>Ga0256829_1001504_pt1 | contig 18998 bp, 18 predicted proteins | sample 131447metaG_FD_185979 | JGI IMG/M metagenome (GOLD analysis project Ga0256829, IMG submission 185979) | Hydrothermal vent microbial communities from Lau Basin, Pacific Ocean - 131-447 | ecosystem: Environmental > Aquatic > Marine > Hydrothermal vents | place: Pacific Ocean: Lau Basin | collected...
GTGGGGGGATGCCCGGTGAGGGGATGCCCGGTGGGGGGATGCCCGGATGCCCGGTGCCTTGATGCCCGGTGGGGTTAGCGGCGGTGGCTTTTTGCCGAGCGGCGGCGGATGGAAGCCAGCAGCCCACCGCTCAGGGCTTTGGTTTCTTCAGCAAGGCGGTAAAGTGTTTCAAAATTTTCGCGGGAGAGATACCCCGCGTCCAGTGCCACATACAGCAATGACTGAACCTCCGCGGCAGAAGCGCGGGCATAGGCCAAAAAGCGGGAAAAATCGCCATCCGTGCCGCTCTCAAAGCCTTCGGCGATGTTGCTCATGGTTGAAACGGCAGCCCGTTGAATCTGGTCGCGCAGGCCAAAGTCGCGGGCAAAGGGCTCCTGCCGTGTGGCAGCGTACACGCTGCTGACCAACTTGCGGGCGCTTTGCCATGCGCGCAAATCTTCAAACCGCTTCACCAGCGTCATCGCTCACCTCTCCACCGGGCATCAAGGCACCGGGCATCAGGGCATCACGGCACACACCCTCAGGGCATCCCCACATCCACCCACCGCACCGCATCGCCCTTCGGAATGTCGCGCAGGGCTTGGGTGCCCACCACCGCGTCCATTTCCCATGACTGGATGGCGCCGATGACGTTCGGGCGGAGCACATCCAGCATGTCGCGGGTGATGGTTTCGCCGGCTTTGATGTCGCGGGCGGCGCGCACGCAGCGGCGCTGGACGAGGTAGGTTTCCTTTTCGTTGCCCGCAACGAATTTGTCGCCAGAGCCGAGGGCGCGTTCCAGTTTGCGGGTTTCTTCCACCATCAGCGCCCATTCGTCGGGGTTGGTGGCAAACTTGTGGTCGGGGCCTTCGCGGTCGTTGTCGTCGGTAAAGTGGCGTTCCACCACGCGGGCGCCCAACGCCACCGCGCCTAAAATCACCGCCAGCCCGCGGGTGTGGTCGGAAATGCCCAACACCGCGTCAGGCCACATCTGGCGGTAGGTTTTCAGCACGTTGAGGTGAATGTGGTCAAAGTTTTCTTCGCTGGCGGTGTAGTTGGTATTGCACTGCATCAGCACGATCTGGTCGTTGACTGCTTTCACCATGCGCATCGCCCGGGCCACGTCGCTGATGTCGGACGCGCCGGTGGCTATCATGATGGGCTTGCCCTTTTTCGCCATGTAAACCAGCAATTCCGGCCACGACATCAGGCCGGAACCCGCTTTGTAAACCGGCACGTAGGGCTCTATGTGGTCCACCGAGTCGAAATCGTAGGGCGAGGAGAAAAAGTCAATGCCGACCTTGTCGCATTCCTCTTTGAGGTAGGGCGTCCAGTCGCGGGGCAGGGAAGCCTCTTCGTAAACCTGATAAACCGATTTCTTCCAGGAAGCCTGGTGGGAAAGCTGCTTCCCGAAGGCGCGGAAGCCGTAATCGGAGACGATTTTAGGGGCGAGGAAGTGCTGGAATTTGGCGGCGTCCGCGCCGGCTTCCCTGGCAAGGCGGATGAGCATTTTGGCGCGTTCTAAGGAGCCATCGTGGTTGGCGGCGATGTCGGCAATGAAATAGGTGGGGTGGCCGTCGCCAATCAGGCGGTTGCCAATGCGGATTTCGGGCATGGGAACACCTCCGGGGTTTTCGTGGGGTTCTTGCAGGGCGTTATGTGCCCCAGTCGCGCAGGTAAAGGAAGTCGTAACCGATGGTGCGGTTGGAAAGTTTGGCAATCGGGGGCATCAGGCGCTTGAAGTGGTTGCGGCGCATCCGCCGGACGACGGCTTGCACAAAGGCTTCGTTGAAGCCCTCTGCCACGCATTCCTGGGGGGTGTAGCGCCGGTCCACCAGCAGGTAGAGCAGCCGGTCGGCTTCCCGATACGAAAAGCCGAGTTCCTGCTCGTCGGTTTGGCCTGCCCACAGGTCGGCCGTCGGGGCTTTTTTGATGATGACTTCCGGCACACCGACGGCTTCGGAAAGCTGCCACACCTGCGTTTTGTAGAGGTCGCCGATGGGGTTGATGGCATAGGCCGAATCGCCGTAAAGGGTGGAATAGCCCAGCAGGATTTCGGTTTTGTTGCTGGTGCCCACGACCAGGCCCCCGAAGGCCGCCGACTGATCGTAGAGCACCATCATGCGGGCGCGGGCCATCATATTGCCGCGGCGGCGTTTATCCATTTCGGGGAAGCGGGCGAAATAAGGCTCCACCATCTCGGTGATGTCGGCCGTGAGCGAGCGCACGCCCGTGGCGTCAATGACCATTTGGGCGTGTTCCAGCGATTCGCGGGATGAGGTGCGGTAAGGCATCCGCACGGCGAGGACGTTTTCGGGGCCGAGGGCTTCGGCGGCCAGGAAGCAGGAAAGCGCGGAATCCACGCCGCCGGAAAGCCCCACCACGGCGCGTTTCAGACCAATGCGGCCGATTTCGCTGCGGATGAAGCCGGTGAGAATGCGGCGGGCTAAATCGGTGTTGATGGTCAAATCAATGGAAGGCATAGGCGATAGTCTCAGGTAGTGGGGTAGTCGGGTAGTCAGGTAGTCAGAGAGTCGGATGGTCGGGTAGTCGGAGAACTATCTGACTACCCGACTATCTGACCAGAGACTTCCCGGTGACTTCAACGTAGACGGTTGGGTTGCGATAAAATGCGCGCCAGTTCGCGCTGCACCAGCGCGGTGCGCTCATCGCGCAGCAGCGGCAGGCGGGCGCGCACGCGGTGCAGTTCCCGCAAATCCACTTCATGGAAAATGAGGGCTTCTTCGTCGTAGGGGGCTTGGGCCAATAATTCGCCTGCCGGGTCGAAGAGGGTGCTGCCGCCCCAGAAGTGCAGGCCGTCTTCGTAGCCGACGCGGTTGGCGTGGGCGACGAACACGGTGAACAGGCTGGCGTAGGCGCGGTTGATGTGTTCTACCCAGCGGGCCGATTCCAGTTGCGGGGCGGCGCTGAGGCCGCGGCCGGGGGAAGCCGAGGTGAAGAGCAGCATATCGGCGCCATCGAGCCAGAGCAGGTAAGGGGGCGACGCGTGCCAGAAGTCTTCGCAAATGAGCATGCCCATGCGGCCAAAGCGGGTATCAAAGGCGCGCACCTCGTCGCCCCAGGCAAAAAAGCGGCCTTCATCAAACAGGCCGTAGGTGGGCAGGTACACCTTGCGGTGGACGTGGACGACTTCCCCCCCGGCGAGGTAGGCGTCGGCGATGTAGAAGCGGTGGCGGGGGCCTTCTTCCACAAAGCCGACCACAATATCCAGGCCGCGGCTGGCTTCCAGCAGGGGGGCAAACAGCGGGTCGTCGGGCGCGGGGCGGTGCGCCACCTCGGGTGCCAGGTCTTGCAGCACGTAACCGGTGAGCGAAAGTTCGGGGAAGACGAGCAAATCGGCGCCCGCCCCTTTGGCTTCCCGGATGCGTGCCAGGTGGGTTTCCAGATTGGCCTCGGGCACGCCCAGGCGGGTGTTGATTTGGGCCAGCCCTACAGTGAATTTGTGCATGTGCGCCTCGCAGTTGAAAGTGGTTAAATCATACCACGGTGACGGCTTGTCGCTTGGGGTGCGGCGGGCTTTGTTGTATACTGAAAGAGCAATTGCTTGGTGTTCTTTCAGGCAAAGGAGCGCGTGATGAGCGTTTATGTGGTCAACGGCCAGGCCATCCACGTGGTGGAAGAAGGCCCGCCTCAGTACCAGACGGCGTTGTTGGTGCACGGCTGGTGCAGTTCGTGGTATGCGCTTTCGCCCCTCCTCGGCATGTTGAGCCAGCGCTTTCACTGCCTGGCGGTGGATCTGCCCGGCTATGGCAAGTCGCCGCCTTTCCCGCATCGCGCCACCATTCCCGCTTATGCTGATTTGCTGGCCGAACTCATCCGCCAGACCAGCGAGGGACCGGTGGTGTATGTGGGGCATTCCATGGGCGGCATGATCGGCCTGACCCTGGCGCTCAAATACCCGATGTTGATTGAACGCATGGTGCTGATTGACCCCACCGTGACGGGCAAACTCTCTACCTTCATCAACCTGTTCGTTTCGCCCGTGACCATGCTGGAACGTTTTGGTTTGGGGCAATGGATTGTGTGGCTGGTGGAGCGGATGTTTGTAGGCATTACCGACCGGCTGATGCGCCCGGCTTCTTTTGCCGAGCGTTCAGGCATCACCGAACGCGACTATCTCCGCCTGCGGGAAGACGCCCGCCGCCCGGGGCAGGGGCGGGTACGCGCCGAATGCTTTCTTGCCATGCGGGAAAACGACCTGACCGGCCGCCTGAAAGCGCTGCATGTGCCCGGCCTGGTGCTTTTTGGCGCCGAAGACAACACCGTGCCCCTGCGCGACGCCGGAGTGGTGGCCGATGAATGGGCGGAAGCCGACTTGCGGATTTTGCCCAAGGCGGGGCACTGGCCGCACTTTGAACGCCCCGACCCCGTACGGCGGCTGGTGGCGGCCTATCTGGGGCTGCCGCGCAGCAGCCCCTGGCTGCTTCCTCTTGGCCCGCAAGAGGTCACCCGCCTGGAAGCCGCAGCCCGCTTTTTGCAGCGCGCCGACCTGGGGCGCGGCCTGAACGAAGCCCAGCGAATGCGGCTGGCTTCCCGCCTGGAGGTGCGCCGCCTGACGCCGGGCAGCGTGCTGGCGCGCCGGGGAGCGCCGGGGGACGAACTTTTTATCGTGTGGGAAGGGACGGTGGAAGTTTGGGCAGAAGAAGACAGCCGGCGGATTCGCCTGGCCGTGTTGCCGCCGGGCAGAATGACGGGGGAATTTGCCGTGCTGGACCAGGAGCCCCGCACGGCCGATTTGCTGGCCGGGCCGGAAGGCGCAACCGTGCTGGCGCTTTCCCGCAAGCAACTGCTGGCTTTGGCCGAAGAGGACGCCGTGCTCGGCAGCCGGTTGCTCCTCAACCTGGCCATGGCGATGTCGCAGCGCGCCCGTTACATCTTGTGGCAACTGGAGCAGGAGCGGGAAGGAAAACACCGGCGCCCGCATTATGATTTTCTGCTTGCCGGGGAAACCCTGCCTGCCGCCGATGGCCTGCAGCCCCCCAAGGCCGTCATGTAGCCGTTAAAAGCGTCAGACGCCTGAGTGAGGGGGGCACCCAGGCGTCCGACGCCCATGATTATACCCGAAAACGGCCGGAGAAACGTTGCAGTTTCGTTGCAAAAAGCCGGGCAGCAAAGGGGGAATAAAAAACGCAAGCGCACTGAGTGAGGGGGGCACCCAGCACGCTTGCGCCTTTATTGTAGCATGAATTTGCCTGAAATGCAAATTTTTGTGTAACTGTTCAGCCCACCTGTGATGAAAACGCCAAGGCACACGGGAGACCCAAAGGTTACAACAGCATCACGCCAAGCGCAAAGGGAACAAAGACGCAAAGTCAACTTCTGTGTTTTCTGCAACGCTTCTGTGCTTTCTGGGGTTGCAATCGGTGCGAATCTGTGGAATCTGGGGATGATTTTCTGCGGAATCTGCGTCATCTGTGGTTTCTCCTTGCCTGGGCTGAACAGATACATTTTTGCTGTCTAAAATCGCGGTTTCTGCCCGCTCCCGCAGGGGAAACCCGTTGCCATGCCCGGCGGGGTTATCGCTTGATGGTGTAAGTGTCGATGACCTTTCCATCCACGGTGATGAACTGGAACGTCAGGTGGTGGGCGTCGGCTTCTACTTTCAGCGCGCCGTAGTTGGCGGCGTAGCGCTTCACGCTGCCCTTGACCGGCGTTTTGTGGGGGAAAGGGTAGAGACTGACGCCGCCAAGCCCGTTGACAATGTAAACGATGCCGTTGCGCATGATGCGTTCATAATCATGATCGTGGCCGGTGAGCACGGCCGTGGCGCCCCATTGGGCAAAAGGCCACTGCATCCGCTGGACATTGCCGTGGCGGCCGGAAGAGTAAGGCGGGTGGTGGAAGGCCACGATTTTCCACGGCTCGGCGGCGAGGGCCAGGTGTCGCTTGAGCCATTGGGCCTGTCGGCTGTCGGGCGCGGCGCCGTCGGGTTCGTGATAGTCGCTGTCGACCACGAAAATGTGCGCCGGTCCCCAACTGAACTGATAGTAACGCCCGTTGCCGCGCGGGTGCATGGTGTGCAGGTAAGCCCCGATGCTGCCGGTGCCCCAATCGTGGTTGCCCAGCGCGGGGAAGAAACGCCCGGCGGCGATGTCTTGCCCGTAGTATTGCAGCACGTTGGCGGGGAGGGTCTTGGCTTCGCCTGCCGGGTAGTCGTTGTCGCCGACGGAGAGGATGAAATCGGGATGCCAGGAGTGGACCAGGTGGGCGACGGCGGCTTCGGCTTTCCCGGCTTTGCCGAAATCGCCGATGACGGCAAAACGCACCGTGGGGGCAACGACGTGCACCGGCCTGGCGGTGGGGGTTGGCGTCGGGCGCAGGAAGGCCGGGCGCGTCAGGCCGCATGCTGCCAGCAACAGGGTGAGAGCGAGTGCAAAAAAGACCGACCGGAAAGGTGTTCTCATCATTTTGTACCTCGGGGGTCAGCGGCTGTCGCCGCGCAGGCTTTCTTTTTCTACCGTGGGGTTCCAGTTCATGTAGGAGGTCAGGTTTCGGTAAAAATAACCGCGGCCGCGAAAGCGCACAAATTTGAGGGGGTAGCGGTTGGCGCGCACGTGGATGCGGTCGCCGTCTGCCAGCGAAACGGGGTCGTGGCCGTCCACGCTGACCACGGCTTCGTGGCTGACGCCGACTTCCAGCGTTACCGTGCTGCCTTCGGAAAGCACCACCGCGCGGTCCACCGAAAGATGGGGCGCTACGGGCATGAGCAGAATGTTCCGCAACTCGGGCGGCAGAATCGGCCCCCCCGCGGCCAGGGCGTAAGCCGTTGAGCCGGTGGGCGTGGCTGCGATCAGCCCGTCGGCGACGTAGCGCGCCAGCAGCAGGTCGTCCACAAAGGCGGTCACTTTGATGGGGCGCACGTATTGCCCGCGGCTGACCACGACCTCGTTGACCACATCCCAGCGGTGCAGCATGGCTTTCCCGCGGTAGAGGTGGGCTTCCAGCATCATGCGTTCTTCCAGCCAGGCTTCGCCGAGCAGCAGCTGGCGCAGGGTGTTGCGCCATTCGCTGCGTTCCACCTCAATAAGAAAGCCGAAGTGCCCCATGTTGATGCCGAGCACCGGCACGCCGTGGGGGGCGCAAAGGTGGCCGGCGCGCAACATGGTGCCGTCGCCGCCGAGGGCGATGAGCAGGTCGGCCTGGCCTTCCTGCACCCGGCGGCGCAGGTCGGGGGCGTCGAGCAGGCCGGCGTAGGCTTCCACGCCATGGCGCTGCAAGAAAGATGCCACTTTGCGCCCTTCGGCCAGGGCTTCTTTGACCAGCGGGTGGGCGGCTATGACGATGTGCTGAAAGGGGGAGGCATTAGAAGGGCTCATCGGCATATCCTCGCGGCGTCAGGCCAGGCGCTGGTCGCAAAGTTCGCGGAAGCCGCAGGCGCGGCAGCGGGCGGCGGAGGCGTGGGAGCGTTCGGGCAGCCCGCCGCGGCGCTCGGCACGCCGGATTTCGGCCAGCACTTCCAGCAGGCGGTCTTCGGCTTCGTAGGTGAAGTCAATGCGGAATTCGCGGTCGGCGTACCGCAGCAGGCCGTAGGGCGGGCGGGTGCCCATTTGCCGCGCCACCAGCAGGCAATAGGCCAGCACCTGGAAGACGTGGCTGTCGTAGGGCACCGGAGGAGCGGCCGCCGATTTGACTTCCACCGGAATCAGGCGTTTGCCCTGCCGCACAAGGTAGTCGGGGCGGCCGGTCAGCCCCAGGCTGCGGTCGTAAAGCGGTTTTTCCAGTTCCTGGCGGATGCCGGTGTCGCTGTAAACGATTTTCCCCGCGGGCAGCCCCAGCCGCTTGTGGCGGCGGGCGCTGACCCAGAGCAAAAGCAGCCCCAGCAGGCCGGCGAGGCCGATCAGCCCAACGGCCATGGCTCAGCCTCCGCTCAACTGCCAGGCCCACCAGGCGGCCAGGGCGGCGAGGGCCAGCAGCACCAGTGCCCAGCCGGCCATGCGCAGCACGGTAACAAAAACCACCGCTTCGCCGTGGCGGTGGTGGTATTCGGTTCCGGCTTGCATGGCCGGGGCGTTGGCCGAGGGGTGCCCCTGCCGGGCGTAGCCCCAGGCGCGGGCGCAGTAGAGGTAGGTGCCGATTTCAGAGACGCGAAGGGTGCGCATGGGTCAGTCGGGGGGCAGGCGGTCTTCCAGGCGGCGCAGCGAGCGTTCCAGCGCATCTTGCCGCAGGCTGAGGGTGACATCGCCGCGGGTGCGTTCCAGCAGGCTGCGGGCGATGTCGGTCAGGCGGCGCAGGCCGTAGGTGACGGCGTCGGGGTAGTCCATCGTGACCAGCACGGCGTAGATGTCGTCCATCAGGCCGAGCAGGCGCTCGGTTTCGGGGGAGTAGCCGTGGCGCAGCAGGTCAAGGGTGCGGCGGCGCAGTTCGCCTATGGCTTCGGCCAGGCCGCGCACGTAGGCCGAGGCGGGAATGCCCAGGTCTTCCGGCGCGGGCAGGTCGCCGCCGTTGACCAGGGCGTGTACGATGCTGGCTTCGGCGAATTCTTTGAGGGCGTCCTGGGTGTAGCCGGCGAAGTAGAGGTCGGGGAAGGCCGCCAGGTCGCGGCGCAGGGCGTCGGCGAGGCTGCGGGCGGCTTCCAGGCGCTCGGCGGCCTGGGCGTGGTCGTCGCGGTGGTCGGCGCGGATGGCGTGGGCGCAGGCCCGCACCAGTTGGCGTGCGCGGGTCAGGGCGCCGTCGCGCGCCGCGGTACGGGCTTCCAGGTCGCGGTGGAGGGCTTCGGCGATGGCTTCTAAGGTGGGCACGGGGGCCTCTCGGGGCGTCGGGTGAGCCGCATGGCGGCCTGATGAAGGTTAGAAGGGGATTTCGTCTTCGGCGGCGGGGAGGTCGTCTACCGGCGCGCCTTCCTCACGGCGGAGGGCTTCGTTTTCTTCGCGGGTGTTGAGGAAGCGCACGGTGGAGGCGCTGATTTCATAAGACGCCGCGGCTGTGCCGTCTTGCCGTTGCCAGATGCGCGGGCCTCCGGTGTTGGGGTCGGGCACCAGGCGGCCTTCTACCAGCACCCGGCTGCCTTTGCGCAGGTATTGGTTGGTGGTTTCGGCCTGTTTGCCCCACACCGAGACGCGGAACCAGATGGTTTCCTGCACCCGCTCGCCGTTGGCGTTGGTGTAGGTGCGGTTGGTGGCCACGGAGAAGTTGGTCACGGGCGTGCCGTTGGGGGTGTAGCGCATTTCGGGGTCGCGGCCCAGGTTGCCGACGATGATGACGCGGTGATACATGATGTCCTCCTTTCGCACAAAAAGAGCGGTCTGGGAAAATTGTACCACGCAGGCGGCAGGCGGCTATTTACGCCGCCATTTTGCCAGCCGGTGGGCGATTGCGCGTTCGTAGCCCTGGCCGGAAGGCGTGTAGAAGCGTGCACCTTGCAGGTTGTCGGGCAGGTATTGCTGGATGACGAAGTGTTCCGGCGCATCGTGGGGGTAGCGGTAGCCTTGGCCGTGGCCGGTGGCTTTGCCATCGCGGCTGGGGTCTTTCAGGTGGTTGGGGACGTCGTCGGGGTTGGTGTTCTGGCGCACGGCGTCGCGGGCGGCGAAGTAGGCTTTCGTGCTGTTGGATTTGGGCGCGGTGGCAAGGTAGAGGGTGGCTTCGGCAAGGTGATACACGCCTTCGGGAAGCCCCACCCATTCAAAGGCCTGGGCGGCGGCGTTGACCACCACCAGCGCCTGCGGGTCGGCCAGGCCGATGTCTTCCGCTGCGAGGATGAGCAGCCGCCGGAGGATGAAGCGCGGGTCTTCTCCGGCTTCCACCATTTTGGCGAGCCAGTAGAGCGCCGCGTCGGGGTCGGAGCCGCGCACCGACTTGATGAAGGCGGAAATCGTGTCGTAGTGGGCATCGCCGTCTTTGTCGTAGAGCACGGCGCGCTGCTGGAGGGCTTCCTGAACGGCCTGCAAGGGGATGGTGCGGCGGCCGTCGGGTGCGGGCGGGGTGGTTTCCACCGCCAGTTCCAGGGCGTTGAGCGCGCTGCGGGCGTCGCCGCGGGCGGCCTGGGTGAGGAAATCCAGCGCTTCGGGGCTCAGGCGGATGTTCTGGCCGCCGTAGCCGCGTTCGGGGTCGGTGAGGGCGGCTTCCACGATGCGGCGGATGTGCTGGGGCTCTAATGGCCGCAACTGGAAGACGCGCGAGCGGGAAACCAGCGCCGAGATGACTTCAAAGTAGGGGTTTTCGGTGGTCGCGCCGATGAGGGTGATGGTGCCGTTTTCCACATGGGGCAGCAGGGCGTCTTGCTGGGCCTTGTTCCAGCGGTGGACTTCGTCGATGAAAAGGATGGTGCGCCGGCGGTGGTATTTGCGGCGTTCCTGCGCGTCGGCGATGACTTTGCGCAGGTCGGCTTTGCCGGCCAGCACTGCCGAGAGCGTGGCGAAGTGTGCGCGGGTGTGGCGGGCGATCAGGCGGGCGAGGGTGGTCTTGCCGCACCCCGGCGGCCCCCACAGGATGATGGAAGAGAACAGCCGGTCGCTTTCAATGGCGCGGCGGAGCATTTTGCCCGGGCCGAGGATGTGCTCCTGCCCGACGAACTCGTTGAGGGTGCGGGGGCGCATCCGCTCGGCAAGGGGCTGGGCGGCGGTATCGTGGGCGAGGGCATGATCAAAGAGGTCGGCCATGTTTCCATTGTAGCACGGCTTGAGGAAAGCGGGGCCGGGAGAGAATCTTTAATCTTTTTCGTGCACCTCTCGGCTTTCTGGGGTTGAAGCGCGGCGGTAAGGGTTATAATGAAGACGTTTCAGCCCCCCGATGCCTTGAGGAGATTTCATGACGCTGGATACCCAACTGGCTTTTGTGCTCGGCGCGGGCCACGGCGATGGCAGGGAAGCCGCCCTCAGCCTGGCCGAAGCAGGCGCGTTTGTGGCCTGTTTTGACTTCAGCCCGATGCACGCCGAGCAAACCGTGCAGGAAATCATCGCCCGCGGCGGGCGCGCCAAAGCCTACGGCGGCGATGTGGTCAAGAAAATCGCTTTTCAAACCACCCTGAATGCCGTGACCGACGACTGGGGCCGTGAGGCCGTGGACATCCTGGTCAGCGCGGTGGATGTGGCCCCCACCGCACACCTGCTGCGCCTGGATGAGTGGGACTGGCACCGCGCCCTGGACAGCAACCTCACCCTGCCCTTCCTCGCCGCGCAGACCGTGGGGCGCATCATGCAGGCGCAGGGCGGCGGCGTGATGGTGTTCCTCGGCGCACAGCCCGACCAGCCCGACAGCGTGGTCTATCAGGCCGGGAAAGCCGGGCTGCTGGCCCTGGGACGCCATGCGGCGCGGGTGCTGCAGCCTGCCCACATTCGGGTGCACATGCTCTGGCCCGACCGCGCCAGCGCGCCCCCCGAAGCCCTCTCTTTCGCCGAAGCCGGCCGTCAGGTCGGGGAAACCGCCCCCGCCGCCATCGGCGAGATGGTGCGCTGGCTGGCGGTCTCCCCGCGCGAGGCGCTCTCCGGCGCGGTGCTCGTGCCGTAAGTGCCGCTGTAGGTCGGGATGCCATCCCGGCCTACACTCCACACCCCCAAAGCCATGCCCGCCTTTGCCGAACTCTTCCGCTACCGTCGCGGCCTGCTGGCCGCGTGGCAAGCGCAGCCGGAAAGCCTGGCCCGCGCCTGGCACGCCCTGCCGGAAGCGGAGCGGCAGCCCAAAGGCGCGGCTTTCCGCCTGCTGGCGGCGCTGTGGTGGTGGGAACAGCGGGTCGGCATCCCCAACCTGGAAGCCTTGCTGGCGCACCGCCCGCCGCAGTTTGTGCCCGCGCCCCCGCCTGCCGCTTTCCCCCCGCCGGAAACCATGCTGCACGACTACCGCGCCCGGCGGGAAGCCGCACTGGCCCGGGTGGCTGCCCTGGATGGCGCGGGGTGGTCTTACGCCGACCGCCACCCCCGCTTCGGCATCCGCACGGTGCAGTGGTGGGTGGAGCGCAGCCTGGCCGCGGGGGCTCATACCCTGCGGCAAATCATCCGCAAGGAGGATTCCCCATGACCGCTTACGAAACCATTTTGACCGAAACCCGCGGCCGCGTTGGGCTGATTCGCCTCAACCGCCCGCGGGCGTTCAACGCCCTCAACAGCCGGTTAATGCGCGAACTGACCGACGCTCTGGCCGCCTACGACGCCGATGACGGCATCGGCGCCATTGTGATTACCGGCAACGAGCGCGTCTTTGCCGCCGGCGCCGACATCAAGGAAATGTCGGGGGCGACGCCGGTGGATATGCTCACCAGCGGCTACATTGACCTCTTTGACCGCATCCGCCGGGTGAGCAAGCCTATCATCGCGGCGGTTTCCGGCTGGGCATTGGGCGGCGGCTTTGAACTTGCCATGACCTGCGACATGATTGTGGCCTCCGAAAGCGCCAAATTCGGCCAGCCGGAAATCAACCTCGGCATCATCCCGGGCGCGGGCGGCACCCAGCGGCTGACCCGCACGGTGGGCAAATATCTGGCGATGGAAATCGTGCTCAACGACCGCCGTCTGAGCGCCGAAGAAGCCGCCCGCTTCGGGTTGGTAAACCGCGTCGTGCCCGTGGAACGCTACCTGGACGAGGCGCTGGAACTGGCACAGCAACTCGCCGCCCGGGCGCCCATTGCCCTCCGCATTGCCAAAGAAGCCGTCAACAAGGCGCTGGAAACTCCGCTGACCGAGGGGCTGGCCTACGAGCGGCGGGTGTTTTATCTGCTCTTTGCCACCGAAGACCAGAAAGAAGGCATGAGCGCCTTCCTGGAAAAGCGCAAGCCCGAGTGGAAGGGCAAGTAAAAAAGTAAAAGACTTGATTGACTGACGCAACTCTGCCTCGTGGCCAATCTCTCCTATCCCCCGATGAGCCTCGCCTGGCCTTCGGCTTCGCTCAGGCCAGGTGCTCGGCTCATCTGCCCCCTTCCCTCCCTTACTAAGGGAGGGAAGGGGGCGGCTCTGGCGACGCTACTGCGTCGCCGGAGCGGGGGTAGGGAGAGATCCAATACGAGAACCATCCAAGTGAGATTTGTCAGTCAACCAGGTAAAAGACACTGCTTCTTTCCCGTTCTTGGAGACCTCCCATGAAACTTCGCCTGGTGCGCTTGACAACTTTTGGTGAATTGCGCGTGCCCTACTCGGTGGCCGTAGCGCATGAAGAGCAGTGGGTTCCCTTGCTTCCGGCCCTTTACCGGCTGGATAACACCGACCTTGCTGCCGGACACAGTTCCTACGATTATCCGACGCTGCAGCGCACCGCCACCGACCTCATCGCTTTCCTGCAGGCGGGGGAAGAGGCCCGCACCGAGGCCGCCCGCCTGGCGAAAGTGATGGCCGAGCGGGGCGTAACCTTTGAAGACGCCTACGACCCGGCCCCCATCCTGCCCTTCAAGCCGCTTTCCTTCCGCGATTTCATGCTCTACGAGCAGCATGTTATCAACGCGGGCAAGGGGCTGGTGCGGCGTTTCATGCCCAAAATGTGGAAGCCGCTTGCCCTCTACGAAAAACTGACCGGCAAGCCCCACCCCAAACTGCGCCCCAAGCCCATCTGGTACGAGAAGCCCATCTACTACATGGGCAGCCACATCAATTTTTACACCGAAGGCGAAACCATCCCGTGGCCGGGCTACACCCGCGCCCTGGATTACGAACTGGAACTCGGCGTGGTGATTGCCCGCCCGATTTACAACGCCACCCCGCAAGAGGCGCTGGAAGCCATCGGCGGCTTCGTGGTCATCAACGATTTCAGCGCCCGCGACGTGCAATACCCCGAAATGATGAGCGGCTTTGGCCCGGTAAAGGCCAAGAACTTCGCCAACGGCATGAGCGCCGTGGTCGTGACTGCCGATGAGGTGCTGCCGCATGTGGAAGCCCTCACCGCGCGCGTCACGGTCAACGGCACTCCGTGGGGCGAAGGCAGCACCGCGGGGCCGCAGCACAGCCTGGGTGAAATGGTGGCCTATGCCTCGTTGGGCGAGAAAGTGCTGCCGGGCGAAGTGATGGCGACCGGCACCATCCCGGGCTGCAGCGGCGTGGAAACCGGCCAGTGGCTTTCCCCCGGCGACGAAATCGTGCTGGAAATTGCCCGCGTCGGCACCCTGCGCAACATCATCGGCCAGCCGGGGTAAGCTGCTTTGCAGCGGAGGAGAAAACCACAGAAGACACAGAAACAGCACAGAAAACACAGAAACTTACAACTTGCTTTGCGCCCTTTGCCTCCCTTTGCGGCTTTGCGTTTTCTCTCTGCGCCCCCTCTGTGTCTCTGCGTTATCACTATGACAACCATCCTTCCCCTCACCGTCGGAGCGTTGGAAACCAACGCCTACATCCTCGCCGACGAAGCCCGCGGCGACGCGGTGGTCATCGACCCCGGCTGGGATGGCGAGCGCATCGCCCGGGTGCTGCGCGGGCGCGGCTGGCGGCTGACCGCCATCTGGCTGACCCACGCCCACTTTGACCACCTCGGCGGCATCGCCGCGTTGCTGCGCGCCTTCTCGCCGCCCCCACCGGTGGCGCTGCACCCCGAAGACTGCTGGCTGTGGAAGGAACGCGGCGGCGCGCCTCTTTTCGGCCTGGAAATTGACGACCCCGGCCCCGCCCCCGACATCGGCCTCTCCCACGGCGACGCGCTGGAAGTGGGCAGCATCGTTTGCGAAGTGCGCCATACCCCCGGCCACACCCCCGGCCATGTGGCCTTCTACTGCCCCGAAGCCCATGCGCTTTTCAGCGGCGACCTGATTTTCCGCGGCAGCGTGGGGCGCACCGACCTGCCCGGCGGCGATTGGGACGCGCTGGTGGAAAGCATCCGCAGCGAAGTGTTCACCCTGCCCGACGAAACCCGCATCTTCCCCGGCCACGGCCCGCCCACCACCGTGGGCGAAGAAAAGCGGCATAATCCATTCGTCAGGTAGTCGGTAGTCGGATAGTCTGGTAGTCGCCCCGGCCTCCGAACCCCGCAACCCGTTTCCCGAATTCCGCCCCTCCGGAGTTCCCCATGTCCCGCAAACTTTTCCTCATCCTTGCCCTTGTGACGCTGCTCGCGGCGGCCTGCCAACCGGCAGCGCCGACCGCCCAGCCCACGACCCCGCCCCCCGCGGCTTCCCCCACCGCCGCGGCTGCGCCCACTGCCGACCACCTGGTGATTGCCCAAATCATGGCGGGCGTGAACGGCGACAACAACCACGATTTCATCGTGCTCTACAACCCCACCGGCCAGATCGCCGACCTGCAGGGCTGGTCGCTGTGGTATCAGCTCAACGATAGCAGCAAGCCCCAACTGCTTTACCGCTGGAAGGAACACGCCCTGGTGCCGCCCGGCGGCCATTACCTGCTGGCTGCGAAGGGCGAAGACGTTGGCCTGTCCGCCGATGCGGTGTTTTCATTGCCCATCGTGCCGCCGCGCGGCGGCCTGCAACTGCGCGCCACCGACGGCAAACCGGTGGATAGCGTGGTCTGGGGCAACGGCCCTGCCGCGTTCACCGAGGGCAGCCCCGCGCCTGGCTTCCACAACGGCGAGGCGCTCCTCCGCAAGCCGGGCGGCGCGCAGGGCAACGGGCAGGATACCGACGACAACGCCGCCGATTTCCAGGTGGGCAAGCCCCAGCCCGCCAACACCGGCAGCCCCCTCATCGCGGCTTTTGCCCTGCCCGCTACCCTCACATGGCAGGCTCCCGCGCAGGTCAAGCCTGGCGCGACTTTCAAAGCCCCTCTCGTGCTTGCCAACACCGGCGCGCAGGCTTTGAAAGACATCACGGTGCACTTCCCCATCCCCGCGGGGCTTAAGGTGGCCGACCACGCCGCAGCCACGCCCACGGGCGGCGTGCTGGTGTGGCACATCGCCAGCCTGGAAGCCGGAAAACAAACCGCGCTGCCGCTCACTTTCCAGGCCCCGTGGACCTACCTCACCGCCCGCGCGAGCGGCTTTTACGCCCAGGCCGGTGGCCGCTATGCCTTCGGCGCGCCGCAGGCCGTGGCCGTGGGCGGCGGGGCCATCCCCGTCAAAGTGGTGCGCTCGCTCCCGCCGGGCACCGAGGTTGTGGTGGAAGGGGTCGCCACCATGTACCCCGGCGGCTTTTACGCCGGCGGCGGCAACACCAAATTCTATGTGCAGGACGACACCGGTGGCATCCAGATTCAGGTGTTCGGCGGCGCAGGGCAGGTGGATGTGCCCATCGGCGCGAAGGTGCAGGTGCGCGGCGTGATTGCCGTGTATCGTGGCGCGGTGCAGATTCAGCCCAAACGGGTGCCCGCCGACATCAAAATCCTCACCGAAGCAGGCGTGCACGAGCCGAAGCCGCTGCCGGTTTCCCTTGAGGAAGCCGCTTCGCCCGAACTGGAAGGCCGCCTCGTCACCGTGCGCGGCACCGTCACCGCCCTGAGCGAGCATTCCTACAGTTACACCCTCACCCTCTCCGACGAAAGCGGCCACAACCTCGGCGTGTACATCGACAAGAACACCAAAGCCAACCCGCTGGAGGTGCTGGAAGTCGGGCAGGACGCCCAACTGACCGGCATTCTGGAGGAACGCGACGGCAGCATCCAACTCTACCCCCGCCGCCAGAGCGACATCGTGCCGCAGTACCCGCCGGTGCTCGCGCTGAGCGTGCAGGCGCCGCTGTATGTCAGGCCCGGCAAGCCCTTCGCCGTGACGCTGACGGCAGCCAACCACACCGCCGACGCGCTGAGCCATCTGCAAATCCGCCTGCCGCTGCCCGCGGGTGCGGCCTTCCAGCAGGCCGACCACGGCGGCGCGGTGCAGGGCGGCGCGGTGGTGTGGACGCTGCCTTCGCTCGCAGCGGGCGGCAAGGTCAGCGTGCAGGCCACCTTTACCGCTGCGGCTCAGCAGGGCCACCTCGCCCTCGCCGGCTATCAGGCCACCGCCGACCAGTGGCCGCAGCCCGCCACCGGCTCGACACGCTTCGTCTTCCTCGGCAGCACCGTGCCCATTTGGGCCATCCAGGGCGACGGCTTCAAATCGCCTTACCGCGGCGAGGAACTCACCACCGAAGGCGTGGTCACGGGCGTGTTTCCCGGCCTGGGCGGCTTCTTCATTCAGGATTTGCAGCCCGACGATGACCCCAACACCTCCGAAGGGCTGTTTGTCAGCATCCCCAAGACCCTCTGGCGCGCCGTGGGGCTGGAAAAGCCCGGCTTCGTCACCCGCCTGTACGGCCATAAGGTGCAGGTCACAGGCACGGTGCGGGAAGCCTGGCAGCAGACGGTCATTGAACTGGCCTCGGCCGATGCTTTCCAGGTGGAAGGCGAAGCGCCGGAGCCGCAGCCCGTCACGCTGAACCCGCCCGCCGACCCCCGGCAGGCTGCGGCGTATGACGAGCACCTGGAAGGCATGTTGGTGGCCGCGCCGCAGAAAGTCGTGGCCGTGGGCCCCACCAACCGCTACGGCGAAACGCCCTTTATCCCCGCCGCCGACGTGAGCGCTCTTCCCGACGGCAGGCACATCCCTCGCGGGGCGAAAGACGGCTTCCTGATGTTTGTGGACGACGGCTCTTCTGCCACCTACCGAAGCGCCAAAGGGATGCCTTACCGCGCCACCACGGGCGACCGCCTGAGCATCCCCGCCGGGCCGCTGGCCTACACTTACGGCGCTTACAAAATTGAACCGCTGCAGGCGCCCACGGTGGAAGCCGCCGACCATGCCCTGCAGCCGCTGCCCAAGACGCCCGATGATGTCCTCAGCGTGATGACCTGGAACACCGAGAACTTCTTTGATGACCAGGAACCCAACCCCGCCGACCCGCCCATGCCCACGCCGCGGCAGTACCATGTGAGCGTGCAGAAAGTTGCCCACACGATTGCCGACGCGGGCTTCCCGCTGGTGGTGGGGCTGGAAGAGGTGGAAAATATCCGCGTGCTCAACGATGTGGCTGCCACCGACTTGCTCAAGCCGTGGCACTACAAGGCCGTGCTCATTGAAGGCCACGATGCCCGCGGTATTGATGTCGGCTTCCTGATTCGCACCGACCGCGTGAAAATTCTGGATGTGAAGCAGTACGACGCGCCCGAAGGGCTGACGCCGCGCCCGCCGCTGGTGGTGCATTTGCAGGTGAGCGGCGGCAGCGCGCCCTTTGAAGTGTATGCCATCGTCAACCACTTCACTTCCATGGCGGGCGGCGAAAAAGTGACCGAGCCGCGGCGGCTGGCGCAGGCCAAATGGAATCTGGAAGTCATCCGCCAGATTAGGGAAGCCGACCCGCAGGCGCGCATCATCCTGATGGGCGACCTGAACTCGTATTTTGACTCCCAGCCGGTTGAGGCGCTGCGGAAGGGCGGGCTGGTGCATGTGATGGACGGCATGGACGCGGTTTCCCGCTACACTTACATTTACAAAGGTGAAGTGCAGACGCTGGACCACATCCTGGTTTCCCCCGAAATGGACGACTTGCTGCTGAAAGTAGCGGTCTTCCACGCCGACGCCGACTACCCGCCCCCGCCGCCCGACGACACCTCCCCCATCCGCAAATCCGACCACGACCCGGTGGTGGCGTGGCTGCGGCTGCCGTAGGGAGTACCTCATCCGCACAAGCCCCAGGTAGAACTGTCTGGGGCTTGTGCTTGGGATGTGGTCTGACTTTTTTATCGCGATTGAGGGCAGTTCGGAAATGCGTTTCCTGCACTATTCCAGGTGGCCAAAAGACAGGCTTGGGTTGAAAGTGCTCATAGCGGCAAATTTGGTGATTGGAGCTTTTATACTTCCCCAATACGGCGAAAGTTGGGATGAATACAGCCTGTATAACATCGGCTCCTACTCACTCCACATTGTGAGAGCATGGCTGGGCGGGCAGACGCAAATTTACCGTTTCCCGTCCTTTACGCAATGGTACGGAGCTTGGCCGTGGATGATGATTGTGGCCAGTCATCACTTTGTCCCCCGAATCCCTTTTGCGTTGTTTTTACATGGGATAGCGTGGCTATTCTTTCAAATTGCGCTCGTCGCACTGTTTTTTATTGCCGTGCGCTATTTGAAGCCCCGTACGGCTTTGTGGGTTGTGCTACTTTTTGAAACTCAGCCTCTTCTCTGGGGACACGCTTTTATCAATCCCAAAGACATGAGTTTAATGG
>Ga0256829_1001505_pt1 | contig 18997 bp, 20 predicted proteins | sample 131447metaG_FD_185979 | JGI IMG/M metagenome (GOLD analysis project Ga0256829, IMG submission 185979) | Hydrothermal vent microbial communities from Lau Basin, Pacific Ocean - 131-447 | ecosystem: Environmental > Aquatic > Marine > Hydrothermal vents | place: Pacific Ocean: Lau Basin | collected...
TTAAAGATTACTGAATATTTAACTAAACTTAGCAATAAAATGGTATATTTTAGGGAATTAGTTACTTGGTATCGTTAGGTGTTTCGGGAATGTAGGTTTAAACTTATTTCATTTTATGGAGTTAAAATTCCTTAACTTAATGGCATTTGGGGGGGGGTATAGGGCAATGCCAATGAATTAAGCTTTTTTTGAATTTAATAGTTCGGGTGTAAACACGCCGATTCCGTAAATGAGGATTACATATACGGAACCGATGGCTTCAGCCTCGCTAATTCATTGGCATTGGGGTATAGGGTAGAAATTTACTATTCTTCTATTTGTAGAGTTGCCCTATGGGTAACACAAGAGGGCACTTGACTTTAAATACAATTTAGGGCAAGTTAGCTTTGGCTAGCTTTTATTAAAAACTATTCACATTAAGCACCCTCTTGTGCTATTAAATATTGTGTATAGTGTATAACACCATAGTATAAACAGAAAGTAAATTGAGCCCTTAGAGTATATACTCAAAATCAGAACCTTTGCCTATGCTGGAGTTTACAATTATTTGCACACTGTTCTTCTCACAAATATTCTTTACAATACTTAAACCTAAGCCAAAGCCTCCACTTATTTTATCTTCGCGGTAGTAGCGTTTGAATATCTTTTTTGTATCGGCTATTCCTCTGCCTTGGTCGCTGATTTTTAGATATACTTTGCTACCTTCTCTGTAAAGTTTTATACCAATTCTTGTCTTCTCTTTTGAGTATTTTATGGCGTTGGAAATAGTATTGTCTATTACTCTTGCTAACTCTAGTTTATTAAATTTTATATAAATTCCCTCTTCTATATCTTTTTCTACTTTAATCTCTTTTGATAGCAGTAAATCGCTAAAAAATTCTACTCTTTCGCAAACATATTTAGAGAGATTTATATCTATTTTATTGTGTGCAACTTTTTTATTTTTTACGAAAAACTCTAAATCTTCGTAAATTACAATCATATTTTTAAGTGCCGATTTTGCTCTGAGAATCATTTTGTTATTTTCATAAATTGCACTTAAAGAGTCTAAATTTAGCAGTATAACACCCATTGGGGTTTTTAACTCGTGCATTGCATCTTTTATAAAGTCTTCTAAGTATTGGTTTAGTTTTTTGTACGGCAGGGCACTCTGTTTTATAATAGAAAACAGAACAAAAAAGACCAATATAGCAACAACTATTAAAATCGTAATTACATTTACTATTAATTTATAGTAACTAATCTTTTTTTGTACTATTAAGTATTTTGCATCGAATACATTTGGCTTGAGTGTTGTTTTTAAGAATCTGTTGCCAGCTATATCTGTATAATCGATATATTTAGGGTTAATCTCTTTTGAGAGTAGAGAGAATATTTTTTTGCCATCGGCACTATAAATAGCACTTTTATAGAGGTTAGAGCGAGGAAAGTAAAACTCTGTATCGTTTGAGTTAGAGAATAGATAGATTCTGTTTGCAACCTGTTTTGCGTAATCTTCTAATTCGGTTTTATCTTTATATTTTGCATTTTCTAACTCGCTTGTAATGTAAAAATGCATAGGGATAGAGACAATAAGTAGCAAGAGTATCATTTGAAAAAGTGTATGTTTGCTATCTATTATCTTGCCATCAACCAATTTTATACCCTACCATCTTTTTTGTCTTTATAAACTCTTTATCACACTTATCGCGGATGCGTTTTATGCACATTCTAATATCGGCATAAGTTACATCACGCCCCTCCCAAACCTCATCTTGTAGGGTATCTATTGATTTATATACTCCCATATTTCTAACTAAAAAGTTCACTAATTTTTGCTCTATAGAGCTTAACTCTACCTCTTTGTCGTTTTTAAAGAGGCGATTTTCTATAATTTCAAAACTGTACTCTTTATCTATTTTTACTAAATTATCACTTGCTTTAAAGAGTGAATTTTTAATTAAAAACTCTAAGCGATACTTTAACTCTTTTAACTCAAACGGTTTGCGTATATAATCGCTACAACCCAATTCGTAGCCTAAGCTTAAATCTTCTATATCTGTTAGCGAAGTTAGCACAATTACTGGAGTATTGATTCCATATTTTCGTATCTCTTTTAATACCGCAAAGCCATCGATAGTTGGCACTCTAATATCGAGTAAAAGCACACTATATTGCTTATCGTAGATTGCATCTAGTGCCTCTTGTCCATCTTCGTAAGCATCTACTTCGTAATTTAGCCCCTCTAAAAACTCGGTTATGCTCACTCTATAAAGGTAGTCATCTTCAAGTAGCAGTATTCTCATTTTATTATAACCTTGCGTTTTGTGCCCTTAAATTGGTAATTGTTGAGGCTTGGTTCTTCAATAGATAACTCTTGTTTTTGCTCTGCTCTCATAAGTAGTGCAATTTTGCCAACATCAACAATACCGACACTCTTCATTGGAATAATTGTAACAATATTTTTGCCAATTTTATAGTAAAACTTTTTGCCATTTAGAATGTATCTATTTTTTTGCAATAAGTTAAAAAGCTCTTTTGGGTAACTCTTCTCTACAACATAATAGTTGGCTATTTTGGCATTATCTTTTAAATCAACTGCTACATCTATATACTTTTTATCAAGTAGCCCCAAGATTGTAAGCCCAAACTTTTTTAGCCTCTTTTTAATACCAGAAAATCCCATAATTACTTCTATAGAGCCGATATATCTGTGTTTATCAAAGATTGGAGAAATCGCTTTGATATTTAGCCTTTTCCCAAGTTCGATAGATACAAAAGGGGCTTGACTTTTTTGCACAATCTTAAGCCCTCTTCTAAAGCTTAAATCTGCTCCATAATAATTACTTCTATCCCAACTTCTTGCAAATGCTTTTAAATCTTTTGTATGTATTTGGATGTCGATTTTCGTGTGCGTCGTATGCTCTATCTCTTTAATTACAAGTTCCAACTCTTTTAAAGCGACATCTCTATTGTCTGCCTTTAGTGCCTCTTTTAGGGTATTGTTTTTAGAAACCATAAGCGAGAGCGAGAGGGCATAGCGTTTTTCAAACTCTAAATTCTCATTTAAAATCCCTATATTTTTTGATACATATCTGCTGATTTGCTCATCTTTATAGTAGTTAGAGTATCTATTATAAAAAACAAAAAGTATTAACAGAATGGTACTAAATAGTACAATAAGTGGAAGATAGATTTTTTTCATAAGTTATTATAGCAAAATGCTACCCATTGGTGGGTAACATTTTCAAGAGGATTATACGATTTATTTAAATAATGCTCAGAGTTTATTTAATTTTTTTATCGCCTCTAATAGTATCTATATATAAACCAAGTGCTTTAAAGTTACTTCTAACTGAGTGTTTCTCTTTTAAAACATTTGAGTTATAAATACCCATCTCTTCTTTTGGAGGTAGTGCTTTTTCTAAATCAAAGTCAGCTCTCTCTTGTGCATCTACATAAAGTGTAATATCAACAGTATCAGCATCACTTAAAGTGCCACCTTGACCTAATGGCATTTTCAGTTGTATCCATGTTGCACCTTTAGGTAGTTTACTCATACCCGCACCCGTATTATAAGATAACCATTTGCCTTTTGCATCTTTACCCCATAGTGGAGGAAATGCCCCTACACCTTGACCATGGTCGCCATGACAAGATGCACATTTTTGACCATATAGTTTTTTACCATTTAAGTAGTTAGCATGTGTAGCTTTTTTAAATAGTGGTTTAAAATGCTTAATTCCTTTAGGCCATATAGCAGCATTTGTTGGACCCCATGGACCTTTTCTATCCATTTTTATAGCTTTACCTTCTGCTAGCCAAGTTATATATGCCGCTATTGCAATAGAAGCTTTAGAATCTTGTGGTAATCTTTTTCCATTCATACTTCTCATAAAACAGTTGTTTGATCTATCTTGTAGAGTTTGAACCGATTTTTCTCTTTTTGACCATGCTGGAAAACCAGTAGCAGTATCTAGCCAAGATGCAATACTTCCTGCTGTTCCTGGCTTTCCATCTTCACCTTTTAAGTGACAATTTGCACAATTTAGTTTATTTCCAACATAATCTTTTGTTAAAGGATGAGTATTGGTATGTAGTGCAATATCTTCACCCAATTTTACCATTTTACCAACTTCTCCTTCTGGATACGCCTTTGGTGCAGTACCCGCCATTAAAACACCTGCCACTACTGAACTTAGTAGTGCAACTTTAATTAAAACTTTCATCTCTTACTCCTTTAGTAATTTAATTAGATTGTTTATATAAGTTTATTATAATCTTCTAAAATAACTCGAAAGTAACAATACTTTTTATTAACCTTGATAGTAACTCAATCAACTATCTTTAGTCACTAATTAACATTTTGTTAATAATTCTTTACTATAATACTTTTGGACTTCTTGTGTAACCTTATAAATGCATATACCTTTTATTGTGCATTGTCTTTCATTAAATAGTCTTTTGACTTAGCTAAGGCTAGGACTTCAAGCCTATTTAATAAAATCTAATACACACTAAAATGTATCTGCAAAATATAGGGTTAGACAAGAAGTCTATTAAAAATATACACGAGGATAGTTATGAGTAACAAAGTTTTAGCTATTAAAGAAGAAGTTAAAAAAATTATAGTAGGGCAAGAGGAGCTAATAGATGCAATGCTTATTGGCTTGCTTTGTGAGGGGCATATTTTAGTAGAGGGTGTGCCAGGGCTTGCAAAGACTACTGCAATTAATGCTATTAGTAAGGCGTTAGGGCTAGATTTTAAGCGTGTGCAGTTTACGCCAGATTTACTGCCAAGTGATATAACAGGTACAGAGATTTACGACCCTAAAAATGGTGAATTTAAAATAAAGCAAGGTCCTATCTTTACCAACTTGCTTTTAGCTGACGAAATCAACAGAGCACCAGCAAAGGTTCAAGCGGCACTTTTAGAGGTGATGCAAGAGCGTCAGGTTACTATTGGCGATACAACTTTTAAAATAGATAAGCCATTTTTGGTAATGGCAACACAAAACCCTGTTGAGCAAGAGGGTACTTACCCACTGCCAGAGGCACAGTTAGATAGATTTATGCTAAAGGTTGTAGTGGGTTACAATAGTGCCAAAGAAGAGGTAGAGATTGTAAAAAGAGTTGCCCAAAAAGAGTTTGAAGAGGTAGCACAAGTTGCCAGCAAAGAGGATATTTTTGCAATGCAAAAAGAGGTCGAAGCTGTACATATGGATGAAGCTCTGTTAGAGTATATTGTATCGATAATTTACGCAACAAGAGAGCCAAAAGAGTATGGACTTGGCGAATTGGCTGAGTATGTAGAGTTTGGGGCGAGCCCTAGGGCTTCGATAAACCTATATAAAGCAGCAAAAGCGAAGGCGTATATTGATGGCAAAGATTATGTAACACCTTTGGATATTGCTTCAGTTGCAAGTGATGTTTTAAGACACAGAATTATTCTAAATTACAAAGCACAAGCGGCAAATATTACGACTGATGAAGTGATAAAGAAGATTTTAGACAAATTGCCTTTGCCTTAAGGGAGTCGAATGAATACAAAAGCAAGAGAGATAATAATAAAGACCAAAAAGCGTCTGTTTGGGGCGAATATTGGTAATAATATCTCTGTTTTTCAAGGAAATGGGCTCGATTTTAGCGAAATAAAAGAGTACCAAATTGGCGACGATGTTAAAAAGATAAATTGGAAAGTAACAGCCAAAGAGCAAAAGCCCTACATTAATGTTTTTAATGAAGAGCGAGAGTTAAATATTGTGCTGTGCTTTATGCTAAGTGGAAATATTTACTTCGGTAGTGTACGCCAAAAACAGGAGCTTATGAGTGAAATTTTAACGCTAATTGGCTACTCGGCTATTAGAAACAGCGATAGATTTAGCACAATCTTCTTTAGTGACAAGGAAGAGGAGTTTGTAAAGCCAACCAAAAATATAAATTGGCTCTACACAACACTAGAGAAGGCTTTAGAGTTCGATAGTTTGGGTAAAGAGGTAGATTACGCTAAACTTAGTGATTACCTTTTGCAAACTATAAAGCAGAAATCTATAATCTTTGTAATTGGCGACTTTTTTGAAGAGGTAGATTTTTCGCTACTTGGTGCAAAACACGAAGTTTACGCAATAGTTACAAGAGACAAATTCGAAGAGGAGCCAAAATTTAGTGGTGATTTGTCGCTAATAGATACAAAAACTCTAAAACAGAGCGAAGTTAGCTTAGATAACTCGGCAATTAAAAACTTTAAAGCCGAAATTGAAAAACGAGATAAAAACCTATTTGAACACTTTTTAAAGCACCAAATAGGAGCGATAAAAGTTCACACAGACGAAGACCCGTTTGTTAAGATGAGGGGGCTATTTGGAAGCTAGTTGCTTCCGAATAGAGCTTAGAGCTAAGGGCTTAGAGCTTAGAGCTAATTGTGTGGCTTCGCCACGCTTTAATAAATGGCGAAGCCACCTTATTAGCTCTATGCTTTTAACTCTAAGCTCTAAGCCCCTTTTGAAAAAAGGATAAACATGGATGGATTAACGAAATTAAAAGATATAAAACCGCCTGTTGATATAGATACACACTTGCAAGAGTTGATTTTATATGCAGGGGCTGGTTTTGGGCTTTTGCTGCTTGCAATAGCTGTGGTGTTAATATATCTTTTAATCTTTAAAAAGAGAAGAAGACGCAAAAGATTAAGCCCACAAGAGTTGGCATTAAAAGCATTAAAAGAGTTAGACTACAGCAACACAAAAGATGCAGTTTACAACTTTAGCGTAAATGCCCAAAAGCTAGCAAACAGCGAACAACAAAGCGAGTTGCAAGAGATATTAAAAAATTTAGAGAAGTATAAGTATAAAAAAGAGGTAGATAGCCTAAGCAGTAGCGATATAAACAGAATGAAAGAGTTTATAGCGAAGCTTAGGATTTAAGATGCAGGATATAGGATGTAGGGGCAGACCTATGTGTCTGCCCGCAAGCTCAAACGGCTACAAATATAAAATGGCAAAACTTACAAGCCGTTTGAATTAACGGGACGACACACAGGTCGTCCCCTACGGTTAAAATTTGAAAGGAATTAAATGAATATAACATTCGAATACCCTTGGGTATTTTTACTATTAATACTATTTATAATCTGTAGCCTCTTTTGCAAGCCAAAGCTTAGAGCCTTTTTCTTTCCAAATAGTGAACTTCTAGCAAAGAGTGGGGCAAAAAAGAGTTGGCTTTTAAATACGCTAAAGTTTTTAACACTGCTTGCTTTAACAATTTCACTTGCAAGCCCAATTAAGAAAGATGAGATAAAGGTAGAAAATACAAAAGGTTATGAGATTTCGCTGATTTTAGATGCTAGTGGTTCGATGCGAGAGTATAACAAATTTGGAACGGTTAAAAATATAGTATTAGACTTTATCAAAAAGCGTAAACACGATAAAATTGGCTTAACTATTTTTGCAGACTTTGCATATGTGGCAGTGCCTTTAACATACGATAAAAAGAGCCTTATTAGCCTGCTAAAAAATGTAGATGTCGGAATTGCCGGAATGCAAAGAACCTCTCTTTATGAAGCTCTATTTTTAAGTAGCAGACTCTTTAAAAACTCTAAAGCCAAAAACAAAATTGCAATTTTGCTAACCGATGGGGTTGATAATACAAACACAATTCCACTAGATGTAGCTATAAAAACGGCAAAAAGATTTGGCATAAAAGTTTACACAATCGGTGTTGGAAGAGCAGGCGATTTTAACCCACAAGTGTTGCACAAAATTGCAAAAGCCACTGGCGGAAAGTATTACAGTGCCGACTCTGGAGATAAGATTAAAGAGATTTACGACGAAATTGATAAGCTAGAGAAGAGTAAAATTAAAGCAAACAAGTATGTTAAAAAGAGTTACTTTTTCCAATATCCACTTGCAGTTGGGCTGTTAGCGTTGGTGTTACTAATTTTACTAGGGTATAGGAGATAGGATTTAGGATGAAGGGGTTAGGATTTAGGTCCTGGTATGTAGGGGTAGGTCTTGTGCCTACCCGTATTCTAACGGCTGTGAATTTTAATAGGATATAGGATGAGGGATTTAGGATTTGGTTCATAGGATGTAGGGGCAGACCTGTGTGTCTGCCCGCTAGCTTAAATGGCTGTAAAATATCCACTGTTAATTGTGAATATTCACAGCCGTTTGAATTAGCGGGACGACACACAGGTCGTCCCCTACATGGCATTTATGGTATTAAAAAATTGGAGAGATTATGAGATTTGAAAATATAGAGTATTTAGCTTTGTTAATTATTCCTCTGCTTTTGCTATTTGTTTTAAAGAGTAGTGGTATAAATTTAGAGAAGTACTTTAATAAAGAGTTGCTGGCAAAAATGCAAAAAAAGGGCTCTGGACTTAGCAAGAGGGTTCGTGCTTGGCTTTTGATTTTGGCTTTGGCTTTTGGAATTGTTGCCCTTGCTCGCCCTGTTATTGACAATGGCGAAATTACAGTTAAACAAGAGTATATAGATGTTGTAACAGCATTTGATATTTCGCAATCTATGTTAGCTGAAGATGTTTATCCTAATCGTTTAGCGTTTGCTAAGAAGAAATTTTTTGAAATGTTAAACGATTTTAAAAAGGCACGAATTGGAGTTATAGCTTTTAGTTCAAGAGCATTTTTAGTATCTCCTCTAACAAGCGATTTTGCTACGCTGAAGTATTTGGTTAAAAATATGAGTTTAGACTATATTTCACTAAAAGGAACTAACCTTTTAGCACCACTTCGTGTAACAAACGAGCAGTTGAAAAATAGCAAAAATAAAGCTCTGCTTATCTTTACAGATGGTGGCGACAGTAAAGATTTTAGCAAAGAGATAGCATATGCAAAAGAGCACGGAATAAAGGTTTTTGTTTACGCAGTAGCCACCAAAAAAGGAGATGTAATAAAAACAAAAAATGGTGTAATGAAAGATAGAAATGGAAATATAGTAATTACCAAATTAAATAGCTCAATAAAAGAGTTAGCACTAAAGAGTGGTGGTGCATATATGGAGTACAGCTTAGGAAAAGGCGATATGAAAGTTTTAGCCGATGCAATAAAGGCTAAATTTAAAGCTAAAAGCAGTGGTAAAACCGTAATTAAAGATACTAAAGAGTTGTTTGTTTATCCATTGGCATTGGCGTTGTTGTTTATGTTTATTGGACTATTCTCCTTGCCTAAATTAGGAGGGGCTAGGGCGTAGGGGACGACCTGTGTGTCGTCCCGTAAATTTAAACGGCTGTGAATATTGCCATTTGATTTTTACAGCCGTTTAAGTTTATGGGCAGACACACAGGTCTGCCCCTACGGGCTTAAAAGATAGAAAGGAAAAAGATGAAAAGACTATTAATACTATTTTTATTTATAGGTATTGCAAATGCTGGTATTTTTGATGCATTCAAAATAAAAGATGCACAAGAGGCTTTTAAAAAGAGTGATTATAATGCAACTATCCAAGATTATAGCAAGGTTAAAAACCCTAGCGATGAGGTTCGCTATAATTTGGGCGAAGCGTACTATAAAGATAAAAAATATAAACAAGCTTTGAGTGAATTTAAAGCTATTAAGAGTAAAAAGTTAGAGTTTAAGAAGTTGCACAATATGGGCAATACGCTAGCTCATTTAAAAAAGATAGATGATGCCATAAAAGCTTATGAGCAGGCTTTAAAAATTAAAGAAGATAAAGATACAAGATACAATTTAGAGTTGTTAAAAAAGATGAAAAAGAAGCAACAGCAAAAGAAGAAGCAGAATAAAAAACAGAACAAAAAGAATAAGAAGAACGATAAAAAGAAGAATCAGCAAAAGAAAAATAAGCAAAAGAAAAATGGTGGCAAAGGGCAAGACAAAAAGAATAAACAAAATAAGAACAGTAAACAAAATCAAAAGAGTCAGCAAAATAAGCAGAATCAAAATAACAAAAAAGAGCAAGAGAATAAGAATAAGCAAAATAGCCAACAGAAGCAAAAACAACAAAATAAGAAGCAAAACAGAAAAGATGGCAAAGGCAAAGATAAAAAAGATAAGCAAAAAGAGAAAGAGAAACTCTCTGAAGCTCAAAAGAAAAAACAAGAGCAAGCTAAAAAGCAAAAGATGGGAAAAGATGGAAAGCCTAAAAAGTTGCCAATTAGCGATATGGAGTTAAGAAAATATAATAAAGCACTAGATAAAAGAGGAATCAAAACTCTTTTACTACCGATAAATACAAAAGGAGCAAAGCAAAATGAAAAAAATATCAATCCTTGGTAAGATACTACTAATAGCACTACTGCCAATCTACCTATTAGCTGGCAGTGTAAGTGCGACAATAGATAAAACAGCGATTTACCCCGGAGATAGTGTAACACTAACACTAAGTGCAACAGGTAGAGATATAGAGTTTCCTAAAATTGACGAAATTGCTAACTACCCAGTAGCAGATAGCGGAACATCTACAAGTATTGTCATCATGAATGGTGATATGAAAAAGACGCTAAAGAGAAGCTACAGTTTCTCTCCAGATAAGAATGTTACTATACCATCATTCACAGTTAAAGTTGGAGGGAAAGAGTATAAAACTCAGCCTATCAATGTATCTATTTTAGACCCAAAAACTGCTATTAAAAATGGGGCAGATGCAAGTTTGCAAATGGTTGTAGATAAAAATAGCTCTTATGTTGGTGAGGCTCTGAATTTAGATTTAATACTAAAACTAAAAGCCAATAGCAATATTGCAAAAGCTCAAATAGAGCCACCAAAGTTTAGCAACTTGTGGGCAAAGCAGGTTGGAGATGTGCAAAAGAGTCAAGAGGGTAACTATATTGTACAAAAGTACCACTTTATCTTATTTCCTCAACAGAGTGGCAAAATTACAATACCTCCAATAGTTGCACATATTGCAAAGGCTCAAAAGGATGCTTACGACCCATTCTTTGGAAGCGGAATGAATATATCTATGTTTGGCGGCAATTTAGAGTGGAGCAAAGTTTTCTCTAATCCTGTTACTATAGATGTTAAGCCACTACCAGATAATTTAGAGCTATATGGAGATTTTAATATAAAAGCTACTCCAGATAGAACAAAAGTATATGCAGGCAAAGCGGTAAATTTAACAGTAATTGTAGAGGGTGTTGGAAATATTGATGATGTTAAAAAGTTTAATTTCGATATTCCAAACGCAGTAGTTTACGCAGATGAACCAAAAGTTCAAAGTGGCTTTAGAGGAGATGAGTATGGTGGCAGATTCACACAAAAAATTGCAATCGTGGGGGATAGCAACTTTACAATTCCAGCTTTGGAGCTTAGATATTTTGATAAAAACAGCAAAAAAGAGGTAGTTAAAAAGACGCAACCTATTAATATTACAGTAATTGGCGGAGCAAAGGTTACTAATGTGCAAAAAGTTACACCAAAAATAGAAACAGCAGATAATAGTAGTGATATGAACAGTAGTTCATCTAATAGTGAGACTGTTGCCCAAAGTACTAATATAGGGTGGTTAGAGTACCTTTATATTGCACTGGCATACATTGCAGGGCTAATAACTATGTGGCTAATAAAAATCAGAAAGCCTAAAGAGAAAAAAGAGTTGCCTATTGTAAAAAAGATACAAAAAGCCAAAAGCGACAAAGATTTACATAAAGTTTTACTACCATTTGCAAAAGATAGTAAAGTGGTTGCAAACGAGCTTAAAAAATTAGAAGATAATATCTATAATGATGGAAAAAACAAGATAGACAAAGATACTCTGCTTGATTATTTTGAGGATTTATAAGTTGCAGAGTAAGTTGCTTTAAATCAAAGATTGGACCTGCCTAACTTGCTATAATAGTTTATGGAAAAGAAAAAAGTTGCACTTGTTACGGGGCAAGTTCGGGCATAGGTAGGGCGACGGTTTTATTGTTGGCAAAGAGTGGGTTTATTGTGAATGCAGGCTCGCGTACTCCTAGTAAAGTGCCAAAAGGTAAAAATATCTATCCGCTAGAGTTGGATATTACCAGTAGCCAAAGCGTTAATGAGTGCATAAGCAGTATAGATAAAATCGATGTTTTGGTGAATAATGCGGGATACGGCTTGGTCTCAACTGTTGAAGAGTTGGACGAAGAGGAGATGCTTAGGCAATTTAATGTAAATGTTTTTGGCATTTTGCGTATCTGCAAAGCTGTAATTCCTATTATGCGAAAGCAAAGAAGTGGGGTTATTATAAATATTAGCTCTTTTCTTGGTAAAATTGGCTTGCCTCTGCTTACTATGTATAACTCTAGTAAATACGCTGTAGAGGGAATTAGAGCAGATAAACCAACAACCTATAGATGCACTAAGCCTATATATAATTGAAAAGATAATTCATACAAACAGTGACAATTCAATGCAGAGTATTCGCTGTATGAACCGTGTAATGGAGTTAATAATTCACCAATTTAGTCTACTAGATATGTTAGATGAAAATTTAGACAAAGAGGAGCTAGATATTGCCCTAAGAGCTAAAAATCAACTGCTAAACACTTTTGTTGAACCACCTACAATTAAGCAATTGGCAAGACTATGTGCAACCAATGAATTTAAACTAAAAAAGGCATTTAAGAGAGTCTATAAGAGTACAATTTATGGCTATGTTAAAAGCCTCAGGCTAAAAGAGGCAAACTTACTCTTAAAAGAGGAGCTTATGAGTATTGGAGAGATTGCAAAAAGGGTTGGCTACAAACACCAAGGGCACTTCTCAAAACTATTTTTTAAAAGTTTTGGAGTTTACCCTAAAGATTTGTGCAAATAGTAGTTGAATAATCCCTCTAGTGCTAAAATAAAATCCTTTTAGTGATAAAAAAGTGTTGTATTTAGTTTATCTTTATTATATAATCATAACAAAGGAGAGGATATGAAACGGATATTTCACCCTATAAATATTACACTTTTAGTAGTAACTCTTATTATCTTATTGCCATTTATAGTGCAACAAAAAGCTACACCAAAGTACAGCGACAGCCAACTCCGCCAAATAGCACTATCTGGCAATATGCTACCAACTCCCACAACTTACAAAGAGCTTTTAAAAGTTGTAGATAATCCACAAAATCGCCTAACTCCTAAAAAGATTGCTTTGGGTAAAGAGCTATTTAACGAACCCTTGCTCTCTCGCGACAGAGATATAACTTGTGCATCTTGCCATATCTTAAACCAAGGTGGAGATGACAATTTACCAACAGCTATTGGCTACAGAGGAAGGGCAAATCCTTTTCATTTAAATTCACCTACTGTACTAAATTCAGCATTGGCAAAAGCAGAGTTTTGGAATGGGTGTGCAAAAGATGTAGAGGAGCAAGCTGGTGGACCGGTACAAGCACCTTTTGAGATGAATATGACACCAAAAGAGGTTGTGCAAAGGTTAAATAGAGTACCAAGTTATGTTAAAAAATTTAAAGAGGTCTTTGGTAAAGAGATAAGCTTTGAGAATGTGCGAAAAGCCATTGGAGCGTACGAGAGAACACTAATAACACACGGAACTTATGATATTTTTAGAGGGTAACAACAGTGCAATAAGTTCAAAAGCAAAGCGTGGTATGGCACTATTTATGACCAAAGGATGCAAAGGGTGCCATACAGGTATGAGTGTGGGAGGGCAGAGTATGCAAAAGTCCCCTCTTCGAGACCACTTCGAAGAGTTTACAGGCTTGCTATTTAACCCGAACTTAAAGCTAAAAGATAGCCCTTTCCCATTTGAGAACAAGGGTGGCTTTTTAGGAGCAAATGACAATTTAAGATTTAGAGTGCCGATTTTGCGAAATATCTCTAAAACATCCCCATATTTTCATAATGGTGCCGTAAAAGATTTAAAAGAGGTAGTAAGAATTATGAGCAAATACCAATTAGGAGATGAGTTTAGCCCAAAACAGATAGATGAAGTGGTAGAGTTTTTAAAAACATTAGATGGTGATTTGGTAGATTATAAAGTAAAATAATATAAAGTTTTTAAAATCATAAATATAATTTTTATGCTAAAAATATTATAATGATAATTTATATATTTACTTTATAAAAAGTTTTTTTATTGAATAAGCTGTGATATAATATAGGACAAAAAATCTCTAAGGATCTTTATGAAAATCTTATTGGCTTTTATACTTACCTTAACACTTTCTTATTCAAAATCTCTACAAAAAGAGTTAACTATTACTGCTTGTGGAATAACTAGAGTTGCTTTTGTAAAAAAGTTGGTTAAAGAGTTTAACAAAACACACTCTATTAAAGTACACTTAAACAATAAAGGTGGTGTAAATAGAGCCATAAACGATGTATATTCGAAAAAAGCAGATATAGGCTTTGGGTGTAGAGTACTTTTCAAAGATAAAAAAGAGAGTAGCCTAGATAGTGAGCAAGTTGCTTGGGGAACAGTTGCATTTTTAACAAACAAGAGCAATAGTGTAACCTCTATAACAATGCAACAAGCAAAAGATATTTTAAAAGGCAAAATAACTAACTGGAGAGAGCTAGGTGGAGAGAACAGAACTATCAATCTATATCTAAGAAAAGGTGGTTTAAAAAGTGGAGTTGGCTACTCTGTTAGAAAAGAGTTATTTAAAAATTTAGATATTCAACTAAGTAAAAGTGCAAAATTGGTTAAAAATTCAGATGAATTAAGAGTCGCACTGCTTAGAGACAAATATGGATTTGCTGTGGGAGATGGTGCAAGTGCTATTGCATTTGGAAAATTGAAAATTTTAAAAGTTAATGGTGTATTTCCAAATAAAGTGGCTCTAAAGAGTAAGAAATACTCTCTTTTACGCCCATACTTTGTCTATTTGCCTAAAAAGCTTACACCTGAAGCTAAAATATTTTTAAACTTTACACTAACTAAGTATGGGCAAAATGCTATTAAAAAAACCGAAGCAGTATCACTAGAAGAGGGCGAGAGAGATTTAAGAAATTTAACTCAGCAAATTAAAAACGAACAGTTAAATAGTGATAACACCGTATCTATGGATAGTATTGTAAAAAGGTATGCCAATAGCAACTTAAATGTTTTCTCTTGCGGTATTACGCGGGTTGCATTTGTTCATAACTTAATAGAGAGTTTCTCTAAAAAGTATGGTGTTAAAATTAGCACAAATAACAAAGGTGGTGTTGGTTTTGTATTGGATAAACTTTACAAAAAAGAGTCAGACATATCATTTGTATGCCGAAAGCCATTTAAAGAGGGGAATGAAAAAAACCTATGGTGTGTACAAGTTGCTTGGGGTGCTTTAGGGTTTATTGTCAACCCAAATAACAAAATTAACAATTTAACAAAGAGTCAAATAAAAGCTATATTAACAGGTAAAGTTAAAAACTGGAAAGAGTTGGGTGGAGAGGATGCACCGATACATTTGGTTTTAAGAAAGAGTCCAAAAAGTGGAGTTGGCTCTACGCTTAGAGAGATTCTGTTTAAAGATAAAAACTATAAGCTAAACTCTGCATATAAACTTGTTAAAAACTCTGGGCAGACGCGTGATGCAGTTGCTAATGATAAGTTTGCCATAGCGGTTGATGATGTAACAAGTTCGCAAAGAGTTAAGAGTGTTAAGCTGATTAATGTTGATGATGTTAAGCCAACAAAAGAGACAATTATAGATGGAGATTACAAATATAGACGACCATTTTTTGCTTGTATGACACAAGAGTATAAAAAGTTAGCTAAACTATTTTTAAACTACAGTATGTCTAATGGTGGGCAAAAAGTTATATCTATCTCAGGAACTGCCAATTTAGCAGAGGGGAAAAGTAGAGATAGTCAAAATAACTTTATTTTGCAACAGTTAAAATTTAGAATGCAAGGGCGAACTAAAAGCAATTAAACCCTTTGATTAACCCGAATTATTCATTAGAGAATATAAACTTTTAACTTAAGGGCAATGGAGTTACTCTATACACTCTTTGCATATGCCACCTATTGTTATTGTTTGGATTTTGTGCCCTTCGATTGTGATGTCTACATTTTTAATGCACTCTATTTTGTTACATTTACTGCAGATAAAGTGAGCATGTGGGGTGTGTTTAAGCTCGAAGTAGCGGATGTTGCTACTAGAAGAGAATATATTAAAAAGCCCTGCTTGCTCGAATGTTGCCATATTTCTGTAAAATGTAGCTTTGTCCATTGTGATGCTATCTTTAATATCTTCGTAAGATAGTGGCTTTTTTCTCTCTTGAAATATCTTTAATAGCGAAACCCTAGCAGTGGTAAGTTTTATTTTTTTATTTTTAAGTATATCTTCTATCATTGCAGAATTATAGCATAGTAAACTTCTAACTCAAACTATAAATAGAAAAAGTAATGCGACTCAGTTGCATTTAAGTAGATTGGAGTTAGAATTTCGTAATGCAACTGAGTCGCATCAAATTAATAATTGAAGTTAATCAAAAGGAACAACATGAAGAAGATAGTTTTAGCACTTGTGCTTGGAATAAGTGCAGTAACTGCAAAAATTAACTGTGTGACAAGTATTTTACCAGAAAAAATATTTGTAGAAGCGATTGGTGGAGATAAGGTACATACAATGGTTATGGTACCTCCTGGTAACGAACCACACACTTACGAGCCTAAACCATCACAGATGAAAGAGATTGCAAAAGCCCAGCTTTTCCTTGCATTAGGGGTGCCTTTCGAGAACGCTTGGCTTCCAAAGCTTAAAAATCAAAACAGCAAGATGGAAGTTATTAATGTTGGCAAAGGTGTTGAAAAAATTGCAATGGCAGAACATCATCACGAGGGTGAGCATAAAGAGGAGAAACATAAAAAGGAGCATCATCATGGTGGATTGGACCCACACATTTGGACAAGCCCCAAAAATATTAAGATTATTGCTAAAAATATCTACACTGCACTTGTAGCAAAAGATAAGGTAAATAGTGACTACTACAAGAGCAATTATGAGAAATTCTTAGCAAAAATAGATGCGACTGATAAAGAGATTAAAAAGATTCTTGGCACCTTACCTAAGGGAACAAAATTTATGGTTTTCCACCCAGCTTGGGGATATTTTGCAAAAGAGTATGGCTTAGAGCAAATTGCTATAGAAGCGGGCGGAAAAGAGCCTAAACCTAAACAACTTATGCACTTAGTAGATGAAGCAAAAGAGGAGAAGGTTACAGCGATATTTACAGAGCCAGAATTTAGCCAAAAGGCTGCTAAGGTAATAGCAAAAGAGGCAGGAGTTCCTGTTGTGGCAGTAAGCCCACTTAACCCTGATTGGTCGCAAAATCTTATAGGTTTAGCAAAAGCTATTGCTAAAAAATAGTATAAAGTTGCGTTAGTTTGCAACTTTACTTTTATATTGGATATAATTACAGAAAAAAAGAGTCCAATGTCTATTATTTCAATTAAAGACCTCAACTTTTCTTATGATAAAGAACCTATTTTAAAAGATATTAATCTTGAAGTAAAAGAGGGTGATTTTTTAGCAATTATAGGTCCAAACGGTGGTGGTAAATCTACACTTTTTAAAACTATTCTAGGTTTAGTAACACCTAAAAGTGGTACTGTTAAAGTTCTAGGAGACAAACCGCAAAAAAACCTCTCTAAAATTGGTTATGTACCACAAAACACCAATATAAATACCGACTTTCCAATTAAAGTAATCGAAGTTGTTATGATGGGGCATGTCGGGCATAAACGCCCACTTTTTGGCTATGCAAAAGAGGAGATAGCTTGTGCTATGGGTGTTTTAGCACAAGTTGGAATGCAAGAGTATGCCCAAGCAAAAATCGGCTCGCTCTCTGGAGGGCAACGCCAAAGGGTAATGATTGCAAGAGCCCTTTGTGCACACCCAAAAGTACTGCTTTTAGATGAACCAACAGCCAGCATTGATGTTGCGGGTCAAAAGCAAATTTACGAGTTACTAAAAAAGCTTAATAAATCTATTACTGTTGTAGTAGTTAGCCATGATATTTCGGTAATAATGGGGTATGCAAATAGGGTTGCTTATGTCAATAAGACACTTACTTTCCACGAATTAGATAGCACTTTTAAGCCTAAAGATAAACAGGAGCACTTTTGCGAAGTCGAAATGCTCCAACTTCTAAGCCAGAAAAAGGATTGCAAATGTTAGAAGCACTCTCTTACCAATTTATTCAAAATGCGATACTAGCAGGCATTTTAGTTAGCATTGCAAGTGGAATTATCGGTTCACTTGTAGTTGTAAACCGAATGGTTTTCTTAAGCGGGGGCATTGCTCACACTTCTTATGGCGGAATTGGTTTAGCTGTCTATTTTGGCTTGCCAATCTTTTTTGGGGCATCACTATTTGCTATAATTGCAGCACTATTTATGGCATATATTACGCTTCATCAACGCCATAGGATGGATATTTTTATAGGGTTAATCTGGGCTGTTGGTATGGCAATAGGGATAATTCTTGTAGATTTAACGCCGGGGTATCATGTTGATTTAATGAGCTACCTTTTTGGCTCTATTTTAGCTGTTAGTCAAGAGGATATATACTATATGGTGGCACTTGTTGTGGCAATTGTGGCAATTATCAGCTTGCGATACCGAGATATATTGGCAGTATCTTACGATAGCGAATATGCAGTACTTCGTGGTATAAATGTACCGTTTTTTTATACGCTAATACTCGTAATGTCGGCATTAACTGTTGTAATTGCTATTAAAGTTGTAGGGTTAATATTGGTAATTGCTCTGCTTACAATCCCTGTTTATATTGCTGAAAAGTTGTCGAACTCTTTGGGTTTAATGATGCTACTTTCTGGAGTGTTCTCGACTCTGTTTACACTTGTTGGGTTATTCTTCTCTTACCAATACGACTTAACAAGCGGTGCGACTATTATTATGGTAAGTGCAGTAGCACTGCTACTATTTTTTGGGTGGCAAAAGATTGCTAAAGGTATAAGATGAAGAAATTAATAACTGAAGTTACGCACTATATACAATATTTAACAAATCAAAAAAGTGACAGATATGAAAGAATAAATTTTCTCTCCTAGCCGAAGCTAAGAGTGATAATTTTTCTTTTATAGGTGTTGCTTTTTTGTTTTGCCCTACG
>Ga0256829_1001506_pt1 | contig 18992 bp, 21 predicted proteins | sample 131447metaG_FD_185979 | JGI IMG/M metagenome (GOLD analysis project Ga0256829, IMG submission 185979) | Hydrothermal vent microbial communities from Lau Basin, Pacific Ocean - 131-447 | ecosystem: Environmental > Aquatic > Marine > Hydrothermal vents | place: Pacific Ocean: Lau Basin | collected...
TAATGGCCCGTGAGGCTTGACCCTATAACACCCAAGGGGTCTGGTCGCCGTGATAACGATGAGTGTGAAAACACTCGGATAACCGGATACGTGTACTGAGCCGATCAAACGGCTTGGTAAGAGACGCACACAAAACACAGCATGGTATGCATTTACAGTTACGCCTGACGACCATAGCGAGCGTGAACCACCTGATCCCATGCCGAACTCAGCAGTGAAACCGCTTAGCGCCGATGGTAGTGTGGGGTCTCCCCATGCGAGAGTAGGTCATCGTCAGGCACCTATACCGCAAAAAACCCAGCCAAACGGCTGGGTTTTTTGTGGCTCTTCGTCGTTGGGTGTGGAATTCGCCCCCTGAGCTGGGCCAGGATATGACCTCCACGACGACAGGAGGCATGGCATGGCATGGACGGCACCCAGATTCTGACCCTCGGCCTGGGCCTGGAAGCGCCCTGGATCCTCAAGGACCAGCACCTGGATACCTCCGTGTCACCCCATCGCCTGGACCTCTACGTCGAGGCCGAGCGAGGCAGCCTCTACCCCTGTCCTGAGTGCGGCAAGGCCTGCCCGGCTCACGACTTCGCCGACAAGACCTGGCGGCACCTCAATTTCTTCCAGCACCACTGCTACCTGCATGCCCGCGTGCCTCGCACTAAGTGCCCCGTACATGGCGTCAAGCGCATTGAGGTGCCTTGGGCGCGGCCAGGCAGCGACTTCACCCTGCTGTTCGAGCAAGCCGCCATGTCGCTGGTCAAGGAGATGCCGGTACTGGCCGTCTCCCGGCAGCTGGAGATCTCCGACAAGCGGCTGTGGCGCATCGTGCACCACTACGTCGGCCGCATGCTGGGGGAGCTGGATTTGAGCAACGTGGCCACCGTCGGCGTCGACGAAACCGCCTCTCGGCGCGGCCAGCGTTACGTGACGGTATTCCTCGACATGCAGCGCAAGCAGGAGCCGGTGATCTTCGCCGTCCCAGGCCACGGCAAAGACGCCATCAAGGCCTTTAGCGCCTTCCTGTCGGCCCATGGCGGCGATCCGGACAACGTGGTCGAGGTCGTCTGCGACATGTCACAGGCCTTCCTGAGCGGCGTGGCCGAGAATCTTCCCAAGGCCGAGGTCACGGTCGACTGGTTCCATATCGTGCAGACCTTCACCAAGCGGCTGGACGAAGTGCGCAAGAAGGAGCGCCGGGAGCAGGAACACCCCAAGTCGCTGCGCTGGGCCCTGCTGAAGAGCCTGGAAAACGAGAACCTGACGCCCAAGCAGCTGGTGGCGCTCCAGGAACTGGTGGCTGACCAGAGCGCCACGTCCGATGCCTGGGTGATCAAGGAGAAGCTGCGCTGGATCCAGAAGGCCTCGACGCCGCGGGCGGCTCGGTGGCGTATCACGAACTACCTCAAGGTCATGAAAGCGGCAGTTGCCGAGAAGCCACTGTTGAAGCCGATGGGCAAGGCTCTGGCGACGCTGGAGCGGCATGCCGACGCGGTGGTCCGGCGGTGGCTCTCGGGACTGACGAACGCACGCCTGGAAGGCATGAACGGCCTGTTCCAGGCGGCTCGGTCACGCGCACGCGGCTACCGGAACGAGGCCAACTTCATCGCCATGATCTACCTGATTGGCAGCCCAGTGGGCCGCCTGTTCGATCAGGCCAAATCCACATGAAGTGACGAAGAACCTTTTTTGTTGCGCCGAAGAAAAGCCCCGAACACAGCATGTTCGGGGCTTTTTGCTGTGGGCATGCTCCGTCCGGGGGGATCGGCAATAAAAAGCCGCCCGTTAGGGGCGGCTAAATAGGTTACTAAACGATTAGCGGTGGTACTGTTTCTCGCGTTCAGGCTGCCATAGAATGGCGTCTACCCGTAAACGGGTTGCCTGTCGGTTAGGCAGTGGCCAATCGATAGTATCGCCTACCTTCACACCTAAAAGACTAGCACCGATGGGGGCCATAATGGAGATGGCATCTTCGGTGTTACCGAGAGAGTGCGGGTAAACCAGTGTACGTACCATCTGCTGATTACGGGTGAGATCGGTAAACTGAATTTGGCTATTCATGCTCACAACGTTATCAGGAATCTCTTCGGGATTGACTATTTCCCCGTGACTAAGCTCATCTTGTAACAGCTCGGCCACCATTTGATCCTTTTCAGTCGCTGCATCAATCAGGCGCTGCAAGCGGTCTGCATCAAGTCGATTGATTATAAGGGGAGGTCGCTGCCCCATGATGCTCTCCTTGGCAAACGCAGTAGCAAAAGGCTGGTTGCGTCGTTATACAAATGGTATTGAATGACATAAAAAAAGCCCTCTCCATAAAGAAAGGACTGTCGAGATATCAAGCTAGTAGTGTACGACACTTCGAACGAAAAGACGACGCGCTTAGAGTGAGGTGCGCATAAAGTGCTATGATGCAGGCCGCTACGCGAGCAAGCTGTTATATCGCGTTTATGGGTTGCAGATTATGTTAGAGGTGAAAGGTGAGTGACACGGTACCCACGTCATGGCTTGTTTACTGCCGGCCAGGTTTTGAACACGATGCGTTGGCAGAGATGCAGCACCATGCGAAGCAACAGGGGGTTCCCTGTGAGCCGATGCAAGGTGAAGGCTGGGTAAGTTTAACGCGCCATGATGGCGAGGCGATAAATGATTTACACCGTCAGGCAGCCTTTAAACGGCTCATATTTGCGAGGCAAAGTTTAGCAGCGCTGCCCGCGTTGACCCTGTCTCGGGATGATCGGCTTACGGCGATTTTAGATCAGGTCAAAGCAAGCCGCTGGAGCTTTGAAGAAATTTGGCACGAAACGCCGGATACTAATGATGGCAAAGCGCTAGCCGGATTAATTAAAGCGCTGACAAAACCTCTTCAGAGTATGTTGAAAAAGCGTGGTGCATTACGGGGTAAGGCGGGGGCTCGCCGCTTGCATATTTTTTGGACAGACGGTGATCGTGTGCAGCTAGGCATGAGCTTTCCCGATAACCGCAGTGAGTTAATTAACGGAATTCGTCGCCTGCGTTTTCCATCCAGAGCACCTAGCCGTTCAACGTTGAAGCTCGAAGAAGCCTGGCACGAGTTTATCCCCCGAGGAGAGTGGGACGAGCGCCTAGCTACGCATATGCAGGCGGCTGATTTAGGCGCAGCGCCAGGTGGCTGGACATGGCAGCTTGTGCAGCGTGGTATGTATGTCTATGCCATCGATAACGGCCCAATGGACAAACAGCTCATGGCCACCGGGCAGATCGATCACCTACGTGAAGATGGCTTTACCTGGGAGCCGCCCCAGCGTTTGGACTGGCTGGTGTGTGACATCGTCGACAAGCCAGTACGGGTCTTGGCCATGGTTGAGCGCTGGCTGACGCGCAAGTGGTGCCGGGAGGCCATTTTTAACCTCAAGCTGCCGATGAAAAAGCGCTGGGATGAAGTAACTCGCTGTTTGACAACGCTAGAAGAAGCGTTAGCGACAGCGGGCGTAGGGGCCACTATTCGTTGTCGCCACCTCTACCATGATCGGGAAGAGGTGACGGTATACGTTAGGCTGGCTCACTAACCTGGCAGGTATCCGCCGCTGGGCTAGTAGCCTGGCTCATAAATGCGGATGGTTTCGTCTTCGGTAAGTAGCGGTAAAATACGCTGCATTGCCATGGCGCGCTCTTCACTGGCGTGCCACTCTTTCCAAGCGCGCAAGTCGCGCCATTTGGTAATCATTAAACGGCGGTCTGTGTGGCCAAGCTCAACCAAGGTTTCACCACCAACGAAGCCTCTAACGCCCAGTGACACACGCATTGCTTCGCGCGCTGCTTGTTCATATTCGTCCTCTAAACCGGGCATAATGCGCCGTTCAATGATGATTTTTATCATAGTGTCTGTTTCCTAACCGAGAGAGTCGATGACTGATAATACCGATGACCACAACGCGTTTGACGCTGAACTAGATACCACCGGGCTGTATTGCCCTGAGCCTATTATGCTGATGCATAATAAAGTCCGTGATATGACAGCAGGCCAAGTATTGAAGGTCGTGGCAACCGACCCTGCGACTACGCGCGATGTGCCAAAATTTTGTCAATTTTTAGGGCACGAGCTGATAGATAAAAATATCGCAGACGATCAGTACGTCTACTTTATCCGCTTAGCGTGATCTTGTGGAGCCAAAGCAAGGCGCTCAACGACTAAGGGTGTAGCGCCTTGCCTATTATCGCTAAGCGTGATCACTACTCGGCACTACCATCATGGCGAGTGCCTCAAGCGTGGCTGGATCCTCTTCCAGAATGCGATTAGCAATATGGCGTTGGAAGAAATAGACGGTTTGATGCCGAGAATGCGCGTCGTACAAGCACTTGTCGCCCAGTAAAATGGGGGTCATGGTGGCTTTTTGCTCGTCTGCCACCATCGCTTCTATGCTGCCATCACTATACAGCCGCCATCCGTACACAGGCTTCATGTGCCATGGCGCATTAGGGTGGTTCATGCAGAGTGCATGTGTGCCCAAAGTATCAGGAAGCTGTTGAATCAGCGTAATTTCGCTAGAAGCCTCATACTCAAAATAGCTGGCAGCGGCGTTTAGCTCATCGTACTTATGGTCAGGGGGAAGCTCGAAAATTTCGTCGGTTTCAGGGTCTCGGTAGCCGACGAAGAAACCACTTTCATGGCTATCCAGCTCATGGCAGGCCGCCAGCGACTCCATCCAAGGAACAAGCCCCACAACGTTGCCATCTTCCCTAAGCCCCCAGGCAAGAATGGGCAGGCCGTAGTAGGTGTCGGGACTCGCAGCGAGCTGGTAGACCATCTCCAAGCCATCTAGCTCTGGTGCTAAACGAACTAAACACTTTCGCGCCTGCTGACGCTGACGCACGGTTTCCAGGTCGATGACCTGGGCAGAGCGAGTTGACAGGGGTGCGCCCATGGTGTCCCTCCTTGTACTGCGTGGTCACGACATTGGCAGACAGTGAACACCGCCTGCCGCTACCTTCACCAATAGCACAGCTTGAGCGCGAGGTTAAGCGTAAACATGATTTTTAATCGACATCACAGGCAGAAAATGCCGCTTTTAGTTGCTGGCGCTCCTCCAAAGCATTCTGAAATTGTAGTCAAGGTGCCTCAGGGTTACTCACTCATAGAGAGCCACGAAGTTTGATAGGCCGTAATAGCCTCAGGGGAGGAAATAGGGTGAACGTCAATTAATTGATTGACGTGGGTCAGCCACTGTTCAGACTGCTGCGCCAGGCTTGATCGGCGCTGTGATCACCACATCCCACCAGAAATAGGCTCGCCGAAGCGGCTAGCCACTTGCCGTAACGTTGCTTGGGGGGCATGGATTACTCCTGTTGGCTGATCGTTTTTAATCGCCAAGCCAGCAATATAGCGGCTGTGCTGAGACCAGCAATCAGCCCAATCCAGTAACCGTGTACACCCATTGGTTCAGACACACCTCCCAAGCCATAGGTTCCTAACCAGTGGCCGCCCCCTAAGCCCACAATCCAATAAGAGAGCACGGTAATGACCATGACAATGCGCGTGTCTTTGTAGCCTCGTAAGGCCCCTGCTAAATTTACCTGCAGAGAATCCGACAGCTGAAAAATAACCGCTAGCGCGATAATAGTTAATGCTAATGCCTGAATCTCAGTATTTGATGTGTATAGCGAAATCACTGTTGGGGCCGTAAACCACAATAGCGTGCTATTGATCGCCGCAACAATGACGCTAATCGTAATGCCATTCCAGGCAACTTTACGTGCCATGGCTAAGCGTCGCTGGCCCAGCGTATTACCTACTCGAACGGTCAACGCCATGCTTAACGACATGGGCAGCATAAACAGAATGGTGGTGTAACTGAGGGCGATTTGGTGCGCACCTACAGTAACTTCTCCAAAGCTGGCTATAAAAAGCGCGATCAGAGTAAATAGAGTGACTTCAACAAAAATCGCGACGCCGATAGGCACACCCACCACCACAAGTTCACGAATGCCCGCCCATTGTGGCGGCGTAAGCTGCTCCCAAAGTGAAACGCTGCGGTAGGTGTTTCCGCGCCTTGTATAAAGCGCCATCGCGATGGCCATTGTCCACATCGAAATAGCGGTGGCAATACCGCAGCCAAAAGCCCCCAGCGCCGGTAGCTGTTGCAAGCTATTAGGGATGCCAGTACCCAATAGGTTGACTAGGCCATCACCACCGTAAATGAGCAAATAGTTAAAGGGGATGTTAACGGCAAGGCCCACAAGGCTGATCCAGAGAGCAGGGCGAGTATGATTCATGCCATCTGAAAAGGCGCGTAACGCTTGAAAAAGCGCGATCCCAGGCATTCCAAAAGCAACGGCGCTTAGATAAGCCGCCGACTCCTGTGCAACACCAGGAGGAACGTTCATCAGTTCAAAAATAGGTGTAACGGCGACCCATAATAAACCAGCGGCAGTGATGCCTAATGCCAACGCCACCCAAAGGGCTTGATGTACGGCTGGGCGTATATCGTTATTGCGCTGGCCGCCTAATAAGTGCGCCACGATCGGCGTTAGCCCCATCAGCGTGCCGGTCATAAACAGCATCAGCGGCATCCATAAGCTTGAGCCCACTGATACGGCGGCTAAGTCCGTTGCGTTGTGTCTACCTGTCATCATGACATCGACAACGCTCATGCCCGCCTGGGCTAGCTGAGCGCCGCAAATAGGCAAGGCCAGCGCAACAAGTGTGCGAGTTTCTGGCCAATAGATGGATTTGATATCGCTAGTAAAGCCGCCCAAGGTATGGCTCCCCTTTAGCCAAGAGACCTAAGAAAGGCCGATAGAGTAGCAGGAGTCGCTGCGCTTTGCTGTCTCCTCTTTAGCTGGCTAAGCCACAGCGGGTATACTGCGCGAAATGCATGGGAAAAGTGGCAATATGGTGATTGAAGAGCAAGAGCGTTGGACCCTGGGCGATATTATGGCGCTGTTTGATGGCGTCTTTGCGGCGCATTACCAGACGCGTTTGATAAAAGGAGGCGATGAGCCGCTGTATCGACCAGCCACCGATCAAACGCCTTATCATCAGGTCATTTTTGCGCGTGGTTACTTTGCCAGTGCGCTACATGAAATCAGCCATTGGTGTATTGCGGGTAAAGAAAGGCGACTGTTAGAAGATTATGGCTATTGGTACTTGCCCGATGGCCGTAACGCCCAAGAGCAGCAAGCATTCGAAAATGCTGAAATTGCTCCTCAGGCGCTGGAACAGCTATTCACCCAGGCCTGCGGGCGTACCTTCCACGTGAGCGTGGATAACCTAGGGGGCGAAGTAGAGGTAGATCGAGATGCCTTTGCGCAGAGAGTCGCTGCCCGGGCGCAGCGCTATTTAGCAGAAGGGTTGCCGCAACGCGCCAATGCGTTTTACTTAGCCTTGGCGCGCTACTATCAGCAGGGCGATACGTTGGAACAGGCAATAGCCGCAGGCAGAGCGCTGCTAGCAGCCACTGAAGTTAGCGCTTAATCTTTTTCATTAAGCTGTTGGTGCAACGTGAGCATCACCTTAACTTCGTGCTCTGGACGCATTGGCTCTAAGCCCAAGTCGTTAAACATCTCGCTACGTAGGCGGTGCCATTCACTAGAGCTGATCTGATCGTAAAGTACCCCTGCGGGTGCCAGCTCTACAAAAGGGTCCAGGCCGTAGGTGTCAAACAAACGCGCCAGCGCGGCCTCATCTTCGCCGTTATCGCTGGTGTATAGCGTGGCAGAGAAGTGGTCGTTCTCTAATTCACGAATCACATCTAGAGGGCTGACGCCTAGGCTCTCTAACTCCTCAATGCTGTAAGCGCCCATCACATTGCTATCTTCGGTGATCCAGCTGTCGTCCGGCTGGATCAGCGTTTGTTTGATTCGTCCGTCGGGTAACGACCACGCAATAGAGAGCGGCAAGCCATTATCTTCGCCTATTTCAATGGCAATAAATCCAGGATAGTCAGCCACGCAGTTGCTCCTTTTAAGCGTCCGCTTCAATTCGGAAAAAACGCTGGGCGGTGCGAGTGGTCGCCACGCCAAGCTCGGTATCACTCACGTCATGCCAGCGGGCTATTTCTTTAACAATCCAGGGCAGTAGCGCTGGTTCGTGGCGGCGTCCCTTCAATTTAGCAGGCAAATTGCGGGGCAGTAGGTAAGGGCAGTCGGTTTCCACCATCAGGCGGTCTAGCGGTATATCGCGCACCATGTCGCGCAGGTGATGGCCTCTGCGCTCATCGCATATCCAGCCTGTCAAACCAATGTGCAGATCTAAATCAAGATAGCCATGCAGCGTCTCTTGGTCTGCCGTAAAGCAGTGTATAACCGCTTGGCTAATATCATTTCGCCAACTGCGCAGTATGTCTTGCATTCGCTTGCCAGCATCCCGCTCATGCAAAAACAGCGGCAGGCCGCTTTCTGCTGACAGAGCCAACTGCGCCTCGAACGCACGCTCCTGCTGCTCTGGGGTTGAAAAGTTGCGATTAAAATCTAACCCGCACTCGCCAACCGCCACAACCTCCGGCATACGGTAAAGCTGCCGCATTTCTTGGGCGACCGTGTCATTCCACCCACTGGCATCATGGGGATGAACGCCCGCCGTTGCGTAGACCCCCGCGTACTGCTGCGCCATTTGCAAGGCCTGCTTAGCGTGGGCGACATCGGTGCCGGTCACGATAAGCGTCGTGACATTGGCTGCCTTGGCCCGCGCCAGCACGTCACCCAGGTCGCGCTGAAAACTTTCGTGGGTCAAATTCGCGCCAATATCCACTAAAGGCGTCGAAGGGCGAAATTGCAGTGCTTCGGGTAAAAACGTATCGGCCTCAGTGCTTGCCAAACTGTATTCCTCCGCCATGTGTCATTAACGCTATTGTAACGCTGGCGGCCCACAACCACTAATGCTCCTACCGTTCACACACAGTACGAATGGCACGAATTGCAAAAAAACTGGCTTGTTAGGGAAAGGCTGCACACATCCCGCCACAGCTGTCTGGCGGCCGTCGGCGGGGTAAAATCTGTTCGCCTTGCCACCACCTGACCGAGCCACCCGATGAATCAGATCTCTTTCGCCCAGGCAGAACACCAGAACAAGAAAAAGGTGACCCGCCGCGAGCGGTTCCTGGCCCAGATGGAGGTGCTGGTGCCTTGGCAACGGCTCATCGACGCGCTGGTCAGAAAGCGACCGCTGATGCAGTGAAAGTGCCATTATGAGCGTTTCAGCCGCTTAGAGACGAATTGATCAGCGGTTCCTTAAACACCGCTTTATAGTCGTGATCCTTCTATGACGTTAGCACGTTGTCTCGCTTGGCTCTACAAGGGGGCATCGTAATTCGGAAGCATGCGTTACACTGTGCGCCTCACGACGAAGGAGGACACTGCGTGACCCTGTTACGACTCGAACAGCTGCAACTCGCTTACGGCACCCAAGTACTGCTCGATCGCGCCGACCTGACGGTTGAAAGAGGCGAGCGACTGGCGCTGGTCGGGCGCAACGGCACCGGTAAATCCACGCTGCTAAAGCTGGTGGCGGGCGATATTCAGGCCGACGACGGCTCCATCTGGCGTGCGCCGGGCTTAAAAATCGGCGTGCTGGCCCAGGAGTTGCCTGAATCATCGGGCATGACGATTTTTGATATGGTCGCCCAAGGCCTACCCGAAGCGGGCGAGCTGCTGTCTGAATATCAGCACCTCATCAATGACCCAGACCCAGATATGAACCGCATGGCGACGCTGCAGACGCGGCTCGAGGCCATTGACGGCTGGTCGTTTCATCAGCGTATCGATGTCGTGCTCACACGACTGGGTTTGCCACCCGAAGCGGAGATGAGCGCGCTTTCCGGCGGCTGGCGTCGTCGGGTGGCGCTGGCCCGTGCGCTGGTTTCCGAGCCGGACCTACTGCTGCTGGACGAGCCGACCAACCATTTAGACCTGGACACCATCGCGTGGCTGGAAGAGCAGCTGCTCGCTTTCAACGGCGCTGTGCTGCTGATCACCCACGACCGGGCGTTCCTGTCGAAACTCGCGACGAATATTTTAGAACTGGATCGCGGGAAGCTCGGGCGTTATCCCGGTGTCTACAGCGAGTATCAAGAGCGCAAACAGCACGAGCTGGAGGTCGAATCGCGCGAGAATGCATTGTTCGATAAAAAGCTCGCTCAGGAAGAGGCCTGGATTCGCCAGGGGATCAAAGCGCGCCGTACCCGTAACGAAGGGCGCGTCCGCGCGCTAGAAGCCATGCGCAATGAGCGCAGCCAACGCCGCGAGCGTCAAGGCACCGCCAGTCTCACGGTGGATAGTGGCGAGCGCACCGGTAAGCGGGTGGTCGAGCTCAAAGGCGTTACTCAGCGCTTTGGTGATGAGGTGATCCTGCGCAACGTGAACCTGGAAGTGATGCGTGGCGACCGCATCGGCTTCTTGGGGCGTAACGGTGCCGGTAAAACCACGCTGTTGAAAATATTGCTTGGCGAGCTGGCCCCTACCGAAGGCAGCGTACAGTTAGGTACTAATCTCAAAGTGGCCTATTTTGATCAGCTACGGGCCGGCCTCGAGTTGGAAAAAACGGTGTATGACAACGTAGCCCAGGGGAGTGATCGCGTCAGCGTGGGCGGTAAAGACCGCCATGTGATGAGCTATCTGCAGGATTTCTTGTTCACCCCAGATCGCGTGCGTCAGCCAGTGAAAGCGCTATCCGGGGGCGAGTCCAATCGCCTGCTGTTAGCCAAGCTGTTTACTCAGCCTGCTAACGTACTGGTGCTGGATGAGCCCACCAACGACCTAGACATGGAAACGTTGGAGCTGCTTGAAGAGCTGCTGCTTGATTTTGATGGCACTCTGCTGCTGGTTTCCCACGACCGAACCTTTATGGATAACGTGGTCACCAGCATGCTGGCATTCGAGGGCGAAGGGCGCGTGCGTGAATACGTGGGTGGCTACACCGACTGGATTCGTCAGGGGGGTAAATTGCCTCCCGCACCGTGGGAAGGTGCTGCACGCCAGCACACAGAACCCACCAGCGAGGCCGTTAAAAAAGCTGCGCCAGCCCCAGCGGCGGAGCCGACTAAAAAAGCCGTTAAGCTCTCTTACAAACTACAGCGTGAGCTAGATGCGCTGCCCGCTGAGATTGAACGCTTAGAGGGGGACGTAGAGACGCTTGAGCAGGAGATTGGCGACCCGGCGTTTTATCAGCAGGAGGCCACCGCTGTGACGGCTAAACTGCAAGCGCTAGAGAAGGTTCAGCAGGCACTGGAAGTGGCGATGGAGCGTTGGATGGAGCTTGAAGCAATGGCCAATGGCGAATAGCTAGCGCTGTTATATGCTAAAGGCCCCGGGTGGGGCCTTTACCGTTAAAAAAGCTATTCGTCGCTTTTTTCACCTTTTTTGCCCACACGAACGGCTAAAACGTCGCACTGAGCGCCGCGTAATACGCCAGTAGAGGTGGAGCCAAGCAGCAAAGCAAAGCCGTGACGGCCATGGGAGCCGACCACGATGAGGTCAACGCCGTGCTCTTCGGCAAAGCGGTGAATCTCCGTGTCTGGCATACCTACCACCACATGCTGGTCAGCAGCCTCGACGTGAGGCGCGGCGATCTCCGCTAAGCGCTTCTTGGCATGCTCATCTAGCTGGTCCTGGATGCTGGTAAGATCCATAGGAATATCGCCGCCGTAGGCGAATCCCAAGGGTTCCAGAGTGTGCATGATCGAAATTTTCGCGCCGTTGTTGCGCTCGGCAATCGCCACCGCACGCTCAAGGATTTTGTGAGAGTCTTTGGTTAAGTCGACGGCGACCAGGATATGGCGATAGCTCATGGCGTATCTCCTTGGTGATGTGGCACACAGAAAGGCTCTTGTTCGATACCTTTACTTTAGGTCTGAAAATGAATCTTAACAACGACCTAGGTCATAGTTTTTAAATATTACGAGTTGAGTTTGACGAAAAGAGGGTAAGCGTTGCAATGGAATGGTTGATCATCGTTTTTATTCTGATGTTTGTGATTGCGCCAGTCATGTGGTTAAAACCAAGCCCGCGCCAAAAGCGCCAGATGGCGCTGCGCTCCTGCGCAGCGCGTCAGGGGGTGGCGGTCAAAATGGCCAAACCACCTCTACATCATTTTAGAGGCACGATGCCCGCGTATCGCTGGCACTACCCGCAACAGGCGCCTGGGCCTGATTTTGTACTGGTACGTGACTCCAACGCTAGTGACGCTTTGGAGCCTTTTCACGCGGGTTGGCGCTGGCGCATTGCGCCGCTGCGTCCCTTGCCCGATGTGGCCAGCACACACTTACGAACTCTGTTAGAGCGTCTGCCCCAGGATGCGTTGGTATTGGAATCTAACGCCCATTCGCTGACGCTATGGTGGTGGGAATCACAAACCGCCGAGCGGTTTACGCGCTATTTGGCGGATATCGAACCTCTCAAGAAGGCGTTGAGCGGCCTTTCAGACCACCCACCTGCCAAACCGCTAGCGCCAGATGGCGTGGAACAAAGAAACGTCTAATGATTAGGCTGTGGGGCTATCTTGATCCCTTGTCTGAATCGCCAGACCGTTGGATTCGATCAGCGCAAGCCACTTATCCAACTGGTCCAGGTCCTGTTCGCTCAAGCCTGCTAGCATCTCCTGACGCGCAGCCAGTACCACACTATCGATCTGCTCCAGGAGCGGTATGGCGGCTGGAGTAAGGTAGAGCCGTTTGCTGCGTCGATCGTCATCGCAGGCGCGACGCTCGACCAGACCTTGCGCCTCCAACTGTCCTAAAGTACGCACCAGCGACGGCGCCTCGACACCGATCGCGCGCGCCAAATCACACTGAGGATTGCCTTCCCCCAGTTTCCAAAGATGGTACAGAGTCACCCACCGGGTTTGGGTCAGCCCTAATGGTGCCAGCCTGCGATCGAGGATCGAGCGCCACAGATGGGGCAAACGAGCAATACGAAAACCAATTGTTGATGCCATAGGTAACTAACTGCCGAAAAGTGTAAGTGAACGAATTGTCATAAGCTGCGTCGCTGAATGCAAGGTGTTCTGCTACTCCGGCTCTGATGAGTCGCTTTGAGTGCCGTTCTTTCCAGGGATAAAACGACGTAAATTAAGCGCGCTCAGCCCGCTAGGCTGAATGGTGCTATCGGCGACGGTTGCCTTGTCAGCATCTTCCGACACAGTAAACCGAATTAGGCCCAGCCGCTGGCCACCGTCCGTCATAATATCGACCCGCCACTCCCCCGATGGGTCTTCGGGGAAGTTCTGCTTGTGGCTCCATGCGCGGTAGCCTTGTTCGCGCCCGCCGTTAATCGCAAGCTCCACAGTGTCCATTTCTGCACCGTTATGATGCCACGCATGGTAGATAGTTTCGCTTAATCCGCGAGGCGCACGAATAGCGGTATACACATACAGCCCATTACTGCGGATAGCATCAGGCGTCAATGCCATGGTGCCTTGAGGTGTGCGCTGCTGTGTATCAAACGCTGGGGATAGCGCTGTGCTGGTCATCCAGAGGCTAGCGGGCGGTACCCACACGCGACCAAGCCATGCCCCATAAGCCAGCACCACGGCTAGTGCAAAAAAGCCTAGCCAGCGCGCGAGGGAGCGCTTTTTCAATAAATGCCAAAAGCTAGGTAGAGCCACTAAAACAGTTAATACCAATGCTAACAGTAGGCTCTGTCCCGTGGTGAGGTGCACCATGATGGGCAGAATGACCAGTAGTACCAAGAACACACACTGGGCATGAAACATAAAATAGAGACTGCGCCAGCGCCCAGCGAGCTTGTAGTAGAGCGGATCGATAATCGACCACACGGCCATACCAATCACCAACAGCGCGAACAGCGCTTGGCCGCTGTTCCACACGGTGGTCACCAGAATAAACGGCAAGGTAAAAAACAGCGTCTCCTGGTGAATCATTTGAGCGATAAAAGCGGTAATGCCTTTCGGCAGCGTCGGATGACCGCGATGGGCCAGCCAGCGGCCAATCAAACTTTCGGATAGTAGCAGTAGCCAAGCAAACAGCAGCCCCAGTGCTAGAACAGCCCCCAGCCACTGTTGGCGATCAACGAGGAAAAAGCTGCCTAATCCGGCCGCAAACGCCATGGGCGGCCAGAGCCAACTCCAGGGCTTTAGGCGCTCTACGATCCTTTCGACGCGCCCTTGCAGTGCTTCCATGCGGGCGGGAGTTAAGAGTGTCCCCATAGCGTTAAAAACTCGTCAATGAAACGTATATGATCGTTGGGATAGCGGGTAAAGTCGATGTGATACGCCATTATGCGCTTAAAAAGCGTAAGAAATGTGTGCATTTAGAAAGGTGTCTATCAAGCAAGCGGATTAGCCAAAAGTCAGGGCTTGACGTACTGGCGTAACTCAACCAAGCTAAGGCAATCAAACGACCGTATGAAATGCGTGGCAGGCTCGTCAACGGCGTGCCAGCCCGAACTTGTGGAGAGAGCGCGCATGATCTATCAAGGCAATGCCATCACGGTGGAGCGTCGTGACACCCTGGGTGGCAATGACATCGCAATTCTCACTTTCGATTTGAAAGATGAGTCCGTCAATAAGCTATCCAGCGCCGTTATGGCAGAGCTGGGCAATGCGGTAAAAGCGATTCAGGCCGAAAGTGGTTTGAAAGGGCTGATGATACGCAGTGGCAAAGACGCCTTTATCGTCGGCGCCGACATCACCGAATTTCACAGCCTGTTCGACAAGGGCGAAGAGTATCTGGTGGAGATGAACCTCAAGGTTCACGACATCTTCAATGCGATTGAGGACCTGCCTTTCCCCACCGTGACGGCGATCAACGGGTTGGCGCTGGGCGGCGGTTGCGAAGTGCTGCTGACCACCGATTTCCGCGTGATGAGCGAGAAGGCCAAAATTGGCCTGCCAGAAACCAAGCTGGGCATTCTGCCGGGTTGGGGTGGCTGCGTGCGCCTGCCGCGCCTGATAGGTGCCGATAACGCCGTTGAGTGGATTGCGGGTGGCACTGAAAACCGCGCAGATGCAGCACTTAAAGTGGGTGCTGTGGATGCGGCTGTTGCCCACGAACAGTTGGAAGAGGCGGCACTGGATATCCTCGACCGCGCCAATGCAGGCGAATTGGATTATCACGCTCGTCGCGAAGAGAAAAAATCACCGCTCAAACTCAACGCCATCGAACAAATGATGGCGTTCGAAACCGCTAAAGGATACGTCGCTGGCAAAGCGGGCCCGCACTATCCCGCCCCGGTTGAAGCCATCAAAGTGATTCAAAAGGGCGCCGGTGAGACCCGCGCCCGCGCGCAGGCCATTGAAGCCAAGTCGTTCGCCAAGCTCGCGCTGAGCAGCGTTGCCTTCAACTTGGTAGGTCTGTTCATTAACGACCAAGTCGTTAAAAAGAAAGGCAGCAAGTACGAGAAGCAGGCGCAGCCAGTCAAGCAAACCGCCGTGTTGGGTGCTGGCATCATGGGCGGGGGTATCGCCTACCAGAGTGCCAGCAAGGGTACGCCGATCCTGATGAAAGACATCAAGGACGATGCCATCGAGCTAGGCCTGAAAGAGGCGCGCAAGCTGTTCTCTAAACAGGTAGAGCGTAAAAAGCTCACCACCGAGCAGATGGCCGAAAAACTCTCTAACATCCGTCCAACGCTCTCTTACGGCGATTTCGGTAATGTCGATTTGGTCGTAGAAGCGGTGGTCGAGAACCCCAACGTCAAAGACGCCGTGTTGACCGAAGTAGAAGACAAGGTAAGTGAGAACACGATTCTAACTTCCAACACGTCGACCATTTCGATTAACCGTCTGGCTAAGAACCTGAAGCGCCCGGAAAACTTCTGTGGCATGCACTTCTTCAACCCCGTGCACCGCATGCCGCTGGTGGAAGTCATTCGTGGCGAGAAAACCTCGGACGCCGCCGTTGCCGCAACCGTGGCTTATGCCCGGGCCATGGGTAAAACCCCCATCGTGGTGAATGACTGCCCTGGGTTCCTGGTCAACCGTGTGCTTTTCCCTTACTTCGGTGGCTTTAGCTTCCTGGTCGAGCAGGGTGCCGACTTCCAGCGCGTCGATAAAGTCATGGAGAAGTTTGGCTGGCCCATGGGCCCGGCGTACCTGCTGGATGTCGTCGGCATGGATACCGCCGTGCACGCCAACGAGGTGATGGCCGAAGGCTTCCCGGATCGTATGGCACGTGAAGGCAAAACCGCTATTCAAGTGATGTACGATAACAAGCGCCTGGGTCAGAAGAACGACAAAGGCTTCTACGCCTACGAAGAAGATAAGAAGGGTAAGCCTAAGAAAGTCAGCGACGAGCAGGCTTACGCACTAGTAAAAGAAGTGGTGAAAGAGCAAAAAGAGTTTTCGGATGAGGACATCATTGCTCGCATGATGGTGCCGCTGTGCCTTGAGACTGTGCGTTGCTTGGAAGATGGCATTGTCGATACGCCCGCAGAAGCCGATATGGCGCTGATTTACGGCATTGGCTTCCCTCCCTTCCGTGGCGGTGCGCTGCGCTACATCGACGCGCTGGGCGTAGCCGAGTTTGTTGCGCTGGCCGACCGTTTAGCACAAGAGCTGGGGCCGCTTTATGCACCCACCGAGAAGCTGCGTGCTATGGCACAGAATAACGAGCAGTTCTACGCTGGCACCACTGCAAACGCTCAGGCCTAAGTCACCACCCACAGGAGAAATAAGATGAGTTTGAATCCGAGAGATATCGTGGTGGTTGACGGTGTTCGTACCGCCATGGCGAAAGCGAAAAACGGCGCCTTCCGCAACGTGCGTGCCGAAAACCTCTCCGCTGCCGTGATGCAGGCGCTGTTTACCCGAAACCCTAATCTGGATCCGTCGGAAGTAGACGACGTGATCTGGGGGTGCGTCAATCAGACACTAGAGCAGTCCATGAACATCGCTCGCAACGCGGCGATCATGACCGGTATTCCTCGTACGGTGCCTGCCCAAACGGTGAACCGCCTCTGCGGCTCTTCGATGACCGCACTGCATATTGCTGCTGCAAACATTAAGGCGGGCATGGGTGATTTTTACGTGATCGGCGGTGTTGAGCACATGGAGCACGTTCCCATGGCCCACGGGGTTGATGTTAACCCGGCCGCCAGCAAGTACGCTGCCAAAGCAGCCATGATGATGGGGCTCACGGCGGAACTGCTGGGTAAAATGCACGGTATTTCCCGCGAAGATCAGGACAAGTTCGGTGTCCGTTCGCATCAACGTGCACAAGCGGCGATGGAGAAGGGCTACTTCGACAATGAGATCATCGGCATTGAAGGCCACGACCAGCGTGGCTTTAAAGTGCTGGTGAAAAACGACGAAGTCATCCGCGCCGACGCCAGTCTTGAGTCCATGGCGAACCTGAAGCCAGTGTTTGACCCTCGTAACGGTACCGTTACTGCAGGTACCTCCTCGGCGCTGTCGGTGGGTGCGTCTGCCATGGCCGTGATGAGCTACGAGCGTGCCCAGGCGCTGGGGCTGGAGCCGATTGCCAAAGTGCTCTCGACCGGTGTGGCCGGCTGCGATGCCTCCATCATGGGCTATGGCCCGGTGCCAGCCTCTAAAAAGGCACTGAAAGCGGCGGGCTTGTCTGCTGCCGATATTCAGACCGTTGAGCTGAACGAAGCCTTTGCGGCGCAGGGCCTGCCGGTATTGAAGGATCTTGGCTTCCTGGATGCTATGGACGAAAAAGTAAACCTAAACGGTGGTGCAATTGCGCTTGGCCACCCGTTAGGCTGCTCTGGGTCGCGCATTTGCACGACGCTGCTGAACGTCATGCAGCAGCGCGATACCACCCTGGGCCTAGCCACCATGTGTATTGGCATGGGACAAGGGGTTGCGACGGTGTTTGAGCGTCTAAAGTAATACGCTCGACCTGCTTTGCAAAAGCAACAAAAACGGCACCTTCGCGGTGCCGTTTTTCGTTTTAAAGTACTTTAAAACAGACCTTTAAAATAGCCCGTTATCCAGTCCAGCGGCCATGATCATGCCCAGCTCTTCGGCTTGGCGGGTGAAGGCCTCCTGCCACTCGCCGCGAAAAATAAGCGGGTCCTGTACCCAGCGCCAACGTAGCCCGGTGATGATGCTTTCCACCGCCCGTTGGGTGCCCGTGCCGTCATGGCCCGCGCGAATATAGAGCGCGCAGGGCAGGCCCTGCTTCTCTTCTAGTACGCTGTAGTAGCTGCGGTCAAAAAAGTCTTTCAGCGCGCCGCTCATGTACCCAAGGTTTTCGGTGGTGCCCAGCACAATGCCATCGCAGGCGAGAATATCCGCTGGGCCCGCCTCGAAAGGCGTTTTGACAATGCACTCCACCGCCTCGATGTCCTCGTGTTCAGCGCCATGGTGTACGGCACGGCACAATGCCTGGGTATTGACGGAGGGCGAGTGAGCGACGATTAATAAGCGTTTCATGAGGATGTCTTCAGGCAATTGGCGGTAAGTTCAAGAGGTGCCACACTGTAGGCACTTAATGACACAGCCTAGAGGCCTTAGGGCAAACCAATCAAACGCTTTAAAACCGCGTATGGGATAGGGTGTTCCGTGTTGAACGATCAAAAAGGGAATCGCGTCATGCGTCAGCAGGCCAAAATGATAGGGATCGCCAGTCTTTGTTCATTAACGCTGTTGTTGGCAGGGTGTGCGGGTCAACCAAGTGCCCCAGCCCGTAACGACAGCCGTTCAGCTCCTGCCGCGAGCAGTGAAGAGATAGTTCCTGCTGCAGCCGCATCGAACTATCAACCCGTCAGAATGGCACAGGCGGAAGATTGGGCACCCCCGCTGCAGGCGAGCCCGGAAGAGGACGCCGCTTACTATGTGAGCCGGTTATCCGACCGCCGTTTTGTCAGCCAGTATGGTGGGCCCGATAACCCAAGACCCTGGTATATCGCAGCCGAGCGTCTGGGCGAAATAGGTATGCCTGCCGTTCCGCTGCTGTTTGCCCGCCTCAATACCGAGGACCAGTACGAACTTATGCTGGTGCTCTACCTAGCGTCTCCCCACTTTTCCACAGGTGGTGCTGTAACTGCCTGAATAGCGTTGAAAATTTCAGTGCTATCAACGAGATCGGGGGCTTTCCCGCCGG
>Ga0256829_1001507_pt1 | contig 18989 bp, 20 predicted proteins | sample 131447metaG_FD_185979 | JGI IMG/M metagenome (GOLD analysis project Ga0256829, IMG submission 185979) | Hydrothermal vent microbial communities from Lau Basin, Pacific Ocean - 131-447 | ecosystem: Environmental > Aquatic > Marine > Hydrothermal vents | place: Pacific Ocean: Lau Basin | collected...
GGAAAATAGTTGGCAGTGGTGATTTTAACGGAGATGGCAAGAGTGATTTGATGTGGCGGAATAGTGCTACTGGTCAGAACAGTATCTGGCTGATGAACGGAGCAGCTATTGCTGCCGGTGGAGCCCTTCTTTCACTTCCCGATCAAAACTGGAAAATGGTCAGCATTGGTGATTTTGATGGCGATGGCAAGAGTGATCTGATGTGGCGGCATAGTATCACCGGCAAAAATGTCATCTGGTTTATGAACGGCACATCTGTCGCTTCTGGCAGAGCCGTCCTTACTCTACCTGATCAAAATTGGAAAATAGTTGGCAGTGGTGATTTTAACGGAGATGGCAAGAGTGATTTGATGTGGCGGAATAGTGCTACTGGTCAGAACAGTATCTGGCTGATGAACGGAGCAGCTATTGCTGCCGGTGGAGCCCTCCTTTCACTTCCCGATCAAAACTGGAAAATGGTCAGCATTGGTGATTTTGATGGCGATGGCAAGAGTGATCTGATGTGGAGGCACAGCATCACCGGCAAAAATGTCATCTGGTTTATGAACGGCGCATCGGTTGCTTCTGGTAGAGTCTCTCTTACCTTGTCTGATAAAAATTGGAAGGTGAAACAATAAATATCCGATTTTCAAGAATGGAAGAGCTATCTTACATGAACCTACTAATACCATATCACCCAAGGGTTTAGAAAAAATACTTCCATGTTACCTTTTCATCGTTCAACAATCACAGGATTTGCAAAAGCGATCCAGTGTCCATTTGGATGATGCCCTGGCGTCGCCGCAGCAAAGGAAACCGAAATGCGTTTGCCTATAAAATCTGAAAGCGAAATTGAAACTGGTATGAAATGAAGTTTGGCCCCCAAATGTGGGGGAAAAAGATCGCGCGAAAAGACATGAACTGAACGTCCTCCCTGCTCCGCAATGGTTACATTAACTCTGGCTGCCTCCACGCTGGGATATACCATACTCACCTCAAAACTGAGGTCCATATCGCGATCAACATTTATACCATCAAACCGATACGAAAAACCGGAAACCACAACCAAGGTTTTCCTTTTGCCAAGAGCCCCCTCTAACTGTAAAGGAAAAACCCCCATACCATTGGGGGAAGACACATGTAGTTCACTGTTAATTTGGCCTTTCAGGAATGATGCAAGAAAATCGTAAATCACTTTGCTATTGGAGCGATGCTTTTGAACATACCAATTATCTGTGATATCTATAAGATGTTGCGGGCCAGCCCGATAAAATTTTGAACGTAAAGGAATGGCCGCTGAGAGAGATTCATCGACAGAATTAAAACATCTAACCTGACGCTTTTCACCCCCGTAAATTCTAAAAAAACCACCCTTTTGCAGTGTCCAATGACAATTATCAGCACCCGTAAAAAAAACTATACTACTTGACTTATCAGCACCTGAATCTATGATATCCCGTTTCACGAGTTCTGCAAAATGTGCGGCATATGCAAAATAAAGTTGATTAAAATGCTTCATAATTACGCCATCCAGTGTTGCGGAAGCGAAACACATCACCGCCAATAACAGCGACCCATAGAAAGGCATACGTTGTCTATGCAAAGCAAGCGGGAATAAAAACATAAGTAAAATAAACGATGCATAAATCCAACGTTGCTCCAGCCGTATCGTTAAAACAGCAGGAACTAATAATGCGCCTCCAAGCATCAGCAATAACAGAGGCCAGATTAGCGGATGTTGCACGGATGCTTTATGTTCACTCATGAATGAGTTACGTACCCCCATCACAACCAATACAAGCCATGACAGTGAAAACGATATCGCAAGAAACCAAGCAGGGAAACGGGGTAAGGAAGTCAAATCCGCTCCGACAAGATATGCCGGGCCGTGATTAAATCCGAAAATAGAAGTCACCGCTTGTAATAAATGTTGCAATATCTGGGTTAAATCAAATTTAATGTGGGTTCCGCCTGTTCCTATTAGAAACGACACATCCAAGACAAGCAGCTTATAACCTATGTAGATGACAGGCAAAGAAACGCAGGCAAATAGTAACACCGACAGTTGCATCCGCGACCTATTACGGATATTTGGCAAGAGCAGGAATGCAAGAAAAAGCCATACTGACACAACAATGTAACGTTCATGGGTCAATATTGTTAGAAATGCCAGTAAAATACCTATCCAACACCATTTCCAAGCCGATTCTCTACATTCCCCCGCCCTTATAATACTATAGATCATTCCAAGAAAAAGCGGCAAGGCCAGACCCTCTACCGGCCCAATCATCTGAGTAGCTATGTAAGCAGCAAACCTGGAAATCACGACAGTCAAGGATATTGCCAGTGAAAGTTTCCAGCCAGCCCCGAGGCGATGTGAAATAGCATAAACCAGTGTTGCACTGAGTCCAAGAAGCACCACATTCACTGCCAGATAGGCAGCCACATTCGCATTGAACAAATTAAACATCAGCAATATAAATCCGGAGGCCAGCGGTCTGAATTTTTCCGAACAGGCACTAAACAAAATTTCAGAAGCTTTTGTTCCACACGAACCATCGTAAAAAGAGAGTAAATACGAAAGATCATCCCCATAAAAGACATGGGACATCCATGGAGAAAATCGCCATGCCACTGCAATGCTTGCAACAGCAAAAATGAAAAATAACCCGAAAACACGGGGCCTCCAACACGCAGCAATCACGCTCTTTGACAGCTTGCTCATTGCTTCTGACATGACTCAATATTCCTCTCTGGTCGTAAAGACCAGAATTTTGCTGTGGAAAAGTTAAATATGACAATCAAAGGAATCAATGCCAACTGTACATAAAAAGGATCAGATTTAGTACATTCAACAATATACTTCAAGATGATAGCATTTAACGATATTGACAAAAAACCTGCCAGAATATATTTTAGAAGACGCCCGCTGAACTTCAGTTCCTCTTCTGTCTTAAAAACCCACACATAATTCAACGTATAAGTCATAATCATCCCTAACAAAGATACTACCACTAGAGCGAATAAATAATTTATTTTTACCTCTTTAACTAAAATATAAAATAGAATAAAAGTAAAAATAAAATTTATTCCGCCAACAATTGTAAATTTTGACAACTCAATCTTCAGCATTAACTATCTCTTTCTCACTTGAACTTATCCCTGATTACATAATTCGGACGTTTTCGTACCTCTTCATTAATACGCCATACATATTCCCCAATTACACCGAGCATCACCATGATTAGTCCCCCCACTAATAAAACTGCAATCATAAGAGGGGCCCAACCCTGAAACGGGGTTCCCCCACCTAGCCAACTGATCACAATGCTTATGCTATAAAGCACACCTAGCATTGATATGATTAACCCAACAAGCGAGATGAACCTAATTGGCAAATAAGAGGCATCTAAAACTGCATCCAGAAAATTCTTCAATTTCTTACCAAAATTGTATTGGGATACTCCTATAGTTCTTTCTAGTCGAACATACGGGATACAACTCATTCGATATCCAGTTGAAAGCAAATCTCCTTGAAAAAACCGGTGTCGAACATCAACTGCATTGAATTCATCCATCACCACTCTATCCATCAACACAAAATCAAAACCACCGGAAGGCATTTGAGGTATAGATAAACGCATCACACCATAAGCCAGACGCGAAAATAGTTTTGCCATAAAAGGGTCAGACCGATCCGTGCGGTGACAAATTACAATTTCTGAACCTGCCTGCCACTGCTTTACCATTTTAGGAATCAATTCTACAGGGTCCTGAAGGTCAGCAGAAATATTGATAACAGCATCACCTGTAGCCTCCTTAAATCCAGCTAACATAGCCGCCATTTGTCCAAAGTTTCTTGTGAAAGTAATCACCTTAATTCGAGGATCTTGTTCTCTAAGCCCCAACATCTCCTGCAAGGATCCATCTGTGGATCCATCATCTACAAATACAATTTCATACTCATATTCTGTTAATTCATTTGAAAAAACAGTCTGAATCTTCTCATAAGTTTTTGATATTGCTCCTTCATTATGGTAAACGGCAATCACAAAAGAAATTTTCACTCTTCTACTCCCCGCTCACACATCAAAAAGATACTTGAACAAAGATCCGGGTATTGCTGTCCCAATTGATAGCATCCCTCCAGATACTCCGCAGAGATAATATCTGTCTTTAATAATTGATCCCATTGAAAATTAGCAAATGCCTTAAAAAATACTCCTGATCGATAAACGACTTTCAGTCCCGCTTCGGTCGCATCTCTTTCCAATGTATCCAGTGAATAAGTACATCTATGTCCATGTTCTGCTTCAGCGGGGGTTACTGCTGCGTTATGCGTAATCAAGCCCATCTTCACTGCAATCTGGCGTGAAGGGGCATTGGCGTTAGGGCATACCAAAAAGAAACGTCCACCATCTGCAAGCCATTCATTGTTAATACGTTTAAGAACCAAAACCGGATCGTCAATATGTTCTAAAACATGAGTTAGAACAATATTATTGTATCGTTTTGGCAGCGTCACCTCCTCGAAAAGCGCATTAACATATTCAACCTGATTTCCGAGTTTCTTCCTGGCTTCATCGATTGCGACATCTGAAGCCTCTACGCACGTGATATCATCAAAGAAAGGTAGAAATCTCCTTGTAAAGTCACCCTTGAAGCTACCAAGTTCGAGAAGACTCCCTGATCTGAAAAAAGGCTCGAAAGATTTGATCATATACGGATGCATGACATCAAAGTCAAAACCATAAGCATACTGATGGTCATCCGTATCATTAATTTCAACATTATAATCGCGACTGCTGATCATTTACCTCTCCCTTAAATCTAAATTCATAGTAACAAATGATGTGTCAGTTTTGCTTACAGTAAAACCGTTCTTCTCATACAAACTAATGGCAGGGTGATTATCGATTGCAACTTCCAGGTTGAGTTGTTCCATATCAGTGGCTTTTGCATGCCTGATACACTGCTTCATTAATTGTAAGGCTAAGCCTTTGCCTGTCCATTTCCGAAGCACACTGACACTTGTGATAAAAGCACACTGCTTTTCCTGATCATTGAAATATGCCGCGACCAAGCCGATCAGTTTGTTGTCAAACCAAGCCTCAAACCTCGTCGCTTTCTGTTCTAACTTTGCGGCATATCTTTCGATTTTGACTCGATCACTTAATGGTGGGACAAAATCAGCATCACATACTCGGAGATGTTCCGCCAGCTGTGCTTTAGAGGCTTTATTCAATCCAAATTCGATCTGTTCATTCATACTTCCAACTCAGCCAGACCAAAACCATAACGCCCAAACTCATTTCCATTGTATAGAAGATATACCTTTCCTTCACATTCAAACACATGCGGATAGCATTGCATCTCAGAATCCCACTCGCCAGGCGTTCCTTCAAGCTGTGGGTTGTTGTCTTCACGCACCCAGTTCACCAAGTCATCCGACCAGGCGTGGCCGATTGCATAACCACGCCCTTTGCTCTTTCTAAAGTCGAATGATTCACGGTAGCAAAAAAACATATGATATTGACCGTCTATTTCAATAACCGTAGGTAATGCCTGGCTTTCATCATCACCCAAGCGATCAGAAATAATCTGCCTGGCTTCTTCCTTTTCCCAGTGAATACCATCACGGGAGGTGGCATGGCCAATTTTATATGTGCGATCAGGCGGCAATTCAGGTGAATATTTTTTCCACCCGGTTCCAAATATATACCACATATGAAATAAGCCATCAATAACCCTTACAAAACCGTCACCTACCAAGCATGGCTCGTACAATGACGCTCCCAACACCGGGCCATCACCGATACGCTCAAAAGTAAGGCCATCATCTCTGCTAATAGCCAACCCTATACTGGTATCTACGGACACAGACACACGCCGATTCCACCCACAGGTATAGCCATATATAACATCGCCGTGGCGCATGATGTTCATTGGGAAAATGCCGTGTTCATCAAAACAGCCAAGTTTTCCGAGAGGAATAACCGTTTTGTCGGAGACCCGAATTACATCACGGAGGTTTTTATTCATATCAACAAATGCGATGTGACTGAGATATTTGCCATTACTCTCATCCACAGAGCGTGTAGAGAAGTAGATACGGATAAAGTCATCGAAAATCAGTGTTTGTGGTGATTGTGCAAACTGCTCACAATTGTTTGGTAGCTGATATTGAGTCGGATCAAATATCCGCCCTATCTTTTTCCACTTCATATCAACACATCCATTATTTTAATTCTCCATCCAGAACAGCTAACCCAAAGCCATGTCGACCAACCTGATTACCTAAGTATGCAAGGTAGGTTTTTCCATCCAGTTCAAATACATGAGGATAGCTGATCATCTCTGCATCCCAACCGTCTTCTGACACATCAATCCCTGCCTTGCTATCATCCCTCTCCCAGTCAATCAGGTTGGAACTGGACGCATAACCAATACGATAACCGTTTTCTTTGCTACGATAATGGCTACTGTAGCGATAGCAAAAAAACATATGGTATTTGCCATTGGCATAGAACACATCCGGACTTGCCTGAGCCTCGTCTTCCTCAATACGGCTTTCGATCAAGTCCTGATGAACCTTTGACCACTGAATACCATCATCGGAAATTGCCATACGAATTTTATAAACCGGTTCAGCTCTTCCATCGGCCATAATCCATTTGCGTCCTGCGATATACCAAAGATACCACCTATCTCCAAAACGCCGCACTTTTGGCCCACTTAGAACAAAAGGTTCATCTGGTGAGTATCCTACAATCGGCCCATTCCCCAGTTTGCTAAATGTTTTCCCTCCATCATGACTGGTCGCCATGCCAATTCCTACGTTAAACGGAACCGATTCACATCGCGTCCAACCCGCATAATATGCTCGCACTTCATCTCCATTCCGAATCACAGAAACAGGGTAAGTGCCAAATTCATCAAACTCCCCTAAACCGCCCAGGCTAAGTATAGGCTTTTCGCTCACTTCTCTTATTTTAAAAAGATCACCCCGCTCCAGATCGACATAAGCTGAATAGCTTACATATTGTCCATTCTCATCTGCTGGCGGACGACATGAGAAATAAATCCTGACAAAATCGTCAAATATCAGCGTTGCAGGTGCCTGAGCAAACTCTTTTAGCCAGCTACGTCCTTCAACCTCCTGCGGCGTAAAGACCTTACCTGACTTTTTCCATCTGAACATATCTTTAGACCAACTTATAATTTGTTGAAACACATGTTTTTAACGTATCAATATCATTGAACATCATCACATCAATCATCGAAAGCCATGGGATAAAATCATTTTTATACTGCTTGTACTCAAACGGTTCTGATTGAATAAATTTAAGGTCTATCCCACAAGCTCGGAAATCCTCCCTGGCATACAACTCCTGCCCACCAATTGCATTGATATATGTTGTAGCTCCAACAGCCTTACATAGCGCAAGAACCTTGTCCTGACTCTGTAATGCATGATCAATCCGAACATCTGATGATTTCACAATTTCTGTATCAATGTCCAAATATGAGCATAACTCAACAATAGAGAAATGAATGTAATCGAAAAGATTGACCTCATCATGCATTATGATTTTTTCAATAACGGGAAATACCAACTCAAAACATGGCGCGCGACGGTAGGCTTGTTTCAGCTGATTAAGCAACTTCACCTTATTAAAAGCAAGAGACAGCTCTCTCTCCCGAACATCCAAATAATCCGAATCTTTCTTCAATGGTATGGAAAAAAGCACATCCTTTCCATTTTGGAGAAAACGGTTCCTGTTGATCCAGCCTTTTTTCGTATACTTGATATTGTCATAAACAATAAACTTATCGACTGACTGAATTAGCTGGAAATAACCGATGTAAGGGAAAAAGTATGGTTGCATAATTGCTAACTTCATGAACATGCTCCAGTAATTACGGATACAATATGGTCAATATCCTCATCGGGTAAATCCGGATAAATAGGCAAACAAAGAATTTGATCAGCCGCCACAGCAGCTCTTGGAAGATTGTCTCTGTAGGCAGATGGTAAACCTCTATACATAGGGAAATCAGATATTAAAGGATAAAAATAACGCCGAGGATGAACCCCTTGATTCATGAGTGCTTCATACAGTTCCTCACGACTTAATGGGTAGTCATCAGCACCAACCAGGATTGGGAAATAGGCGTAATTCGCAACCTTCTCGCCTGAATCAGCTAAACAATGTATCCCCTCAATACCACCCAATTTTCGCCGATAGATTGCATCAATTCGCCTGCGTCGCTTGATTGCCTGATCAATATGCTTTAGCTGCAACAAACCCAATGCTGCATTGAACTCACTCATCTTTCCGTTAATACCAGGAGCTACAACTTTCACTTCTCCTTCATGGCCAAAATTTTTCAATCGATCAATATGTTTTTTCATTTTGGCGTCCGGGCAAATAATCGCGCCGCCCTCAAACGTATTAAATACCTTTGTGGCATGAAAACTTAAAACAGACAAATCCCCATGCCTCAAGATACTGCCGCCAGCATCTTCCACCCCGAATGCATGAGCCGCATCATAAATCACCCTAAGATTATAAGTATCCGCAATGCTTTGGATTCGTTCTACATCGCAAGGATGTCCGTAACAGTGAACAGGCATAATCGCCGTTGTCTGTGGCGTTATGGCAGCTTCTATCTTTTCCGGATCCAAATTAAGCGTATCTGGGTCAATGTCCACAAAAACAGGTTTAATTCCATTCCACAATAAAGAGTGAGAAGTCGCCACGAACGAGTATGGAGTAGTAATCACTTCTCCACTTACACGTAAAGCCTGTAGCGCAGTAACCAGTGCAATGGTGCAATTTGCAAACAATGCGACGTGAGCAACTCCCAGATATGCAGCAAGTTCTTCCTCAAGTTGCTGATGAAATGGGCCGCTATTGGTTAACCATCTAGATTGCCATATCTCTTCAAGATATGGAATAAACTCCTCCAAAGGAGGTAAATATGGTTGCGTTACATATATATTTTCACTCATTTTATCTAACAACCTTAAAAACCAACTGTCCACCGCCAAGATGCCCGTACTCCAACGATGCAAAAATTTCAACTTTCACATCAGAAAAACCGGAACTTCGTAAATCTTCAATAATATCCCAGCCAAAATCTGTAAAGACTAATGAACCATCTGCAGAAACAGGATTGCCATGGTATACTGGTGGCAAAACATGCTCAAGTTGGCCATCTACCATTTTTGCACGAATAATCGATAAATCTTTTTTACTGTGAAATGGTATCGTAGCCAGCATTACCCCTCCGGTTTTCAACACACGCATACACTCTTTAAATGCTGTGGATGGATTAGGGACATGCTCGAACACATCATTACTAATAATTAAATCAAATTCCTGGCTGGAGAAACTCATATTTTCGACATCTTCGTGTCGAATACCACTAACAAAATCACCACTTTTGTATTCATACCCTAGGTATTCACTACCGATGATGTTGTTTTTGGGAAATGCTTTCACTGCCCATTGGTATATAGGGGTTACTTGTTCCATGAAATATACATTTTTCCCTTCATATTCCATGAGATATTGTTTAATTAGTGTTGCCATTAACCGTTGCCGGTTGTTCATTTGGCAGCATGGGCAAACCAGTCGCTCGCGCCAATTTGGAACTCGTTTGGCTTCTATGATTTTTCCACCCGACTGCATATCGATGAGAAAAGGTACTTTCTTGTTGCAAGGGATGCAAAAGCCATCCAATGTAAACGATTCAGTTTTGAAGGTTTCGATCAAGTTACGCTCGATTCCTCGAATTTCGGAAAATCTGCTCATTTTTAAGCCTTGTTCATACATTTTGCGATCACTTGCCACCAAAATCGGATGGAGCTCATTCCAACATGCGCTACATGTTTCAGATGTGACTTTTATAGAAGGACGATAAATGGTTAATGGATATGATCCCCGATGTACTTGCAAACCCATGTTACCTAGAATATTTGCGAGCGTTTTCCAAACCGTTTCAGCCCCCCAGGTACGTTCTGCAAAATCAAGTCCGTCCTTACTGAGCTGGTTCCACAATTGTTCATCTTGATAAAGTTGCACAACTGCATCGACAAATCTTTGCGGTTGGTTGGCAATTAGAATATTTTTACCATCGGTAAGTGACATTCCTTCTGCAGCTAATGCTGTGGCTACAACTGGCAAACCAACGGCCATAGCTGCACCAATCTTACCCTTGATTCCGGCTCCATAGCGCAACGGAGCGACTGATACACGCATTTTATCGAGTAGTGGGTTCAAGTCTTCAACGAACCCAGTGATAATGACGTCTTCGCTAGCGAGTTTTTGGATCTCTTCAGGTGGATTACAGCCAACTGCGAAAAATCGAACGTTCGGGAGCCGCTGGCGCAATAGCGGCATCATTTCTGCAACAAAGTATTGAACAGCATCGATATTTGGAGTATGCTGATAATTACCGACAAACACAATATCAGCGCGACTCTCAAAACCATATGTCGTTCCCTCACAGGATCTGGAAAATGGTAGCAATTTAATATTTTCTTCTGGCAGCATGTCAGACAATAGTGATAATTCATATTCACTAACAACCGTGGTAACGTCGGCTTGCTGCATAAGCCTTAATTCACACTGCCTCATCTGTTCTGCATTGTTTTTATTATTCTGATTTGTGTTGATTTCAGATTCTCTCAACATACGGATGAAGTGCAAGTCAACTGTATGAAACCAAATCCTGGCCTTAGAGCATAATTTACGAACATTGCCGATATGCTTCATCGCAACATTTGGACGCACAAGCAATACTAAATCATAGCGTGAGCCAAACTCCTTCAAATGTGACTCCACACTAGTGACATAAGGTGCATAAAGCATTTCGACACCTTGACTTTGTAGAGACTGGGTATGTTTGTTCATAAACATAAAATTGTCTTCAGGAATGAAAGTAACCTGAAATTCCATCTCCCTAAACAGTAGCATGATATTATATATATCAATCGACCCCGAATCTTGATCTGGGGTTGGTGTACAGTGATCCAAAACTAAAATACGCCGTACAGCCTTCCTGTCTTTTGCCTTATCAACATCGTCCCCGGCTTTTTCATGACACTCCAGTTGATTCTTCCAGCGCTCAAAAAACTTTTCTCTATTGGTTTGCTGATAAGCCTTTGTTCCCTGATTTAAATCTGTACCAGATGTTACACCCTCATAATGAATTAAGGTGGAAAAAGGTTGATAAATAACCCGATATCCTTTCGCACGAATTTTCATAGCTAAGTCTGTATCTTCGTAATAAGCAGGAAGATAATACTCATCAAATCCACCCAACTCTTCAAATAAAACTTTGGGAGTCATAATAGATGCACCAGAACAATAATCTACTTCTCTGGCATAGTTATAAACAGGTAAATCTGGTGATTGAAAACGACCAAAGTTCCAAGCACTGCCATCCTGCCAAATAATGCCACCAGCTTCTTGTAAACGTCCATCGGGATAAACCAGCTTGGAGCCAACCAAACCCGTGCCCGGAAATTGATCGAAAGTATGAAGTAATTCATCCAGCCAATTCGGCGTAACTTGTGTGTCGTTGTTTAAGAAAAGAAGATACTGCCCCTTTGCAGTCTGTGCACCAATATTACAGCTACGAATAAATCCTTGATTCTCGTGATTCTGTATCAAGCGAATACCCTGGACTTGCCGCAGTGCGTTAACCGAGTTGTCTGGAGAACAATCATCTATCACGATAATTTCAAATGCGGCTTCGGGTAAATTTTTGGCAATCGAATCCAGGCAATGCAGTGTGTATTCCAGCTTCCCATAAATGGGAATAATTATAGAAACAAGTGGCTCATCTGATGTTGGAACAACAATGACAACACTTTCATCTTGCAGGTTATTTCCATGACTCGGAATAAGTTGCGACTTGTAGCTAACCGAAGCAGAGGGTGGCGTTGCTGAATAATTACTACTCAACAATAGAAGCTTTGGAAATATCCTTGACAACAGGTAACGATGTTTCATCTTGGTATGCATACTCAGAGGTAATGCTTGATACCCCTTTTTCATTAAACGCAGAGTTGCCCGAAAATAACGACGCGCCTGATATCCAGGCCGCGCAATCCACCTACGGGTCTCACGCAAAGGTTTGGTCAGATACCATGAGTTGCTTTGTGTAATTGTTATCAACTTTGCTTGAGTTTCTTTTAGCTCGGCATCCAATCCCGATGCCCACTCACCACGACGAACTGTTTCATCTGTCAGTATCTTAATCTGACCATCACGTTCGGAGAGCGCCTCATTTAAACCTGCAATCTGACTATCACGTTCGGAGAGCGCCTCATTTAAACCTGCAATCTGACTATCACGTTCGGAGAGCGCCTCATTTAAACCTGCAATCTGACTATCACGTTCGGAGATATCATTTTGCATCTTATCAAATTGCACAACACGCTCATCAAGCCACTGATTTCGCTCAGAAATCATAGCATCCTTGTCTTTAATTTGTAAATCCATTTGCTTAATTTCCGTAGCTGTAGCTTCCAATTGTTCCTTTAAACATGGAAGTTCATGACGTATTTTCTCCATCCATGGCGCAAAGAAAGATTCACTAACCTGGAGTTTGGATGCCAATGTCGAAAAGCGCTTCTCGTGATCAGCTGTTATTTGATTTGATGCCCCTTCCATCAATAGTTTGTAGGCAGAGCGCACCCAGGGGTGCAAATTGGATAAGCCGTGTGATGTTTTTTTTTCATCCACAATATGGTGACACAATGTTGGACTCAGAAATTTATCGATTTGTTGTTGTGACTGTTGCTTATTGTTCGGCCACCGGATCGATAACGCATGCGATATTTTGGATGTCACACTGCGCCAGTCATCCAGCAACGGCCTGTAGCCTACAAAAACTCTGCTGCACCCACGTGAGTCACGTTCTGCATCCAGCATATATTTCAACCACAACAGTTCGGATTTCCACACAGGCAAGCCATTCCGAAAGGCCAGTGATGAACTGACCTCTTTTGGATGGCGAACGATAAATATAAATTTCGGAACATATCCCATACTTTTAATGATCGGCAACCATAATGGCAACAACCGACAAAGCCGTGGATCTTTAACGGCCCAAAGCAGGCTCTGGCCAAAATCCCTCTGGAGGATCTCAATGATCTCCTGCCGGAATGGCGCAACACGTTCATCAAGCCACCACTCATATGGCAAAGAAAACGGCTCATCCCAACGCGCTTTCAGCGTTTTCAACAAACGATCATGGACATCCACAATGTCCGCATGTTCCCAATACCCAAGTTCATTATCAGCCTGAGCAGGCATCAGCCGGTTCCCCAACTCAACACCAAGCAGACTTAACACCCCTGTCAAAGCGGAAGTGCCGCTGCGGTGCATACCCAACACAAAAATAGCTTGCTTTTCCTGTTCCATCACGACCTATATCCTATGCCAATATCAATAAAACTGTTCACAACACCCACCAATCTCAAACGCACCGTAGCCGCCCTCTGGCAGACTGCCATCATCCACAATCTCCAGCGTCACTGCATTCACCTGCTTTTCGATCAGGGCATTGCCTTCACCCATAAAGAAATCAAAAATGCGCACATTCACCGGGTAACTGCCTGGTCGCAGATTGACATCAAACGAAAAGCGACAATGCACCCGTCCATCCTCCCCACGGTTCAACATTTCCGCCATACGCCGGCTATCCATACCAAACAGCAAATAACCTCGAACATCATGCAGTGATATTGCGATCGCAGGCCTGCGCAAATCCTCGCCAAGCCAGGCTTCAACATCAAGCTGCACAGACTCTCCGTGCGCAAACCATGAACGCTGGCCATCGCCAGCATGTGCAGTCACAGCAAGAATATGCCCCTGGCCGGTTCCAAAAGCCATCGCATTTTCATTCAGAGCCGCTTGATGGCGCATCTGCTGCTTCAATGCAGCCGCCTGCTCGCTGCGCATATCCATGAGGTAAGTTTCTACTGCGGTTTCCACATCGCCATCGAATATGCTCTTACCGCCTTTAAGGTAGATGGCGCGCGAGCACATATTTCTCACCATGCCGAGATCATGTGTCACCAACAGAAAAGTAACGCCATTGGCGATCATCTCTTCAATGCGATGCATACACTTCATGGTGAAGCCGATATCGCCAACTGCTAACGCCTCATCGACAACAACGATATCCGGCTCAACACTGACAGCGACAGAAAAGGCCAGCCGCATAAACATGCCGCTGGAATAGGTTTTGACCGGGCGGTCAATAAAATCACCGATCTCCGAAAAGGCTACAATATCATCAAATCTGGCCGCAATTTCTTCATCAGTCAGCCCCAGAATGGCCGCATTCATCAATACATTTTCCCGACCACTGAACTCAGGATTGAAGCCGGCGCCCAGCTCCAGCAGCGCCGCCACACGGCCGTTCACCTGAATATCTCCGCTGGTTGGCGCCAGCGTACCACAGATCATCTGCAGCAAGGTGGACTTGCCCGATCCATTACGGCCAATAACCCCCACCATCTCGCCTCTGCACACATTCACCGAAACATTTTGCAGCGCCCAAAACTCTTTGTAGTACTTACGCTCGAGGATTTTTTGGCCCAATAGCCACGATAGAGGGCGTAGCAAACGGGGGACAACTGTCTGCCTGAGCCTATCCTGCGGCCTGGCAAAGACAGGATAGCACTTGCTCAAATCATGTGCCTGAATCAACGGCTGCTCAGATGACATCGGCAAAACCTTTGCGGGTTTTATCAAACCAGACATAGCCCATGCCCGCAATCAACACACTCACCACGGCATAGGTGGCAAGCTGAGGCCAGTCAGGCATGTCGCCATGTATCACAAGTGCCCGTGTCTGCCCGATCGGCAGAGTCAGCGGATTTAAAAAGGCCCATTGACGAACAGTTCCGGGCAGTGCGCTCGCCGGAAAAAAAACAGGGCTGAGAAACAATAACGCTGTGGTTGCCACGCCAACAACCTGGCCGATATCGCGCAAATAGACTCCAAGCGAGGCGAGAAACCAGCTACAACCAAGGGTCAGCATAGCCAATGGCGCCCACACCAGCGGCAGTAGTATCACGCTCCAGTGCGGCCACCCATGGATAAAAATATAAAATAAAAGCAAAATGCCAAGACTGACCAAAGCGTGAAAAAGCGCCGATAATAGCACGGTTACCGGCAGGATATGCAGTGGAAATACAACTTTCTTCACATAGCTGACATTACTCAGCACAAGCATGGGGGCACGGTTGAGACACTCGGAAAAAATATTAAACACAACCAGCCCGGCAAACAGATTCATGGCAAAATCCGCGTGTCCACCAGTATTTTGCCATCTGGCCGAAAAAATAACACCAAACACAAAGGTATAGATTGCCAACATCATTAATGGATTCAGGAAGGACCACGCCAAGCCAATCACCGACCCCTGATATCGACCAACTACTTCGCGTTTTGTCATCTGAAACAGTAATGGATTCATGTGAACTGCACATACTACTTCCCTACTGTTACTTCGCAATCAGTAGCTATCTTCCAGGTAATTGTACCCCAATTCTATGCTCGTTGGGCACAGGTTTCATTTTCATGCCTGACCCCCTCCTTCACGAAGGGTCAACCGAATATTTTCCATAACAGAGCCATGGAAAATGCAAGATTAAAACCAACCATCCACTTTAATAGCTGAAGATCGCCTTTAATAATCATGGAGACATTAGCGTCAGACAGGCTCAAACACTTTATCCTCCACACTAACTTTTTCTCCTTTCATAACGCGTCGAGTGCTTGAATCAATGACCTTTTGAAGACTAATGATATCGACTTTTATCATGTTGATTATTCCCAAAAGCTTTTTCTTGCTCGATGGTTGCATATCTGTTTTTTCAACAGACTCCATCATTTTAACCATCTCTTTCTCAAACTTGCCTTTGGCACTTGTCGCTTTTCTCAGCATGGAATTATAGTCAGCCTTACGCTTTGTAATGCAGTTCGGCTTGCCAGATTCAAGTGCAATTCGGGTGCTGATTTTATTCAAGTCCTTAATGATTTTTGGGAAATTTCGTTCCTGCATTGAAACAACACCCCATCGATCAAGCTGGCTGCCCATGTGATAAATGCGCTTTACCAAAAGGTATAAAAGATTCGATTCCGTTGGCCAACTAACATTACCTTTCACTGATGTGCTATCGAATGCTGCCTCATCAAATGTATCAAGTGATTCATCCAGCGCATTCAATATCTGGGCTTTATGGATGAGGTTAAGGGTTTCCTGGCTAATGGTATTCAGGTTGTCGATGATGGTGCTGGCACCAGGTAACTTTGTGCCTAAATTATCACATATATTTCGAAATGTTGCCGACTCTCGTAATAAACATTGTGTTTGCTTTGATTTTATCCCACCAAACAGTCCGCGAATATAAATGCATGCGAATACCATGAATGCAGGCATCCTCGGACAACCGTCAGAAAAAAACAGGGTCAGGTCTTGCTATCATGCAACCCTTGCTCTGTTTTCTTTACCGCCCGGCTCACCGTTGTGTAATGAACATCAAATCGTTTTGCTATTTCATTCATCCGATACCCGCCATTTATAAATGCAAGTGCCATTGCATGGCGTCTGTCGCAAACACCACCCTTGTCAATCATAATTGACAGCCATCTCCCGTAAACTTATCATGTCGATGTGATTGAGTTATTAAAATATGGCAATGGCAATAAAATACCATTCGATATTTACTTCAATGGCTTAAAAGATTTAAGAGCCAAGGTCAAGTTACAGAAACGCTTGCTGCGGTTGATGCATGGTCATGAAGGCGATTGGAAAGCTGTTGGCGAGGGTGTTCGTGAATTGCGTCTGACAGAAGGCAAAGGGCACAGAATTTATTACGCATGGATTGGAAACCAGATCGTGATCCTTTTATGCGGTGGCGATAAAAGTTCTCAGTCGAAGGATATTGAAAAAGCTAAAAGCTATTGGAGGCAATACAATGAATAAGGCAAAAGGTGTTCCATTTAAGATGTCCGAATATCTTTCTACGCCGGAGGAAAGAGCGTTGTATATTGAAGAAGTCATGAAAGATAATGATGAAACGCTTCTTTTATCAGCCTTAAAAGATGTTGCAGATTCCATGGGGATTTCAGAATTATCAAATCAGTCAGGTCTGCCCAGAGCAACGATCTATAAAGCATTGGCAAAAACCGGAAATCCCAGATTTTCAAGCTTAACATCTATTCTGCATGGTCTGGGCTTAAGAATATCTATTCAGCCTGAAGATAAAGCAGCCTAAAGCATTCAGTTTGAATGTATCGGTGTCTTGTATAAACAACATGAGGCCAACCGTTGCAGCTACTTTGTTCTGGTTCTCTACAAAATGGCAGTTGACTATTGTACCAACAGAGTACACGAAGGGCACAGAGGAGGTCAAAATCTTCATGTTTTTGTTTTCTCTGCTTTTCCTCTGTACTCTCTGTGTCCTCTGTGGTGATAATCTTTTGATTTTATGAGCAAGGGCTATCCTCCTGTGAGGGATGTAGAGAAGCATTCATGTATATACTTGCGATCTATGCTACATGATTCAGATAAAACGTATCCGTTCTCCGCGATAGCGCTTTCGTCCAACAAGCTTCTAATAACGCAACAACTCATGCCCCTTCCTGCGATAGATTCCATTCCATTTGAACAAAGACACACCAAATCCGCGAAACAAGTCCTGACCCCTGTCTGTGATTATCCATCAGGCAATAACTGTGACATATCCAGCCGAATCGAACAATCACACCGGCTAACACATCAAGAAACATCTCTCGATCAGCATCGCTCTGGTAAATATCTTCCCGCGCATTTCCGCGAGAGGTGATATGATATATTGCGCCTGGATTCTATGCGTAGTGGTCTTGCCATATCGCAACGCTATCACCATTATATCATATCAAAAGACCTGACCCTTCTGTATGCTTGCAGGGAAACCGGCACGGGAAGTTCTTAGAGGGCTTGGGACTGGCGACAGCCCTCGGCTTCGTGAGAGCGAAACGAACCACGATCTGAACCGTTTGTTGGACAAACCCGAAATTGGAGCCTGACACAGCCCCCTGAAGATAGCTTTTTTTGGTTCAGGATTTTGATTTAATTCGCGTCCATTCGCGTCTATTCGCGGTTCGCTTAAAGGTTTGGATTGTATGAGAAAGAACAGAGCAAGGTCAAGGGCGAACAGCGAATACCCCAGGGCACTCTCTCTGCCGCAAGCGGCATTCACCTTGTACACACGAATGAACGCGAATAAGGGCAAGGGCTTATCCTCCTGTGAGGGATGTAGAGTAATGTACACTGATATACTTTCAGTCTACGCTACATTGATCAAAATAAAACGTATCCATTCTCCGCGATAGCGGCTTCGTCTAACCCCTTCCCTTCCTTTCACAAAAAACATTCTTAATCAGGGCGGTTGAAGGTTTTTGCAAGAGGCTCTAGCATTATGGATATGTAATGGAGGATAATGCTATGTCAGCACTAAAGGTGCAATTTACAGAAGATGAACTTTATCCTATAGATGGGTTAGGCTATGAGGGTCAAACCGGATGCGAAAAATTTATACGTGATGCCATTGCTGAAAAGATTGAACGTGAAAACATCCGGATTACAGAACAACGCCTGAAGGATTTTAAAGGCGATCTGGCCACATTTCGAACCACTGATCAAGTTGTTGATGGAATCAAGAAAAAATATTCGTTATGAAAACAATATGGCATCCACATGCGGAAGCCGATTTAGAGAATCTTATTTCATACACGGCAAAAGAATTCCCCTTAACTGCTTCAAGATGGTTGGAAATGATACGTAAGCAAGCCAACCTTTTATCAACTGCGTATACCGACGAAGCCGGCCACCCAGTAGAGGCGGTTAATCCTGCTGGACTGGGGCTACTCTGCGGTGTGTTTTTTGATGGTCAATGTTGAGTTCTTTTTTCGCATCGAATCTCCTTCCAAATT
>Ga0256829_1001508_pt1 | contig 18986 bp, 19 predicted proteins | sample 131447metaG_FD_185979 | JGI IMG/M metagenome (GOLD analysis project Ga0256829, IMG submission 185979) | Hydrothermal vent microbial communities from Lau Basin, Pacific Ocean - 131-447 | ecosystem: Environmental > Aquatic > Marine > Hydrothermal vents | place: Pacific Ocean: Lau Basin | collected...
AATCGTTCTTTGGATTGGTCCTTTGGTTTTAAGTCACTTTGTGTCGTGACACTATCATCTTGAACAACTATGGGAATACTTATCGTTGTAAATCTATTTTTTAAAAGATTAAAGTATGAAAAAGAGAAGTTTTCTATGCGTTTATCAATAACTAAAAAATAAGTTATTTTTGAGTCTAAATGAGACTCTGTAATAGATTCAACACCTTGTTTAAAAACATTTTTGAAATGCATTGCTTTTATGTTGCAGTTCTTTGCAGTAGCCACAAAAACAATAATATTATGTTTGTTGTCAAATACAGTGGTTTTGTACTCGACTAACTCAAAATTATTGGCAATAACTTTTGAAAAATTCTTTTTTGGGTTAAGTGCAATAATATTAAGCTTTTGACCAATGATATTTGTAGTATTGTACTCTTGTGAAGCTATAAGCGATGCATTTACATCAGGAAGTTTTGCCCATCTTTGGGTACTTAAAAAGTAAAATGTATCATAAAAATATTTATCTTTTTCTACTCTATCAGGAATATCTGTAAGCATTTTTAGGCCATTACTATTAGAAAACTCATAATGGATATCTTCATATTCTCTGACCGTAGAGAGAGTCTTTAGGGTTACAGCAAAGATTTCACCTTTTACCACTCTTTGTGGCACTTCATCATAACTTAGGTAGATTACCTTATTTGCAAAAAGTGATGATAGAAGTACTAAAGAGAGTAAAAGGAGTCTCATCACGACGCTAAAAATCCTTGAAGCATTTTAACGCCATCATCAGAGCCAAGAATTGATTCCATTGCACGTTCTGGGTGAGGCATAAGCCCAAAGACAGTTTTTTCTTTATTACAGACACCAGCGATAGATGAAACACTACCATTTGGATTTTGTGTTGTACCTTCTGAGTCTGTGTAACGCAGTAGTATTTGTTTGTTTTCTTCGAGCTCAGCTAAACCAGCCTCATCAATAAAGTAGTTCCCATCATGGTGTGCGATAGGGATGTTGACTACATCACCGTTGTTTAGTTTTTCAAGAAAAATATTGTCATTGTTCTCTACTTTTAAGTGATGGTGTTTTGAGATAAAGTGCAGCCCATCATTACGTTTAAGTGCACCTGGTAGTAGTCCTGCCTCTGTTAAAACTTGAAAACCATTACAGATACCAAGAACTTTTCCGCCCTTGCCTGCATATTCTATTACTGCTTTCATAACAGGGCTAAACTTCGCTATAGCACCACTTCTAAGGTAGTCACCATAAGAGAAGCCTCCAGCAACTACAAGTAAGTTTGTATCACTAGGGATAGTCTCTGATTTATGCCAAACTATTTCAGTTGTAGCACCTAACTCCTCAAAGGCATGTTGTGTATCATACTCACAGTTAGTTCCTGGAAATTGAAGTATAGTGACTTTCATTAGATTAACTCTATCTTGTAGTCTTCTATTACTGTGTTAGCTAGAATCTCTTCACACATTTTTTCTACTTCTGTCATTGCTACTGTTTTGTCATCTGTGTCAAGTTGAAGCACTATTTGCTTGCCAATACGAACATCACTTACACCATCAAAGTGTAAAGAGTCTAGTGCATGGTGAACTGCTTTTCCTTGAGAATCAAGTACTCCGGCTTTTAAAGATACGTTTACTATTGCTGTTGTCATCTGATTACTTTCCTAAAATTCTATTTAATACTTGCTCGTAAGCTACTGTTAATCCACCAAGTCCTTGACGGAATCTATCTTTATCCATTTTTTCACCAGACTCTATGTCCCAAAAGCGACAGTTGTCAGGGCTTATCTCATCAATTAAAATGATATTGCCGCTAGAGTCTTTACCAAACTCTAGTTTGAAGTCCACAAGGTTAAGTCCCTTCTCTTCAAAGTAAGGTTTTAAAATGTCATTTACCTGACGAGCCATACGACGAAGTTTATCTAACTCGTCTTGGTGCTCAACTAACTCTAAAATAAGAGCATGTTGGTCATTAAGTTTTGGATCACCTAAATCATCATTTTTATAGTCAAATTCCACAAGTGTAAATGGTAAAACTTTACCATCTTCTATACCAAGGTTACGAGAGAGGGAACCTGTTGCAATATTACGAACGATAACTTCTATGAGAATTACATCCACTTTTGTATGGAGCATATGGTTGTCATCTAACATTGCAACAAAGTGAGTAGCAATGCCATTAGCTTCAAGAAGTTTAAAAAGTTCAGTACTGATTTTATTGTTCAGTGCACCTTTTCCAGCTTCGCTAGATTTCTTCTCACCATTAAATGCTGTAAGGTCATCTTTAAACTCTGATATCACTAAGTTAGCATCATCTGTTAGGTATAATCGTTTCGCTTTACCTTCGTAAAGTAACTCTCTTTTTTCCATAAGTTATTTTCCTTGTGTAATTATTAAAGCTTTAAGAATATCAACTGCAGATTTGAGTTGAAGATCTTTGTTTAACATTTCTGGCGTGATTATATCTTTTTTCTCTTTTGAATCAGCTTTGCTATTTTCTTTTTTACCATCAACTTTCTCTAACTCTTTTTTAAGGTGCTGTTTCAGGTCAGCTTCTTTTATAGCAAATTCATTTTTATGAGTTTTTACTTCTCCTGGAGCTACAACGATGTCTGGTTTTACACCTACAGCTTGAATAGTCCTTCCACTAGGGAGATAATATCTAGCAATAGTAAGCTTGATAGCTTCTTCTTTTGTAATCTGAAGTACAACTTGTACACTTCCTTTACCAAAAGTGTTTTCACCCACTAGTACAGCACGTTTATGGTCTTGAAGTGCACCACTGACAATCTCAGATGCACTCGCACTTCCCCCATTAACTAAAACAACCATTGGGACATTTGTGAGTGTAGCACTTGAAGTGGCAGAGTATGTTTTATCATCACTACTTTTACGACCTTTTTGAGAAACGATTGTACCGTCGTTAACAAAAAGATCTACTAAACCAACTGCCTGATCTAAAAGTCCACCAGGATTATTTCGCAGGTCTAAAATAATACCTTTTGTCATTACCTTGTGTTTTTTAATCTCTTTAGCAACATCTGCAGCAACTTTTTTGTCAAAACTTGCTACACGAAGGTAAAGTGTCTCTTTACCAATAATTTTAGAATGAACAGATTCTATAGTAATAATACCACGAACAATATGCACAACAAGTGGTTTCATCTCACCTTTACGGACAATAGTTACATCAATAGGATCGCCAACTTTTCCGCGCATAAGTGAAACAGCTTCATCAATAGTCATACTAATAGTGGATTTTTTATCAATTTTGAGAATGATATCTCCAGATTTTAGTCCAGCCTTATCCGCAGGTGTTCCATCAATAGGTGCAATGACTGTAAGTGCTCCATCTTTCATACCAACAGTGATACCAAGCCCACCAAATTCTCCACTCGTTTGTACTTTTAAACGTTTATAGTCTTTTTGTGTTAAGTAGTTTGAGTGTGCATCTAAGTTTTTCATCATACCATCAAGGGCTTTGTCTATCAGCTCTTCAATTGTAACACTGTCTACATCGTAGCGTTCAACGATACTGACAACTTTTGTAAATTTCGCCAATGCTTCTAATCGAGATGTTTCACGATCTTGCATGGAACTCTTAGCCATCAAGCTTGAAGAGAAAAGTAAGCCTATAGCAACTGTTGCCGAGGCAAATCCTAAAGTAATAAATTTTTTGTTTTTCATGGAGGAACCTATATTTGTAGTTTAAAAAAATATTATACCTCTTCTTATTAAATAGTAGGTAAAAGTAGCCACTTAAATTGAAAATTATCTTTTTTCTATATAATGTCATAATTATATAATTTTAAGGGAAGAAAACAAAGATGAAAAATATCGTTTTAATAGGTTTTATGGGAGTAGGTAAGGGAAGTATTGCTCGTGAAATTCTCCAGCACTCGAAGTATATGACTATTGATACAGATGATTTGATTGAATCTATGGAAAATAGAAAAATTAAAATAATATTTGAAGATGAAGGTGAAGCTTACTTTAGAAAACTAGAAAAAAATGTCGCTAAATGGCTTGAAACAAGCGTAAAAAATACATTGATTTCTACAGGTGGTGGCTTTTATAAACAAACAAACCTAAAAAAAATAGGTATAATTGTGCTACTTGATTCCCCTTTTGATGCAATTATAAAGCGGATTAAAGAGCATCCAAATGCTACAAAGAAATTAAAAAAACGCCCACTATTAGCAAACTTAAAAAAAGCTAAAGAACTCTATGATGCTCGTTATCCAGAGTATTTAAAACTTGCAGATATTATTGTAGATGTAACAAACAAAAATGCTGATACTGCTGCAAAAGAATTATTAAAAAAGGTAAAAAAATATGTATAAAATACTACTATCCCTACTACTTATATCAAGTGTATCACTTTTTGCACAAGAGATACATTGGGCAAAAGATTTTAAAAGCGGTATAGAACAAGCTAAAAAAGAAAATAAACCTGTCTTATTTATTTTTTCACGTCATACATGCAAGTATTGTAGGATATTGGAACAGACGACACTCTCAAATAAAAAAATTATAGACATTCTTAATCGAGATTATATATCTATAATATCTTATAGTGATGACAATGATTACACACCTCAAGAGTTATGGAGACCAGGAACACCTAGTATCTGGTTTTTACAATCATCTGGTAAACCAATGTTTCAGCCAGTAATGGGTGCCCTTGGAGAAGAACCTTTTTTGCAAGCACTTGGTGTTGTACAAAAAGAGTTTACTGATAAATACAAAAAAAAGAGTGGAAAATAAATTATGATTTTTATGAAATCAAGTGATAATGACTTCAATAGTAATTTTGAAGAACTTCTTGGACGTGGGAAAATGGATATTGCACATGTAAGTGGCATAGTTGGTGGTATTATCTCCGAGATACAAGAAGAAAAAGATGCAGCCTTAGTTCGTCATATCTCAAAATTTGATAACTGGACACCTACAGATGGTTCCGAGTTGAAAATTTCTACTGAGTCGATGAGTAGAGCATATAAAGAACTAGAACCAAAGCTAAAAGATGCCTTACATTTGGCATATGACAGAATTAAGCTCTACCATGATAAACAAAAACCAAAATCTTGGTTCGATACAGAAGCAAATGGTACTATTTTAGGTCAAAAAGTAACTGCGGTGGATAGTGCTGGACTTTATATACCAGGTGGAAAAGCTGCTTATCCATCTTCTTTATTAATGAATGTTATTCCTGCACAAGTTGCTGGTGTAGAAAATATAGTAGTATGTACACCAACACCTGATAATGAACCAAATGAACTTCTACTTGCTGCTTGTCATCTATGTGGCATTGATCAGGTTTATAAAGTAGGTGGTGCTTCGGCAATAGCTGCTATGGCATACGGCACACAGAGTATTCCTAAGGTAGATGTCATAACTGGACCGGGAAATATTTTTGTAGCAACTGCAAAAAAAATGGTTTTTGGTGATGTGCATATAGATATGATAGCTGGACCAAGTGAAATAGGTATCTTAGCTGATGATAGTGCAAATGCTAATCACCTAGCTATAGACTTACTCTCTCAAGCAGAACATGATGAAATGGCAAGTTCTATACTTCTAACGCCATCACAAGAGTTAGCAGATGCAGTCAAAATAGAAATAGAAAACTGGTTAGTGAAACTTCCTCGTCAAGAGATAGCAAGAAAGTCTATTGACGAGCGTGGTGCTATTATAGTTACTCGTGATATGGATGAAGCTATAAAGCTTATGAATGACATTGCTCCCGAGCACTTAGAAGTTGCAACAGTTTCACCTTTTGAGCTACTGCCCTTTATCAAGCATGCAGGTGCTATTTTCCTTGGACATAATACTCCAGAAGCTATAGGTGACTATGTAGCTGGACCTAATCATACATTACCAACTGGTGGAACTGCTAAGTTTTACTCACCATTAGGGGTAGAAAATTTCATGAAAAAATCTTCTATCATCTCTTTTAGTCCTCAAGCAATAAAAGAGATAGGTGAAGAGTGTGCTTTAATCGCAAATACAGAAGGCTTAACTGCACATGAGCAATCAGTACGAGTAAGATTGAACGCTTAACTTAAACAGAAGCAGTGTTTTTATAGTAACATTGCTTTTTTACACAATTCTTTAAAAATTATCAATAATCTATCACTCTTTTATATCTTCCTTAAGTTTTCTTAGCTAATATGGTATCAGTAAAAAAAGCTTTCAATACATTGTATTGGTGCTTCTTTTAATATAAATTAGTCGTAGTTATAAATCTTAAATTAGCCATTTTAAGGCCAAAGGAGAATATATGCAATTAGGTTTCCTAGTTGATTTACACCTATGTATGGGTTGTAAAGGTTGTGAGATCGCATGTAAGGTGGAGAATGAAGTGCCGCTTAGTACATGGAGATTACGTGTTAAATATGTGGATGTGGGTACTTTCCCAGAGACGAAAAGAACGTTTACACCATTAAGATGTAATCACTGTGAAAATGCTCCTTGTGAGAGGATTTGTCCAGTATCTGCTTTACATTACCTAGATAATGGAATTGTAAATGTAGATAAAGAGCGTTGTATAGGTTGTGCAGGTTGTGTTATGGCATGTCCTTATGGAGCTATTTATATAGATCCAGAAACGCAAACTGCTGATAAATGTACTTACTGTGCACACCGTATTGCTTCATCTATGATGCCAGCATGTGTTGTTGCTTGTCCAGTTGGTGCAAATATTTTTGGTGACCTTGATGATCCAAAATCAAATATTTCACATTATATTCAAGATAACAGAGATGTTCAGGTTCGTAAACCAGAAAAAGGTACAAACCCTCATCACTTTTATGTTGGTGCAAGTCAAGTTAATCTTAATCCTCTAGCATCAAGAAGAGAAGAGGGTTATAACTTATTTAACAAAATTACAACACTTCCATTAGGAGGACATCACGAATGATACATGAAACTTTAGCAGCAACAAATGCTGTAGTGACTTTGGATGTACCATTACCAGACATATTTTGGGGCTGGTTTGTTACAATGAACATGTGGGCGAAAAGTATAGGTACAGGTCTTATATTTATGCTTTTCTTATTACTTAGAAAAAATGCGAAAGAAATGGATGGTTTAAGAACATCTGCGACTATCATATCTTTTATTTTTATGATCATTTTTTTATTGTTTACTCTGGCTGATTTACATCAACCATTTAGAATGTGGCATATATTCTTTTATCCTCACTGGACTTCAGCAATTACTGTTGGTGCATGGATGGCGTCACTTTTTGTTGGTATAGAATTCGTTATGATTGCAATAATGCTAAGAAAAGAAAAATGCATATTAACAAAAGATTCTACGGGAACTTTTGATAAATTGCTTTTTTGGAATACACTTTTAGCAATTCCTGTGACATTGTATACTGCTGGTCTTATGGCAGAATCAACAGCAAGAGAATTATGGCAAATGCCAACAGAATCAGCACAAATGATTTTAGCAGCAACTTTAACAGGTTCAGCAGCAATAATTTTACTTGGTGGTTCTAAGTTAAGCGATGAAACAAAACAATTTTTTGGTGCTATTTTAGGTTTAAGTGCATTAATGGCATTTATCATCTATATGTCAGAATATATTTTTGGTGGTATGAAGTCTGAAGAAACAGCTGCAATTTTAGCTTATGTTAAAGATGGTGGAGAGTATGCTACTATGTTCTGGATAGGACAATGGGTCGCTTATATCTTACCAATGGTTCTTGTTGCTCTAAGTAGAGTAAGTAAAAGTAACAGTATTTTAACGCTTGCAGCTATTTTAGCGATTGCAGGTCTATGGGTAGTTAAGCATGTTTGGCTAGTTATCCCACAATTATTACCAATGAGTTAAGGAGAATATATAAATGTATTTACAAAGTAGAAGAACATTTTTAAAAGGTGCTGCATTTAGCGTTGCTGGTGTAGCTATAGCTAAGGGAGTTTTTGCAACTGATGCAGCTGCAAAATCTGTTAGCGACAGCAAGTTTACAAATACTCCTGATACTATCTCTTTTTACCCTGATGTAAAAGAGTGGGACAGTTTTAAGGAATTAGATGGCGATGACTGGAAACGTGGTGGTATTGAGCGTCACGGTGTTCGTAGTGAAGATAATCCTGATGGTATTCAAGTAAATGATTATACAATCGTTCCTACAGTTTGTTCAAACTGTGAAGCTGGTTGTGGTCTTACAGCATGGGTTAATACTAATGAGTTTGAAAAAGGTATATTAACAGTACGTAAATATATGGGTAACCCATTACATACAGGTTCTCGTGGTAGAAACTGTGCAAAAGGGTATGCCGTAACGTCTCAGATGTACGATCCAGATCGTATTCCATTCCCAATCAAGCGTGCACCTGGTTCTAAACGTGGTGAAGGTAAGTGGGTTCGTGTTACTTGGGATGAAGCAATGTCAGCTATCGGTAAGAAAATGCACGATACACTTGCTAAAGGTGATGAAATTTCTAAAAAGTCTATCATGTACCATGTTGGTCGTCCAAATGAAAATGGTTTCGGACCACGTGTTCCTCAATCACTAGGAATTGATGGATATAACTCTCATACTAACATCTGTTCTGCAGGTGCTCGTGAAGGTACTATTCAGTGGGCAAATGATGATAGAAACTCTCCAGATTGGGGAAATGCAGATTTAATTTTCTTACAATCATCTCATGCTGCAGATGCAGGTCACTATTTCCAACAGTCAGCAGGCTATATCGCTGATTCGAGAAAACGTGGTGCTAAAATGATTGTCATTGACCCTAGAATGAGTAACTCTGCAGGTATGGCTGATTTATGGCTTCCATGTTGGCCAGGTACTGAAGCAGCCCTTTATCTTTATTTAGCTAATCGTATTTTAAATGAAAAGAAAAAGAATGGTGAAGATGTAGTAGACCATAAGTATGTAAAAGAGTGGATGAACTGGGATAGATTAATGGCTAATAAAGATTATCTTAAAAAGATGATTAGTTATGGCTATATTTCTGAAATGCCAAAAGATGATTCTTACGAGTCATTTATTAAGTTAGCACAAGAACTTTATGCTCCATATACTAAAGAGTTTGTTGTTAAAGAGTGTAAGCTTGAAGGTATGGAATACAAACTAGATGAATTATGGGAACTTTTTGTTCCAGCTGGTGCTAAAATAGCATCTTATTTATGGCGTGCAGGAGCTATTGGTCACCGTGGTGGTTGGATGAATACTCGTGCAGGTTTTTTACCATTAGCTCTTGTTGGAGCTATGCGTGGTGATATCGGTGGTGTTGGTATGCACCACTGGCATGAAATTTCAGTTGCAGGTAAAGGTGACAAGGCTACAGTAGCTGGAGAGCACCCTGCAAAAACTGATGCATGGAATGAAATTGCTTGGCCACCTGAATATCCAATTGCAACTTATGAAATGGGCTTTATGATGCCACAGATTATGATGGATGATGAATGGCATGCAAAATGGACAAAACGTGGTCTTAAGATTCCTAAATCTATGGCTGTTTATGTTCCTAGAATGCACAATCCACTTTGGATTAACCCAGATGGTTTTAGATGGATAGAAGCACTGAAAGATGAGTCAAAATTTGAATTAACATTTAACTTATCTCCAACTTGGTCTGAAACTAACTGGTACTGTGATTATGTACTCCCAGTTGGACTTGCAGGTGAGAGAAATGACCAACAGTCAACTCCATCAAAGCCAGAACAACGTATTGAATTCCGTCAAGCAGTACTTCGTGTAGCTGCAGAAAAAATGGGATGGAAAGCAAAAGATCCAACTCGTGCTACTCTTGAAGCACACATGAAGTTTGGTCTTGGTGAAGTATGGGAAGAGTCAGAATTCTGGCCTAACCTTATTATGCACCATGTAGATAAAGATGGTAGCCTTGGTGTTGCAAAATACTGGGCAAGTAAGAAAGACCCATCACGTTGTATAACTGTACCTGAGTACTTTGATGCGGCTATGAGTCTTTTACCAAAACTTAATGATGCAGCGAATAAGATGTATCCAGAAGAAGAGTATCCAGTATATAGCTATATGAGAGACCATGGTGCTTGGACTGAAAAAACTGATGTCTATAAACCTCAAGAAGAAGAGCTTGAGTTCGATGGTACACATTACCATGCTCATGGACATAAGTATGCTAAATCAGAAGTAACTAAAGATGAGTTTGGAGCATTATGGGTAGAAGATGGTGATTTCAAAAAATCTATTGGTGTAGATGTTAATGGTAAACTTCATGAAGGTTTTCACACATTAAGTAAAAAACTTGAGTTCTTTTCTGAGTGGCTAGCTGATGAGTGGAAATGGCCTGAATATGCTATTCCTATTTATCCAAGAAATGATGCTGAGAGTGAAAAAATGGTTCACCTTGTAACACAGGTACACCATAAACATATGAAAGCAGATAATGAGTTCGCACTTAACACTATTTATCGTTTACCATATAATATTCACACACGTTCTGTGAACTCTAAACACCTTATGGAGATTTCACAAAACCATAATCCTGTTTGGATTTATACAAAAGATGCTGAGAAACTTGGTATTAAACGTGGTGATGCAATTAAAGTACAGATTGAAGATACTTTGACTGGTATTAAAAGTGGTTACTTTGTAGCTATGGCTGTACCAACTGAAGCAACTCGTCCTGGTGTTTTAGCTTGTTCACATCATGCGGGTCGTTGGAAACTTAAAGATGCAGTTAATATTCCAGGATTTGAGCATCCATTAGCTATTATGAGTCTTGGTTCACCAAAAGTGACTATGACAGATGATGGTAAAATTGGAACTATGACAACAACTGAGGGAATTAAACCTCATAAAGCATGGCAGTTTAAAGAGTACAACAAAGATTTAGATGATATCTGGTGGAATGGACTTTCAGGTGCATGGCAAAATGCTGTAGCTCCGGTTCACCCAGATCCAATTGCGGGTAACCATGGTTGGCATCAAAAGGTTATTATTACTAAAGCAGGTGCTGATGATAAAATCGGTGACATTAGTGTTAATTACGAAAATAACTATAAAGTTTACAAGGGTTGGAGAGATCAACTTACTCGCCCACTTGAAGCAGGTGACAAGTTACGTCGTCCTTACCATATTAAACGTCCAGTTAAGCCAAGTCAAAAAGCTTATCAAATCGATATTAAAGACGTTTAATCTTAAAAGTAAAGCACACTTCAAGTGCTGCTTTACTATACTTCCACAGAATATTTTCCATAACAAGGTACAAAATTAATGAATAATGATTTACAACAAGAACAGACTGCACGTATAAACTTTTATGCACTTCTCTCACGAATAACAATGAGTGAAATAGATGAAGGGCTATTAAAATCAATAGAAGAAGATGAAAACATGCTTGCTTTTTTTCCAACATATGCTTCGTGGGAAAAAAAGGGAAAAATGAGCAGAAAAGATTTAATAGAAAAATATCTTAATGTTGACTTTACTAACCTTTTCTTACTGCATCTTATACCTTATGAATCATTTTATGTTAGAGATGATCAAATGATGGAAACTGGTGGAGACAATCCTGTACAACAGGTTTTTATGGCTCTAGACTTTAGAGTTGAGTTAGATAAAGCACGTGTTATGAGTGCGGATCATATTGGTGTTGAATTAGAGTTTATGTATATGCTTTGTGATTCAGAAAGAAAAGCTTTAGCAGATAAAGATTTTGAAGCAGCAGCAGAAATTGCTCGAATTCAGTATGGTTTTATGAAAGACCATATAATGGAATGGGTGCCGATGTATTTACTCAATGTAAAAAGTGAAGCGGGTACTGCATTTTATTATGATGTTGCAGATCTTGGTTTAGAGTTTGTTATGAGTGATTTTGAGTATTTGAGTAAGCTTGAAAAAAATGGATATAACTACGAAGTATGAGCTTACTAACTCTTGATATAGCTAAATGCGTTCATACATCAAATAAATTTGCAATTTGTACCGACTGTGTAGATGTTTGTCCAGTTGAGACTATAAAGCTTGAAGAGTCTCAGCTCTCTTTTACACCTGCTGATTGTGTAGGCTGTGGTGGTTGTAATGCTGTTTGTCCAACAGCTGCTTATACCTTAGATACATTCAATCCTTTAAATTATATTTTTAAATTTTTAGAGAATGATCATAATGTATTGACATGTAATGACAGTGAGTTCCCATGTATAGCTTCACTGAGTGTTGAAGAAATACTAAGTCTAGCTCTTATATCTTCTAACAATATTTCTTTTGATATTGGTCCTTGTTCTGAGTGTAGTATTGCTCATAAAAATTTACAAATAATTAAAGACAGAGCAGAAGAGGTAAATTTTTTACTTGAAGCGATGCTTCAAGAGAAAAAGATAAGAGTTGATGAGATAAATTATATAACAGAAAAAAGTCAAGAGAGTTTATCTCGACGAGAACTTCTCTCAAAGCAAGGTCTGAAATCTGCTCTAAGTATAAAACAGCAACTTGAGAATGAGATTGCTGCAAGTGATGCAGTCGTAAAAGAGCATGCAGTAAGTGCAGCAGACATTCGTAAAATAAAAGAGAAAAAATTACCAGATAGAAGAAGTCTTCTTTTAATGGCAATGAAGCGAGCCTCTGTACCTGAAGTATTTCACACAATTGATATTGAGAATATCTCTTTTATATCTCAAAAAGATTTAGATGAGACAACATGTACAAATTGTCAAATGTGCTATAGAATTTGTCCTACAGGGGCATTAAGTTCAGATAAGCGTGGAGGGATGATAAATTTCAATCCACTTTCATGTGTACAGTGTCATAGTTGTCATGATGTATGTGAACCTGATTCACTTACTTTACGAAAAACTTTTTCCTTAGGAAGCTTTTTTGAGCCAAAGTTAGAAACATTAGTTCGTTTTGACATTAAACGTTGCGATGAATGTGGTAACTTTTTTACCTACCGTGGTGGAGAAATGATGTGTGATCGTTGCCGTGTTGAAGAGGAAGAAGCTAGAGAGTTATGGGGGATATCATGAGTGAAAATATGCAAGTACCAGAGAGTATGAACACAGATGATGCTATAAAAAATCAAACAAAACTTTTTGGTCTTATAGCAGAACATGCAAGTCCAAATAGACTTTTTGTAATGCTTAACAATAAAATAAAAAAAGAAAATATAGATGCTATGATGATTCCAATGAACATCAGAGAAGATGATTTTTATTTTACATTGTCAAATATGAAGAAATCCCATGTGAATGGAGCTTATATAGCGCAAGAGTATCAAGAAATTGCAGTTGAGTTATTAGATGAGGCTGATGAATTTGTTCAAGTTTACAGTAGATGTGATTTCGTTATTCGTGAAGGTGAAAAACTTTTAGGAACTTATTTAGGAAAGAATGGTGTGCTTGAAGGTGAAGCCTTGGCACAAGAAATATTTACAACTTATATAAAAGAGAGAAAATAAAATGGATATGAAAGATTTAAACGAATTTAGAAGCGAATTTGAAGCGATGCAACAACAAGCTATGCAAGGAGCATGTATAGATGATAGTTGTGAAGAGGATGATTATGAAGATTATCCCGATTATCTCCGTGCAATTTATGCAGAAATTATGCCACCATTTAAGTCTGGTATCACTATTTCTCGTTGGGATTTAAAAAGAATGGCGGCAGAACTCGACGAGTCTTTTGCCCTTGATACACGTGAGAGAATGTTTAAAAACTTTATGCAGTGGATAGCAACTCCTGAAGATATGAAAGCAGTTGTTGGTGTCTTTAAGGAGCATATAGATATGAAGTCTGATCTCTATAGTGAGTATAGTAAAAAATATCCAGCATCAAAAGAAATTTTTGATGTAAAAATTGTAAAGGCCCAAAAGGCAAAGAAATATCTTGATAAAGTTTATGTAGAGTTTTTTACATAAACGACTTTATAATTTGACTCTTTATACTTCCAAGACTAAGAGATGTTTTTTTATACTCTAACATTTCTAACATATCAATAAACTCCCTTATCTCTTTATTTTTGTATTTATTAAGAAGGAGGAGGCTAAGGACTTGTGCAGATTTTGCATTACGGATATCTTCAAAAGGCTTAGCTTTTCGCTTATAGTTGATATTTTCACTTAATTTTGCTGTTAAAAAACCCGCAAAGAAGATTATAATTGCAATGAATGTATTTTTGTAATATGCTAAATCTAATTGTTCCTTCTTTGGATACTCTACTTTATCAAGAAGAGTCTTTGTATCTATCTTTTTAACATGAATCTTTTTTTGTACTGTTTGTAGTGTATAGTAGAGATGCTTTGTTGGGGAGTAAGCTTTAATCTCTAAAGCAGGAATAGTGAAATTCTCTTTAGCACTTAGTGCATAAATGTACTCTTTTTTTATAATATAGCCATCTTTGGTGAGTTTATTGATGTCACTATGAACATTTTTAAAAAGTGTTATAGTTTGATTTTTATTTTTCATGAAGTGTATATTTTCTGCTTTATAACCTTTTCCAACAAGAGTGTAGTGCAAATTTACATTTTCAAATTGGGAAATCTGTGTTCTATCTACTTTGGAAGTAAATCGAAAGTCTCCAACTAAATCAACAGGATGTTGCAATGCTTTTACATCAATCGTAATGGCGTTAAGTTTGACTTTTGTATCGTAAGTGCTAATGCCTACACTATCATCATGATCATCTACATAGCTCTGTTTGATGGCTTTATCACTAGCAGTCTTGATAATAAACTCAAACTCAACATGAAGTTTTTTTTGTTTGAGAGGAAAAAGAAGGTAAGTATATGTTGTTGATGAGTCATGGTATTTGCTGTCATCAATCTCTTTGTTGAGGAGAACAATACTATAGTCATCACTTTTATAGGGTTTTAAATAGAAAAATATGTGATCCGTATGATCTTTTTGATGTGCTTCAAAGCTAATAGTAATTGGTTCCTTTACAACTGCGGTGGATTTATTAGCACTGATCTTATAAGTTGCTAAGGAGTTATTTGCGAATGTAAGTGTGCTATAAAATAGCAAGGATAATAGTATTTTACCAAGGGTGTATTTCATTTGTATATCCTTTGTTGATAAGTTCATAAGCTTTGTAGCCTAATTTATATTGAGATTTATTTTTCTTTTTTGTACGTTGTAGATTCTCTTGCTTTTTCTTTTTTTTCTTTGTATTACTACCACTCCCAGAAGATTTTTGTGAAGCTTTTTGATTTGCACCTGAGCTGGATTTTTTATTTTGCTTTGATTCTTTGTTTTTTTGTTTTTCTCTCTCTTTTGCTCTCTTTTTCTTTTTCTTTTTCTCTTTGTGTGGCAACATTTTTGAAAGATCTTTTTGTTCTTTTAGCGAGAGTTTATAAAGTAAAGCAAGATTAAAAAGAGCATCTTTATCATCACCTAAAATAAGAGCTTTTTTATAGTATGAAAGAGCCAGTGTATAGTGCTTGAGTTGTACAGCTACATTGCCCATATTATAATATACTTTTTGTTTAAGGGCTCTATGGGGTGTTTTGATTTGTGAGAAGTAGAGCATTGATTTTTTATAGGCTTTTGCTTTGTAGTACATAACTCCTGCATTATAATAGCTAGCAACACAAGGAGATATTTTTGTATACTCTTTGGCACTACGAAGATAATCTTGATGTTCATAAGCAGTTTTTGCTTGCTTTATAGTATAAAAATCTAAGAGCATAGCAGCATCACTTGGATGTGGTACAAATATAAATGGTATGAATATATAGAGTTGATGTAGTTTTGTGACAGCCAGAAAAAAAGTAAGAAGAGCAAAAAGAAGTGGAATGAAATAGAGCTCTTTATAACTTACTACCTTTGTGCTTATCCCAGTAGTCTCTTTTTTATTTTGTAAATCAGCAATGACTTTTTGAGATATGTCTTTTGTTGAGTGAAGTTGATAGTACTCTCCACCGCACTCCTCTGCTAAAGGTTTGAGTATGGGATTTTCTCTTGAGATGACAAGGTTCTTTTTATCATCTAGTATGAGTTTATCCTCTTTTTTGAGAGTAGCACCATTACTTGAAGCTGTCGCTATTATGTAAGGAATGATATTGCTTTTTTTACAGAGTGTAACAAGAGTTCCTAGGTCTTTATCTTCACCGCCATCACTGAATATTATTACATCTTTACTCCTGTAAGAGGTTTTAGCAAGTGTCTTAAAAAGTCCTAAAAGGGAAGTTCCCTTAGTGAGAATATACTGTGGCTGTAATGCTTCTAATGCTTGCATAGAGATAGTGGTATCTGTGGTGGGAGGAGAGATAAGCATAGTATTTGTAGTAAATGCGAAAATACTAAATCTATCTTTTTTGAGTCTGTCTATGATGTTTTGTATATTTTCTTTTGCCACATCATAACGAGTAGGTGAGAGGTCAGTAGCTTGCATGGAAAAAGATGCATCAAGTGCTATGATGTAATCTTTTGCATCAATTTTTTGCTCTTGTAGTGAGTTTTGCATAGCAGGACGAGAGAGGGCTATAAGTATAAAAAGAAAAGTGAGATAGAGAAGTCTAGTTTGTCTTTGTTTATACTTATCCTCATAAGTATTACTTTTCTTATAGAGTAAATAGAGTGGAACTAGGAAAAAGAGCACGAAGGGATACAAGAGTATCATAGATTCTCCTCTTTTTGTCTTAGTAAAAGGTATGCTAAAAGTAATGCTGCTAAAGCTAGAGGAAAGGGGTAGAGTTCCTTCTTATTTAAGTAGTGTCTTGAGCGAATAGCACTTGGTTCAAGAGCATCGAGTTGTGTATAAACAGCTACAAGATCTTCACTTGATTTTGCTTTAAACATTTTAGCATGAGTCTCTTTAGCGATAAGTTTAAGTAAATTTGCATCAAAATCACCAGTTTTTCCAAGACCAATAGGGTAAATTTTCACACCCATCTTTTTGGCATGTTGTACTGCTTCTTTGACTGAAACAGTACCACTATTTTGATATCCATCCGTGATGAGAATGATAACCTTCTCTTTAGCTTCTCCATGTTTTAAGATTTTAAGAGCACTCTCTAATCCTTCCCCAATAGCCGTGCTATCACCCGCAATACCAACATCAAAAAAATTAAGTAAGAAGGTAACACTTTTCATATCATAGCTAAGAGGAATAGCACCATAGGAAAAGGTACCAAAAATACTTACACCTACATTATCATCATAACGGTGAGTTACAAAAGCTTTGAGTAACTCTTTAAGGGCTGTAAATTTTTGTTTTTGGGGAGCTTCTTTGTCAAATCCACTTTCTGCCATAGAACCACTTGTATCAAGTGCAAAAACAAGATCACGACCTTTACGTTTAGATGATTCTTCTTGATCATAGCTAATAGGTGCAGCAAGAGCGGTAACTAAAAGGGTGAAGATAAGAGAATAAAGAAGTTTTTCTTTATGCATAGCATAACTCTTTTTTCCAAAAAGATGAAGATGTGGGAAAAATATCTGCTTTATAATTGTAGGGCACTTATATATACAGAGTATAAGTGTTAAAAAAATAAAAATATAAGGATATAAAAACTCAAAATTATTCAATACAAGGCTACTTTTTGTTATTATTATACCAAAGAGGAGATAAAAATGAGATTGATTTTAGGCATACTACTTTTTATGAGTGCACTACTAGCAGATGAAGCCGCTTATAATCGTGGCGAAATGCTATTTTTTTCTAAAGCATGCTCAAGTTGTCATGGACCTGCGGCAGAAGGAAGTACAACTTATCCAAGGTTGGCAAATAAAAAAAGTAAATATTTACGCAAGAGATTACTCAACTTTCGAGATGGAGAAGCATCTAGTGTATCACAACAGATGATGGCACAGTTTGTCAATAAACTAAGTGATAAAAATATAGAGGATCTTGTCTATTTCTTCTCTCACCATAAGAGAGAAAAAATTGATGATGTAGATGATGCATATTTAGGTGGTGTGGGCTCATAAGTTTGCCCAAAGCATCCTCATCCATAGACCAAAACTACTTGTATAACCTACCTCACTAAAGAGAAGATTTTTATTTTTATCATAAATAAAAGTTGTTGGAAAGACATTGACATTGAAATGTTTTGAAAGGCTACTATCTTTGTCATTTATGACTTTAAATGTTAAGCCTTTCTCATCTAAATACTTCTGTATTTCATAATCAGTTCCAGAATTTACCGCTACTGTTACAACATTATAGTAGTGAGAAAGTCTTTCTATGTTATCTGCTTCTGCTTTACAAACCGGACACCATGTTGCCCAAAAATGGAGCATGAGGGGTTTGTTCTCTTCAACCTTATAACTAGAAGCATCAATGAGTTTTTGTGTTTGAAGGGTAAGAGTAGACTTGTTAAGGTCTTGTGCCTTATAAAGACTTATGCCATTAGCAAAGACTCCTATAACAAGTATAAAAAGAACTATTTCTTTAATGTAGTGTTTAATTTTTGCTTTCAAATGTTTTCCTAGTGAGGCGAGAAAGAGTAAAACTTACTCTATCTCAGCATCAATAACGTCTTCATCTTCTTTCTTTTTCTTAGCATCAGCTTCTGCTGCAGCTGGATCTTGCTCTTTTTTGTACATCTCTTCTGCCATTTTATGTGCAGCCTCTGTAAGAGTTTTTACTTTTTCTTCGATTTGCTCTTTAGTAGAATCTTCATCTTTTAAAGTCTCTTTTAGGTCGCTAACAGCAGCTTCGATTTTCGCTTTTTCTTCTGCATCTAGGTTTTCACCCATCTCTTCTACAGATTTTTCAGTTTGAACGATTAGTGCATCCGCTTGGTTTTTAAGATCAACTAATGCTTTTCTTGTCGTGTCAGCAGCTTTGTTTTCTTCTGCATCTTGAACCATTTTGTTAATCTCTTCTTCACTTAGTCCAGATGATCCAGAGATTGTGATTGACTGAGACTTACCAGTACCTTTGTCAGTTGAAGAAACAGTAAGTATACCATTTGCATCGATGTCAAAAGTTACTTCGATTTGAGGCACACCACGAGGTGCTGCTGGAATATCACCAAGCTCAAAAAGACCAAGAGATTTGTTATCTTTAGCAAACTCACGCTCACCTTGACCAACACTGAT
>Ga0256829_1001509_pt1 | contig 18955 bp, 20 predicted proteins | sample 131447metaG_FD_185979 | JGI IMG/M metagenome (GOLD analysis project Ga0256829, IMG submission 185979) | Hydrothermal vent microbial communities from Lau Basin, Pacific Ocean - 131-447 | ecosystem: Environmental > Aquatic > Marine > Hydrothermal vents | place: Pacific Ocean: Lau Basin | collected...
CGCACTTGCCGTTTCGGCGTGTGGCGGAGGCGGCGGCTCTAGTGATGATACGCTGACGCTGCGAAGAGGGATTTCGGCAAAAGTCGATACGCTCGACCCACATCGGTCATCGGCGGCTTGGGAAAACATTGTCATTGGCGACATGTTCCACGGGCTCATGCAGCACGCCGCCGACGGTGAAGTGATCCCGGCCATGGCCGAGAGTTGGACGATTAGTGACGACGGCTTGGTGTGGACGTTTAAGCTGATTGAAGCGACTTGGTCGGATGGCGTGCCGGTCACCGCCAATGATTTTGTCTTCGCGCTTCGCCGGATCCAGGATCCAGCGATTGCATCGCAATACTCCTCGTTGCTTTACATCATCAAAAACGCGCAGGCCCTGAATGAAGCCCGCGTTGAGCCGGAAGAGCTCGGTGTGCGTGCGATTGATGACCGCACCCTTGAGATCACGCTCGAAGAGCCAGCGCCGTATTTCTTGGGGCTGCTCACCCACTACACCACATTCCCGGTGCCGCAGCACATCGTCGAGCAGTATGGCGAAGCTTGGGTCCAGCCTGAGAATATTGAGGTGAACGGGCCTTACAAATTGATGTTCTGGCAAACCGGAAACCAGTTGGTTGCAGACGCCAACCCGCTTTTCTACGAAGCCGATACGCTTTGCTTTGAGCGCGTCAGCTATTTTGAACTTGAAGACCTGGCCGCTGTTGAGCGCCGCATGGAAGCTGGCGATCTCGACGTGAACAATGATTTTGATGGCGGACGCAAAGCCGAGCTCGATCGCCGTTTCCCGGGTTGGGCCCGGACCACGCCTGGTCTGTTGACGACCTATTGGAGTTTCAATTCCAGCGAGGCGCCGTTTGATGATGTGCGCGTGCGTAAAGCGCTTGCAATGGCGCTCGACCGCGAGTTCCTCGTCGACAACGTGCTGACGCCGGGCTTCATCCCTGCCTATGGCTTCGTCCCACCTGGGATTGCCAACTATGAAACGGACCGGCCCGAGGTCGAATGGAAATCCATGAGCCGCGACGAACGCCTCGCTGAAGCGCGCAGCCTGTTGGAAGCGGCGGGATACGGCCCGGATAATCCGTTACGATTTGAGTACAAGCACCGTTCGACTGGCGATAATCCAAAAGCTGCGCCCGTCGCGCAGGCCAACTGGAACGAGATCGCACCTTGGGTTGATGCCCAGATCCTGCGTCAGGATACGAAAGTGCTGTATGCGGATCTGCGCCAGAGCAATTTCGAGGTCGCAGATGGCGGCTGGCTCGCGGATTATAATGACCCGCTCAACTATCTGTACCTGCTCGATTCAGATGCCGGTCAGCAGAATTACGGCAACTATTCAAATCCAGAATTTGATGCACTGCTTGAGCAAGCGAGCCAGGAGCAAGACCTTGAGAAGCGCGCCGCAATTTTTGCGCAGGCCGAAGAGATCATGCTGCAAGATTATCCGATTACGCCAATGTGGTTCGAGGTGACCAAAAACCTGGTCAATCCGAACCTGGATGGCTGGGCTGAGAACGCCGAGGACAATCACAGGTCACGTTGGCTCTGCCCATCGGATCGCGGTGCGGAGAGCGCGGCGACCGAATAGAGGCAGGTTCGGGGAGGAACCATGTCAATCGAGCTTGAAACGGCGGGGGCGGCTTCGCTTGGTGGTCTATCGACACGCCAGAAAGCAGACTTGTCTGGCAACCCCTGCCAGAATTGCGGCCACATGGTCGAAGGGCGGTATTGCCCGAATTGCGGCCAACTTGCTGCGAGCTTTCACCGACCGATCGTTTCGCTGATTGGTGAGACCATCTCCGATACATTTACGCTGGATGGACGCTTGGCGCGAACGCTGCCGGTTTTACTGTTCCGGCCAGGGCGACTGACCAAGAATTATACTGCAGGAAAGCGGGCGCGCTATGTCCCGCCATTTAGGTTGTTCCTGATTGCCAGTCTGGTGTTTTATCTGGCGCTGTTCGCGCTCGTCCCGCCGGGACAATACATCAATATCGATGATGAGACGCGGGATGAGATCACCCAGAGCATTCGCGACGGGCAGGATGTTGCGATTGCTGAAATGCCTGAAGACGCGCGCGAACGCCTGGAGCAGGCCAATATAGAAATCAACGCATCGGACGAGTGGTTTCGCCAAGACATAGAAAACCAGGTCTTGGCGGTGTTGGACAATCCTGATCAGTTTGCAGCTCAGCTCGAAGACTGGCTGCCGCGTCTGAGCATTTTGCTCGTTCCGGCCACAATCATTGCGCTTTGTATCTTGCACATTTGGCGACGCAAACTGTTCGTCTATGATCACGCGATCCACGCGCTGCATCTGCACTCCTGGGTCTATCTGACAGGCGCATTTTTCATGAGTGCCGGGGCCTTCCTGCCAGACATCTTTCTGTGGGCGTACCTGTTCTGGTTTCTGTTCTATATGTGGCGAAGTTTGGCGGTTGCCGGTTCTACCGGCGCATTCATGTCGGGGATCCGATTTTTCTTGCTGCTGATCACCTGGTCGGTCTTTATCGCATTGATCATGGTTGCCACCGTGATTGTGAGCGGGCTCTCCGTTCAGGGGTGACTAGCCACGCACGCCAATGCTTAAAGGTCTAGGATGAGAAACCGGCCGATCCCGAACCTTGCGGAGGCGCAGAAAGCCTATGTTCGCGATCTCGTTCTTTATGAGGATGAGTTCGTTCTCGCGTTCAACAAGCCGTCCGGTCTGGCGGTTCAAACACGCGGCAATCGCGGGACATCGCTCGATCACTTATTGTGGGCTTTTGCCCGCTCAAATGGCAAGCGGCCGCACCTGGTTCATCGCATTGATGCTGGCACCTCGGGGCTCATTCTGGCTGCGAAAACAAAGCCTGCCATGGCTGCGCTTTCAGCAGAGTTCGCTGAGCGGCGGGTGCAAAAAACCTATCTCGCCCTCGTGTCGGGAAATCTCCCGAAAGACTCTCAAGGGCGCATTGATCTGCCCTTGCAGAAAACAGGGCGCTCTGTTGTGCCGGGGAAGATTGAGCAAGGCGCAGATGCGGCAACCACAAATTGGACGGTGCTCAAACGCCATGCCGAGACAGCATTGATCGAGGCGCGCCCTATGACGGGGCGTATGCATCAGATCCGCGCCCACCTCGCAGCCCTAGGCTGCCCGATCCTGGGCGACGTAATATATGGCGCAGGCAAAGATACCGCCAGCCGCCTGATGCTGCACGCGGCCGGCTTGAAACTCGCCCGCCCAGACGGACAAGAGCTGATGCTTGCCGCGCCAGCTCCTGAGGGTTTTGTTGAAAAGCAAGTCGAGCTCGGGCTTTAGCCCGCGCCAGGAATTGCGATTTGCGCTGGAGCGCCTGGCCCCAGATCGATGCCGAGGAAAATCCAGATCATCATCAAGGCAACGCCTGAAACCAGGAGCCAGATCGAGTATGGGATCATCATCGCTGTCAGGCTGCCCAGACCGAAGTCTTTCTTCCAGCGCTGCGCGAATACCAGGATGAGCGGGAAGTAGACCATCAGCGGCGTGATGATATTGGTTGCGCCATCGCCGACACGATAGGCAGCCGTCGCACCATCTGGGCTAATCCCAAGCAGCATAAGCATTGGAACCAGGACCGGCGCCATCAGCGCCCACTTGGCGCTCGCCGAGCCGACAAACAGGTTCAATAGGGCAGAGAACAGCACGATCATTCCGAGCACGATGGGCAAGGGCAGACCGCTTGACTGGATCGCATCGGCGCCATGCACGGCGGTGATCAGGCCAAGGTTAGACCAGCCGAACATCGCAACGAAGTGTGCAGCAGCGAAGGCCAGGACCAGATAATAGCCCATATCCTTCATTGCTTCAGACATCATATCCACAAGGTCGCGATGATTGTTGATGGTCTTGGCCGCCGACCCGTAAGCCCAGCCCGCAAGCAAAAACAGAACAAGGAAGCCGCCGACAAGTGACCGGAAGAATGGTCCGAAGTTTGTGATCGGACTACATAGGCCAGCCTCTGCAGATGGTTTCGGACATGCAGATTCATCGATCAGCGGGGTGCCAGGTCCAAACGTCATAGCCGCCCACAGCGCGCATACAGCCAGAACCGCCAGACCCGCGCGAGACAGGCCCTTCTTCTGATCTGCAGTGAGCGGCGTATTTTCATCGCCATAGCTTTGTGCATCGCTGCCTTCATCTGGCACCCATTTGCCAAGACGCGGCTCGATAATGCGATCCGTAACAAACCAGATGATCGGCATGTAGATGAAGAGCAATGCCATGATGAAATAGGTGTTGCCTGCAATGTTCATCGTCCAGCCCGCATCGATGCTGCTGGCCTCATAAGCGGTTTCCGTGATGCCATAGAGCAGGGCATCCAATTGCCCCGGGAATACGTTCGCAGAGAACCCGCCAGATACGCCGGCAAACGCGGCTGCAATTCCGGCAAGCGGGTGCCGCCCAGCCGAGGCAAAGATGATGGCTGCCAATGGGATCATGACCACATAGCCTGCATCTGCAGCGTGGTTAGAGAGCATCGCAATCAGCGCGACCAAAGGGGTGAGGAAGATTTTCGGAGCGTTGCGGACGGCCCCGCGAATGGCACTTGCAAACAGGCCGGAACGCTCCGCGACCCCGGCTCCCAGCATAACCACCAACACGTAACCGAGCGGATGGAAGTGGGTGAATGTCTTCGGCATATCGACCCATAGGCGCTGGATATTCTCTGCCGAGAGCAGGCTCACCGCCGTTTCAACTGCAGGGGTCCCGTCAGCGGTGACCTGTGTTGGGTGGTTGGCAGAGACATTGAGGAGATCTGCAACGATCGAAATGCCGACCAATAGGATGATCAGGTAGAAGAAGATGAAAACCGGATCGGGCAATTTATTTCCGGTTCGTTCGACCCAACCGAGAAATCCTTTTGTCGGTGCCGCTTCTGCCGCGTCTGCCATGCCTCATTCTCCCAGAATTATGATCTTAATTTCGATTTAGACCGCGCTCGGAAGGCTGGCAATTGCGAACCTGTAACGGACGCCGGATTATCGAGGTTAAGGCTCACCGCGTGGTTTTTTGTTCAATCAAACGGCAGCTCCGCTCCGATGGTGAATAAATGGCAGTCATCTGTGCGCGTAGATCTTGTTTCATCGACGTTTCTACCCATAACTTTGCGGTGTCACCTAAATTGATGACAAAGGGGGAAATGTGGGCAGCGCGATTGATCAGCATTTGGGTCGAAAGATAGCCGAGGCCCGTAGATCTGCCGGGCGAAGTGTCTCTCAGCTCGCCGCAGAAATCGGAGTTCCGCCGGATCATCTGGAAAAAATGGAACGGGGGCACCAACGCATAGATGCGTTGTCTTTGGCGAGATGCTCCAAGGCGCTCAGCCGTCCATTGAAGTGGTTTTATGCCGGACTGCCAGGGCAAACAAAGTTCGAAACTTTGAAACCTTGAGCGCTCAGCTAGTTTGAGTGTCCGCCAGCTGCGACGGTCAATTCCATCTCAGCCGCGATACGCCGCAGTGCGGACTCAGCGGAGCCGAGGCTCTCCTCCAAATCACTGATGGCTTCGTTCGAGACAGGACCGAGTTCGTCTTTAACCCATGCGATCGCGCGGAGCATGTCAGCGACATATTCGATATCTTCGACGGATAGTTTTTGATCCCCCATAGATCAGACCCTATTTCTTTGTTTTGCAGTGCGCATGACATGAAGTTCACGCAGTTTGAGTCCCTTTGCAACCACTAACTACTACAGATTGCAACAATCTTCAATCAGACATCAAAACGGATGAGCTCGTCGGGAAAGTCTGCCTCTAGGCGATGGCATATGCCGAGAGCTGCGAGTTCAATTCAATTGCAGACAAAAGCGTCTCCGGCGAGGCATAGGCGCAGAACAAATCGCCTTTGGGAGCTTCTATGATTGGCAGTCCGAGGCGATCCGCTTCGAGCCGCATTTGCGCGCGCCAATAGTCTAATGACTCTCGCCCGATTAGGATGGTGCCCGGCGTGTTGCCAAAGAATTCATCGCGCAGCAAAGGGTCATGGTCGAGCAGCATGATCGCATCATAGAAGAGCTGTTCGGGCGCGATTTCCAACGTATATTCACCGGCTTCGCGATAGTCTTCAGCATTCTCTTGAATGTAGCTCAAATCGTGCGCGTTCTTGTGATAGATATGATTGTAAAACGCGATTGGATCTTTGCGGATCAGCATCTTCATGCCTCGGATGGCGACTTGAAGTCCGCTCTTACTCGTCACGATCTGTTTCAGCATGGTTCTGAACCAAAGCGGCGTGAAGACCTGAAAGATATCTTGGTTGAAGACCGGGTTGGTGAAAACCGTAAAGGTGATTTCAGGCGCCAGTTTGACCAACCGGTACGCGACCAGGTTGGAACTTCCCATTGCCAGCAAAACCACGTTTTGCAGATTGAGGGTCGCAATCAGCCTGCGCATCATCACCGCTTCCGCGGTTGCTGTGGCGCCCGACCGGATGACATGCTCATCAACCAGGGCCTTCGGCAATGGCGAGGATTTTCCAAACCCCGCGCGTCGAACGAAGATGACTTGTAGTCCGCCTTGCCACATTGCATCGCAATACGCCGAAGAGGGCGGGACGGGGAATTCAATCGAATGGAAAATCAGAAGTGGCCGGCGTGTCGTCAACGCGCCGCCATAGATCATGACTTCGAACTCAAAGGCCTCGTCGCCGGCTCGGACAAGCTGAAAGACGCGCTCTTTCATCCAGACATACGCCGTGCATCAAGGGTTGCGCATCTATGCGAGAAAATCGACAAGAATCGTCCGGCCACGGTCATACTTCCACTGACCGAACACCGGCATTGATTGCAACATCGCGCGCCCCCGAATGACCGTAACAAATCCGTGAGGCCGCGGTGGACGTCTTCGCCACCACACTGCCTTCAGTCTACCAGTTTTCCTTAAACGGCCGAAGGTCGAGCTCATGCGTCCAGGCCGATCTCGGTTGTGTGTGCACGTACCAAAAGGCTTCGGCGATGGCGTCCGGCGATAGACCGCCATCTTCACCGAGCTGGTCTAAGTATTCTCCAAACCGGCTTCGCACCATGTCACCGTCAATGACGCCATCAATGATGAAATGGGCCACATGCACACCTTGTGGCCCAAACTCGCGTGCCAGCGATTGGGCCAACATGCGCAAGCCCGCCTTCATCGACGAGAAATGCGCAAAGTTGGATTTGCCGCGCAACGATCCCGACGCGCCGGTGAAGAACAGACTGCCTTGGCCTTGCTGTTTGAGAACCGGAATGGCCCGCTTGGCGGTCAGGAAGCCCCCAAAACAGCCGACCCGCCAAAACGCTTCATAGGTTTCCGCATCCAATTGCTCAAACGGGATGATGGCATTGTTCCCGGCATTGTAGAGCACCGCGTCGAGGTCGCCTTTGGTTGCTGCGTGGGCGAATAGGGCATCTTGATCTGCGGCTGAGGTCACATCCACAACAAATGGCTCTGCTGAGCCTCCTGCGGCTTTTACTTCCTCCGCAAGCGCGGTGACTTTCGCTTCGGTGCGACCAGCCACAATCACATGGTGGCCGCCAGCGGCAAACTTTCGAGACAGAGCGCCGCCAACTCCTTGCGAGGCCCCTGCGCCAATAACAATCACGGTTCCAGACATGTCGTTCCTCTTCCAGACAACTCTTAGGCAGGCTTACATCAATCGCTGAGCCTGACTATTCACAAAACGGCAATTCAGTATTGAGCCGCCCGCGGCACTGCGCCTCTAGATTCTGGCAACACAGATGCCATTTGACGTGCTAAGTTCAATCCAAGACACATCGACAGGAGGTCATGATGATAAAGTGGATATTGGGGACCATTCTTGTCTTGCTCATACTGAGCGTGACTTTGATCATCGCGCTTCAGGCATCTACGAGCTGGAAAACAGCAGAGACGATCCGCACCCCGGATGAGCGGTTCGCCAATCTCTCTGACTATCCGTTTGAGCCAAACTATGTCGAGATTGAAGGCTATCGCATCCATTATGTGGATGAGGGACCGCGCGACGGTCAGACCATTCTCCTGATGCATGGCCAGCCGTCTTGGAGTTATCTCTACCGGCACATGATCCCGCCGCTCGCCGAAGCCGGATACCGCGTCATCGCGCCGGACCTTGTTGGCTTTGGCAAGTCTGACAAACCGCTCAAGCAATCTGATCACAGCTATCAGATGCATGTCGATGTGATGACCGCATTTGCGCGCGAAATCGGCCTGGAGAATGTCACCCTGTTCGCCCAGGACTGGGGCGGTCTGATTGGATTGCGAATGGTCGCGGAAGATCAGGATCGTTATGCCCGGATCATGCTCTCAAATACCGGTCTGCCAGCGGCAAGCGGGATCCGTGGATGGATCGGCTATCCGATGGTGCGCTTCATGGTATGGCGCGAAGGCAAACCGGACACTGTCGCAGATGAAAACGGCAAGTTCCGTTTCTCTCGTTGGATTGCCTATGCCCGCCATTCTGAGAATTTCACGCTGGAAAGCCTGTTCCAAGGCGCCACCTCGCGCGCTCTGTCTGATGCTGAGCTTGCAGGCTATGCCGCACCATTCCCGGATGAAAGCTACCGCGCGGCGACCCGCATCTTCCCGATGATGGTGCCATCTCAATTGCGGCAAAACCAGAAAGTGATGGATGAGGTGTTCGCTAAATGGGACAAGCCGTTCCTCACGGCCTTTGGCGACAGTGACCCGGTAACCGCAGGCGGTGATAAGATTTGGCAGGACACCGTGCCTGGTGCATCTGGCCAACCGCACACGATCATCAAGGATGGCAATCACTTCATCCAAGAAGACAAGCCCGAAGAGCTCGTCCAGCACTTGCTCGCCTTCATTGAGGCCAATTAGTTCAGTTTGTCCTCATCACGAGGCTTGGCTGGAACAAAAGCCGGAGGGAGGGGTTCTGCTGGAACCCCTTCTTCTTTAAGCGCTTCGCGTTCGTCCGCGGTGGTCTCACCCCAGATCGGCTTGTGCTCGGTCTCACCATAATGCATGGCGCGGGCTTCAGTGGCGAAGCCGTCCCCGACATAATCGAAATTCTCTGACACGTGCTGCCGGGCTTTGGCCGCGAGTTTACCGAACACCTTTTGCGGATCGGGCGGGCTCGACTTTTTGGTGCCCGAGACGGCGGGCGCCATAATCGCTTTGCCGACATTTGTGCCGTGGCAGTGGATGCATTCTACAAGGCTACGCTCGGCTTGTTTGTCATATGCGTCGGAGGAGGCAAACCAAGCCTCAAACTCCGAATCACAATCAGAACAGATGAGCGCGTATTTGATCATTAGGCCGCGAGGAGTGGATCAAGCTTACCAGCTCGTTCGAGCGCCATCATCTCGTCGCAACCGCCAATATGGATGTCGCCGACAAAGATTTGCGGGAACGTGCGCGCGCCGCCAGACTTTTGAATCATCTCGGCTTTTTTCTTTGCGTCCATGCCCGCATCAATATGGGTCATGTCGACGCCTTTTTGTTTGAGCAAGCTTAGTGCGCGGCTGCAATACGGGCAAAATGCGCGGGTATAAATGGTGACATGGGCCATATGTTTGGGCGTCCTTCGCAGTCAGTTCGCCCCTTATATGGTAAGATCTGCCTCTCTTACAACGCGGGCCAGCACCAACACATTGACGCGGGCCGCCCCAGCTTTTTTCAGGGCCTTGGTACAAGCTGCGAGGGTCGATCCAGTGGTCAGGACATCATCCACCAAAGTGACCGTGCTGCCTTTGATCCGTCCGCGGCGCGATTGTCGAACTTCGAAGGCGCCCGCAACATTTCGTCGGCGCTGCCTGGCCGTCAGCCCGCCTTGGGATTGTGTATTGCGCTTGCGCGACAGCGCGTCGACCAAAGCGAGCGTCCCGGTCTTGCGGGCGACGCCTTGCGCGAGCCAGGCAGCTTGATTGAACCCGCGCGAGGCCAGGCGTTGATAGTGAAGAGGAACCGGGACCAGCCAATCTGTATCGGGGAGGATATCGCGGCCCGCTAGCGCCATCCAATTGCTCATCGCGCTGAGACCATCGCGCCGGCCGGCATGTTTCAGCTCCAGGATCGCTTGGCGTGAGACATCGTCATAAGCGATCGCGGCGCGGGCTTGATCCCATTTCGGCGCCTTGGCCGCGCAGGCCCCGCACAGGCTGTCAGGCCCATATCCCAATTCCAGCGGAACCCCGCACGCACGGCACCCAGAGCCGTTCAAAAAGGTCAGGCGGGAAAAGTCTTCCGAGGTTAGAACGCCGTCGCCATGATGGCGCTCGCCGGTCAGAATGGAGCGCTGCGGCCAGACAAAATTCGCAAGCGACCTCAGACCTGCCCTTGCGGATCGCGTGGTCCAGTGCATATCGGAACTCATGTCGCCGTCTCCACCCCCAGTGCTGTTTGATCGCGCGCGTTGGATCCGCAACCGGGACCGCGCGTCTTCTAGTTTCGATCAGTATGCCTTCCTTAAGGTCAGGGAGTCGACTCAATTATTAGACAGACTCCGTGATAGTCCGCGTGAGTTCGAGCACGCACTCGACCTGTTTGCCCATACAGGACAGGCGTCTGAGATGTTGAAAGAGAGTGGTTGCGTCAGTAAAATTTCTGCGCTCGAGCCTTCGCAAGCCATGTCTGCCCAGTTTGCAGATGCAACCATCGACCGGCCCGAGATGAGCGCGGAAAAGCTGCCCTTCGAGCCAAACACATTTGACCTGGTGGCCAGTGTTCTCGCGCTGCACTGGGCGAATGATTTGCCTGGCCTGCTCAGCCAGATCCGAACCGTTCTCAAGCCGGATGGTTTGTTCCTCGCCAGCCTGTTCGGCGGCGGCACTTTGACAGAGCTGCGCAGCGCCCTGATCGAAGCAGAAAGCGAGCTTACGGGTGGGGTCAGTCCGCGTCTGTCGCCGCTGCCAAGCTTGCAGGATATGGCGGGCCTGTTGCAGCGCGCCGGGTACGCATTGCCGGTTGCTGATGTCGAGCGTGTGACGGTGCGGTACGATCACCCAATGAAACTGCTCCAAGACTTGAAAGGGATGGGCGAGCAAGCCGCTTTCGCGCCGCGCGAAGGCCAGGAACGCCGGCCGCTCTCGCGCCGGATACTGGCCCGAATGTCAGAGATCTATTTCGATCGATTCAGCGACGATGACGGAAAAGTTCGCGCCAGTTTTGAAATTATCTGGCTCTCCGGATGGGCGCCCGCCGCGGGCCAGCCGAAGCCATTAAAACCAGGCAGCGGCAAGTTCAGTCTGGCGGACGCCGTTAAGAAGGCCGGGAATTCCTAACCCGGGCTCGCTGCAGACCCAGCGAGCAAGCCGCCATCCAGGGTTAGTGTTTCGCCGGTCATATAGGCTGCATCATCACTCGCCAGCATGACGGCAAGGGCGGCGACTTCGTCCGGTTGCCCAAATCGCTTGAGCGGCGTGTCGGCAACCAGGGCCGCCATCTTTTCCTCGCGGTCCGGACCGTCGCCAAGCATCGGTTCCCAGATCGGGGTCAGGATCGCAGCCGGTGCGATGGCGTTGCAGCGGATGCGCCACCCTTGCTGCGCGCAATAGAGGGCCACTGAGCGCGTATGGTTGATGATCGCAGCTTTCGAGCTGGCATAGGCGGCTGCGCCCGGAATGCCGACGAGGCCAGAGCGCGACGAGATATTTATAATGCTGCCGGCGCCCGCATCCTTCATGGCTTTGATCGCGGTCTGGCAGCCCAGCAGGACACCATCGAGATTGACAGCATGCACGGCGTGCCAGGCGTCGAGCGAGACATTTTCCGGATCTTGGATAAGTTCCCCGGATTCAAATCCGGTAATTCCGGCATTATTGACGAGAATGTCGAGTTTGGGGTGGGCGTTGAGCGCATCTGTCCAATCGGCCTGCGACGAGACATCGAGGCGGCGATAGGTGGCACCGATCGCGTCGGCCTTAGCCTGTCCGGCTGCGTCATCAATATCGGTGAGGATGACATCAGCGCCTTGGTCGATAAAGGCTTTCGCGATGGCGGCACCAATACCTTGCGCAGCGCCTGTGATCAGGGCGGTTTTGTTCTGTAAACGGGGCATAATAGGTCTTTCAGTCAAGAGAATAGGGCGCGGTGTGACCGTGCGTGGGGCTGTTTAAAACTGTCCGGAAAGCCGGTGCCCTTAAATCATGTCTCTTCGAAAGCTCCTTAAAGATGCGCTCCAGATACCTCAAACTCGGATTGCGTCAATCGCTTTTTCGATCATAGTGGTTGGATCAGATCGCGATAAGGGTGGTGCGAATGACAGAGAAACATAGAATTACCGGCTTCGGGGGCTTCTTTTTCAAGTCCAAAGATCCGGCAGCTTTGGCAACTTGGTATGATGAGAATTTTGGGATTGATCAGGTTCCGAGTGATTATGAAACCCAGCCTTGGCACCAGAATGAAGGCCCAACCGTGTTCGCGCCCTTTCCGACTGATATGCCCATGTTCGGCGAAGATGCCTCCAAGACGTTCATCTTGAATTTCCGCGTCATTGATCTTGAGAAAATGGTGGCGCAGCTGCGTGCGAACGGAAATGAGGTCACGATGGACGAGGGTAATCCGTATCCGAATGGTCTCTTTGCAAGCCTGTTTGACCCAGAAGGTAACCCGATCCAACTTTGGGAACCTCAGCACAATCCGGCTTAATCTTGGTCTATCGCTTGCGGTCGGTGAACCAGCGTGACCAAAACCCAGGACACGATCATCAAGAGATACCAGCTGCCAAGCTTTTGCAGGGACACCATATGCCAACCAGCTTCCTGGTTCGGATAGAGCCAGATCTGCGTAAATGTGGCGACATTCTCTGCGATCCAAATGAAGAAGCTGACCAGCAAAAATCCAAGCAGGAGCGGCATTTGATGGCGCCATCGCCAGACGCGATAATGCACTTGGCAGCGCAAGAAGATCACCGCCGTCAATGCAAACAGAATGTATCTGATGTCCCAAACAAAGTGATGGCTGAAGAAATTGATATAGATGCCGAGCGCTAGTGCGATCGTTGTCCAAAGCGGCGGATAGTGTTGCCAGCGAAACTCGAAGACGCGCGCCACCCGGGCAAAATACGATCCGACAGCGGCATACATAAAGCCTGAAAACAACGGCACGCCGCCAATTCGCAGCAGATTGTCTTCTGGATACATCCAAGAACCAGCCTCGGTTTTGAAAATCTCCATCACCGTGCCGACGAGATGAAAGATCAGGATCACAATCGCTTCGCTCGGCCGCTCGAGCTTGGTGATCAAGAACAGGCCTTGGATCGCAACAGCATAAAGAACCAGAAAGTCATAACGCGCGATCGGCGCGTGCTCTGGATAGGCGACGCTGGTGGCGATCATGCCGAGCAGAAGCAAACCCCCAAACAAGCAGGCCCAGGCTTGTTTGATCCCGAACACTAAAAACTCGACCAGTCCTTTAACGACAAGATCTGGCAGATAGCGGCCAAGCCACGTCTCGAGGGGCGGCAAGAGGCGCGTGAGTGTCTCATCAACGCGAGAGTCCAAAGAGCGGGTCATGGGATCCCTATGCTGCCGTCTCGTGGAGATTTAGCGACCCAAACGAGACCGAAACGCGTCATAGCCGAAATCGCTGAGCATTTCGATGGCGCCGTCTTCGTGCCGCAAAGCGAGATTGGCGAGCGGATTGCCGTTGAACGTGTTGGTTTTCACGAACGTGTAATGCATCTGATCGGTGAAGATGATCCGATCGCCAGGCGCTAATGGCGTATCAAAGGAATAGTCCCCGATCACATCCCCGGTCATGCAGGTCCGCCCGGCGAGGCGATAAGTGTGCGCTTTTTCACCAGCAGCGCCCGCGCCAATGACATCCGGCCGATACGGCACTTCCAAAACATCCGGCATGTGGGTCGAGGCACTGGCATCGAGCAACGCGATGTCACCTTCATTTGAATGTAGATCAATCACGCTGGCATGAAGTTCACCCGTATCGACGACGAGGCCGCCGCCCGGTTCGAGCACGACCTCGACATCGAAGCGCGCGCGAAAGGCGATGATGGCCCGGATCAGCGCTTCGACATCATAACCGGGTTTGTTGAGAAAATGCCCGCCGCCAAAATTGACGGTGCTGACTTGCTCCAAATAGGGCGCGAAGCGATCTGCGACGTGCTGGATCAGGCCAGCTGAGCCATCCGCCATGCTTTCGCACAGGGCATGGACGTGAAAGATATCGACGCCCGACCAATTCACCTGATCAAGCTTGGCCGCAACCTCTCCAAACCGGGACATGGGCGCGCAGGGGTCATACAAATCGCCGCCCAAGGTCGCGTTTGAATAGCCTGGGTTCACGCGCAAACCGATCTTGGCGCCGGCGTTTCTCGCGATGTCGCCAAAGCGCTCCAATTGCGCTGCAGAGTTGAAATAGATGTGCTGTGCGATCTGGCTGAGCCGCTCAACCTCGCCGGGGGCGTAAGCTGGCGAATAGACATGCACTTCTTTGCCAAACGCTTCAGCGCCGAGCTGCGCCTCTTGTTCGCCGCTGGCGGTGGTGCCGTCGAGATAGTCGCGCATGAAGGGAAACGCGGTAGGCATCGCAAAGGCTTTGGTCGCCAGCAGGATCTTGCAGCTAGCCTCTTCGCGTACCCGTTTCGCGGTTTCCAGGTTGGCGCGTAAACGCGCCATGTCGAGAACGAAGCAGGGCGTAGATATCTGATCGGGCATGCACAGGATCCTTTTGACGCTCTACCGTCTTGCGCTAGGCTATCCCAAATAGGGAAACAGTTGAAAAGATGCACCTGCGTATTGCAACCCGAGACGATATTCCAGCGATCGAAGCGCTGATGGAAGCGTCTATGACGGCCTTGTTGCCGAAATTCTTGGACGAGAAACAAGTGGAGCGCTCAAGCGAAAGCATGGGCGTTGATACGCTGCTGGTGGATGATGGCACCTATTTTCTCGTCTATGTGGATGACGCGCTGGCCGGCTGTGGGGGCTGGTCGAGGCGGCGGACGCTGTTTGGCGGCAACCATACGACCGGGCGGGATGACGACTTAGCCGATCCTGCGACAGAGCCCGCCAAAATCCGCGCCATGTACACCCATCCAGACTTTACCCGGCGCGGGATTGGCCGGTTCCTCTTGCAAGCTGGCGAAGACGCAGCGCGCGCTGAGGGCTTCAAGACGATGGAAATGGGCTCCACCGCGCCAGGTCGCCCGCTCTATGAGGCGTGCGGGTATGAGTTCATCGAGGATCTGTCTCAGCCCAGCGAAGATGGCACAATCGTCCCCATCCTGCGCATGCGCAAAGCGCTCGTCTAGGGCTTATTCGTCTGGATTGAGCAGGTTGCCGTCGGCATCGCGCTGCTCCGGACCATGCAGATTGACTCGGCCGTCGCCAAATGGCGCATCGCGCTCTCGCAGCGCTTGTTTCAGGCCGACGTCACCGGCGCGTTTTACGAAGGCTTTTGCGCTCGCGGCTTGGTGCCCGCGCGCATCATTCTCCACGGCATAGCGTTGCAGCGTTCGCGCGCCCATCATTTCAAGCCCCATATTCACCGCGCGCTTATTCGCGGCAAGAATGTCAGGATCAATCAAAGCGAACCGGTCGGCCAGCCCTTCGACTTCGGCCTCTAAGAGGTCCGCCGGAACCGCTTTCAGCGCAAACCCGATCTCAGCGGCTTGGCTTCCCGATATGCTGTCGCCCGTCAGCAGCAAACGTTTGGTCCATTGCGGGCCGAGATTGTGAAGCCAGAACTGGTTGGGCAGGGCGCCCAAGTCGCGGCCTGCGGGGAACCCAATCTCTGCGTCATCAGCGACAATGACGATGTCGCAAAGCAGCGCCAAGTCAGTGCCGCCGGCTTTGCAATGGCCATGCACCTGCGCGATCACCGGTTTGTGCATGTCGAAGGCGGTCATCCGGTACCGCTGCGCGCGTTCAAGCTGCCAGATATCATCGTCGACACTGCGATAGCCGCGATACGGCGCGTCTGGGTTTTCGGTCTGCAGTCTCGACACCGGCACGCTGTCGCCGCCCGCCAGATCATAGCCAGCGGTGAACGCCCGGCCCGCGCCTTTGATGATGGCGCAGTGAACGTCTTTGCGCGCATCGGCGTCCCATAGAGCCTCGGAGAGCTCCGCCTGCATTTTCAGGCTCATCGCGTTCAGCTTGTCGGGCCGGTTGAGCGTGATCCTCGCGCGGCCATTCTCGATTTCGTAGAGGATGGTGTCGAACATGGTGCCAGCTTAGGCGGTTCAGGCGGCCAAGTCGAACACGCGCGCCGCGTTCTGATATAGGAACAGATCTTTAGTCTCTTCATCCAGTCCGAGCGCGTCAAGGCCCTCCAGAGCCTTGGCGGGCGTCATCATCGGGTAATTGGTACCGAACAGGACTTTCTTGCGGCCATTGGATTTGAGGTAACGGACCAGCTCCGGCGGGTAGCGTTTCGCGGTATAGGCGGAGGTGTCGATATAGACATTCTCATGCTTGGTCGCGACGGCGATCGCTTCTTCTGTCCACGGATAGCCAATATGGCCGCCAACAATCACGAGATCGGGAAAGTCGAGGGCGACTTGGTCGAGATAGATCGGGCGGCCAACCTCTGAAGGCGCGAGCGGGCCGGTGTGACCGATCTGCGTGCAGAACGGGACACCCATCTCGCAACAGGCGGTATAAACCGGATAGAAGAGCCGGTCGGTCGGCGGACGCTCCGCCAGCCAAGGCAAGACGCGAATAGCTTTGAACCCCAGCTCTTCAACGCAGCGCCGGATTTCACGCACCGCCTGCATCGGCTTGGAGATATCGACCGAGCCAACACCAACCAGGCGCCCGCTAGATTCAGCGCAGAAGCCTGCGACTTCATCATTGGTGATCATGTCTTTGCCCGGCGCCTGCCAGGCACAGATCAGGGTCTTTTCGACGCCCGCCTGATCCATTGTCGCGACCGTCGCAGCCACCGGAAGCTGCTGAGTGGGAATGTCGCCTTTGGTCCAGCGGCGCAGCGAGTCAAAGACCGGGTCTTGCGTGTGGCGCAGGGTTGGATGTTGCGCCCAAGCGTCGATAATTTTCATGGTCTACCCTCCCAATACGGCGATCTATAGCAACCGTATGGGGCGGGCAAACAGGGTTCAAGCTATGGCGTTGCGGCAGGCTTCAAGCGGCGGCGCACATTGGGCGCTCTTTTGAGGCATCTTCCGGAATATAGCCCAGCTGCTGCAGGCTGATCGCAAAATCATCGACATAATTGCACGGCTTCTCGCCTTGCTCGAATTGAGTTTGAGCGACGAACGTGTCTGAGCCCGGCCGGGTAAAGCTGACAAAGGGCGACCAAACACGATGCCAACCGCGTTCGCGGGCAATGTCGGTGACGCCAAGACGTTCAGCGAGCTCTGCGCCAGCTGGCGCGCGGACGTGCAGGTGGAGCACGCTGATTTGGAAGTCTGCACCATTATTCGCGAGGCTTTCACGCTGCGTCTTAGACAGTGTGTTGGTGACGAAGTCTTGGATCGTGCGCGGGTTTTCCGGGTCCATTTCGTCTTGCGCGAACTTCTTACAATATGGGCATTCCTCGAAACCCCAAATGACCATCAGTGGATTGTCGGCGGCTTGAGCTGAGTCGACGGCAGCGGCGTACAAAGCGTTCGGGTCGATACACGCGCGATAGGTGGCATTCTCCACATCAGCTGTGCACCCGGCGGCGGGGGTAAAGTCCGCATAGTCGACCGCGTCAACGAAGAGCGGTTTTGAATCATCGATTGTCGCGCCGGAACAGGCGGTGACGAGTAGGGCGGCGGCGGCAAACAAGCCGCTCCAAAGGGAAGCTTTCATAAGACTCTCTCAAATTCTCTCGCCGCGTGGATGCTCTGTTTACGGGCTGCAATCAATGGGCTCACGAAATCGTGCTTGAAATATCCATAAAACTAGATATATAGATATTATGAATGACACATCTGCTGCTCTCGCGTTTTCGGCGCTCGGTCATCCAAATAGGGTCGCCGTGCTTCGGCTTCTGGTTCAGGCTGGCGCCGCCGGGCTCAGTGTCTCGCAAATGCGCGAGCACTTAAACATCCCGGCCACGACTTTTGGTCATCATCTCAAGGCCATGGCGGACGCCGGTCTTGTCCGCCAGTCGCGGCAAGGGCGGGCGCTGATCTCTGTCGCCAATTATACAGCCCTTCAGGGCCTCATCGGCTTTCTGATGGAGGATTGCTGCCAAGGTGTCTTCTCGTCCCCAATCTCAACCCAAATGGAGTCCTCATGAAACGACTACATATCCATATCAGCGCGGCGGATCTGAACGCCACGAAACGCTATTATTCAGCTCTGTTTGGGCAGGCGCCGAGTGTCGATGAGCCTGATTATATGAAGTGGATGCTGGACGATCCAAAGATCAATCTGGCGGTCAGCCAACGCGATGGCGCAACCCGCGGGGTCGATCATTTGGGGATCCAGGTCGACAGTGATGAGGAGCTCGAAAACTTAAACGAGGCCTTGCTCGCGGCCGAGCAGGCTACATTGGCCGAGCCCGGCGCACAGTGTTGCTACGCCTCGTCGAACAAGCATTGGGCCAAAGACCCGCAAGGCGTGGTCTGGGAAATGTTCCACACGATGGACTCGATTCCGACCTATGGTCAGGACCTGCGCGATGAGATCCCGCACACGCCACTCGCGAAAGAGGCGGGGGGCTGCTGCTAAGTCTCCACCGCGAATAGATCATCCTGTTTGCCCGTCGGCACATCAATCACGTGCCAAGGCAGGCCCCGTTTCGCGACATCTTCCAGGAAAGGTTTGGCCGGGAATTGTTCGACATTGAACACGCCTGCGCCAGACCATTCGCCTTTGAAGAACATGGCCGCGCCAGCCACAGGCGGAACCCCGGTCGTATAGCTGACGGCCTGCGCGGAGACTTCTTTATTGGTCTGAGCATGATCGCAAACGTTGTAGATCATCTTGGTCACCGGCTGGCCGTCTTTGGTGCCGCGCAAGATGACGCCGATTGAGGTCTTGCCGGTATAGCCCTCTGCCAACGTGCTCGGCACCGGCA
>Ga0256829_1001510_pt1 | contig 18948 bp, 16 predicted proteins | sample 131447metaG_FD_185979 | JGI IMG/M metagenome (GOLD analysis project Ga0256829, IMG submission 185979) | Hydrothermal vent microbial communities from Lau Basin, Pacific Ocean - 131-447 | ecosystem: Environmental > Aquatic > Marine > Hydrothermal vents | place: Pacific Ocean: Lau Basin | collected...
CGGCGGAATGCGCGGGAAGCTCAATGCCATGTTTGAGATATCGCGCTACGCAGGAGAAACTGTCCTCATGAACGGGTTTCATCCGGAAAGGTTGAACCAGATAGGTACTGAGAGCTTCATCGGTACGATCATAGGTACAAAATAATGCTATGTTTAAATACCGCTTATCGATCAATTCTGAATGCACTTCGAAGACTCACAGGACGAGGATGCCTTTACAGAACAGATTACGGATCTGCGATGCCCCAGCTGTGGTGGTAAACTCCATGCCATTGTTGCAAGGAAGAACATCCCCTATGAGGGCGATATAAACATCCTCACGTATCTGTGCAGGAACTGTCTCTACCGTGAAACCCAGGTCTGGTCGGATGGTGAATCCGATCCCGAGGTGGTGAAGTTCGTTATTGAAGATCCAGATGATCTCAATGCAGTGGTTTACAGGTCTCCTACGTGTTCTATCCACATACCGGAAATTGATGTGGATGTATATCCTGCCTCTGCATCTACAGGGGAAATTACCACGGTGGAAGGTATCCTTCTGGAAATCAGGGATCTCGCTGAATCCTTCCAACAGGACAGTGAGGATCCTGATAGGGCTCGCAATACCATAAGCACACTGACAGAAGTGATCTCAGGGCGTGGCGATCCTCTAACCCTCATTCTGAAAGATACAACTGGCAGGAGTGAGATACATAGCGAGAAGGCTGAGGTTGTCCGTGCAGATTATGATAAGGAGTAACCGGTTAAAACATTTTTCTTTTACCGCTGCATATTAATTTTATATGCCCAGCGGAATTACCTTTAACATGCGTATTTTTTACAGAATTGATGCGAGGGTAATGAAAAATAACCTCTGCAATGTTAGTCTCATCGTGGAGGATTTTCCTGATGATACCATGGTAGTATCAATTCCATCCTGGGTCCCCGGTAGTTACGTGATTAGGGATTATGGGAGGCTCATTCGAAACGTGAGTGCCCGTACACCTGAGGGCTTTAGATTGGGAATAAAAAAACGAGATAAGGGTAGCTGGATCATCGACAAGGGAGCAAACAGTTCGGTTATTTTTGAATATTCCGTTTTCACAGGTGACCTTATTCCTCAGATGAACCACATAAACGATGACCATGCCTACCTGCTTGGCGCCGCACTTTTTGTTTATATTGAGAGATATAGGGAGCAGAGCTCCGAGATTGAGATACTTCACCCTGATGGTACGCGACTGATCACCTCGCTTGACAACTCCGGTGATGGAAGATACCATGCGAACAATTACGATTCTCTGGCAGACTCGGTAATAGAAATAGGAAACCCACAAACTGTGGAGTTTAGTGTGGATGACCACAGCCATCAGATCGTTTTCTGCGGGTTCGATGATTCAGATATCATAAAAAAAGTGGCCATAGACACCGAAAGAATTGTAAAAGCCACAAGACAGATCTTTGGATCCATACCCTATAAGAGGTATACCTTCTTCATTCACGTTGTGGATGGAGGCGTGGGGCACGGACATGAACACTCATCATCATCGTCAATTGTCGTCGGAAGAGATCTTCTGTATGGAGAAGGTTTCCAGAGATTTCTGAGTGTTCTGGCACATGAATTCTTTCACGTTTACAATGTAAAGCGTATAAAACCCATCGAGCTGGAGCTCTTTGATTACAGTAGGGAGAATTATACAGAGATGCTCTGGTTCAGTGAGGGTTTCACGACATATTATGCTGACCTGATCCTGTTCCGGGCTGGTCTGATCTCTCAGACAGACTACCTGATGAACCTTGCCGAACTTCTGAGGATCTACGAGCTTATCCCCGGAAGAAACCGGATTTCGGCATGCTCCTCATCGTTTGATGCCTGGATAAGGCTTTATAAGCCATCTCCCGACGATTTCAATACGTACATATCCTACTATCTTAAGGGCGCAATTATCGCCACCATGATGAATGCCCGCATCGTGCTGGATTCAGGTGCCAAGTACTCCCTGGACGACTTTATGCTTGAGCTCTGGAACAGATACCGGAAGGACGGACGGGGAATAACAGAGCAGGATCAGCTTTCAGTTTTGAGGGAGTTAACAGGAAACGATTACACTGAATTCTTCGACAAGTATGTTCATGGCACTCATGAGCTTAATATACAGAAGGAACTGGGCAGGGTGGGTCTATCTATAAAAGCGGAATACAGTGATGAGAATGGATCTGAGGAGGCACAGAGGAGCAGCGGCATTCTTCTGAAAAGAAATGGAGATAAGTTTATTGTCGTAACCTGTATCAGCGGCTTTCCGGCATATGGAAGTGGAATCTCTCCTGGAGACAAGATCAGATCGCTCAACGGAAAGCCGTTCTCTGAGAGGAACACATTTCCGATCTCAAGGATGGAAAATAAGAAACTCCTCTTCGACAGGATAGTGGATACCCCCTCGAAGGAGTTCAAGATCGAGATAGAGAGGTTCGGTGCGAGAAAGATCTACAGGGTCAAAGGATCCCTCGCAGTTCCTGTAAAGTACACACTAAAGTTCGAAGGTGTTGATTCTGAGAAGACCATCTTCAATAGATTTCTGAGAGGCCATCTTCTTGACCGAATGCTGTGAAATCTTTTAACCATTTCTGAATGCTTCCCGGAGCTAATGAGATCTCCTGAAGTTACCATCCAGTACTTTTGATAATGGATCTATGGATGTCTTGTTCAGGTTGATGATCCTGCATCATACCGTTTAAAGAGTTATTGGTAAAAGATGCAATGTATTGTGATTCTGAGCTTGTTCTGTCACATCACTTTATTGTTTTCATGAAATTTCTTCCGGGATATGGGACGCTACGCTCTTATCCAGAATTATGGATAAGATCAGCATCCACATTGCGGATTTCACAGGCAGATGATCAGTGAATTCATTCTGGTTCATAACCAGCCCCTCCTCTAGCGCGGCTTATCGCAAGAATATAGTTTTCTCCGAGTCGGTGAAGGAGATTAAAATGGTCGAGGCCTTTGAAAACTTTGACCGTACATTGTAAAGGTTATTGATATAACAGAAAATGAACCATGGGAAGTGTCTTTTGAAAAACACAACTTTGGGCCGTCTTGTTTGCTTTTATAAAATTCAGCACGTCACATTAATAAACTCTGTTTTTCACATTATTTTTCACAGAAAGAGTGGGGAGTGTATCGACATTGTGATTTGAAAACGAGTGTATGGGGATGCGCAACATATATATGCATGGAACTCCTCACCTTCACGATGAAAAGGGGGACTCTCCTCAAGGTCATTACAGTTATTATTGTGCTTATTGTCTTTTCCATAATTGGTGTCCTTTTTTACAACTTGTTTAATGTGATCAGTAACCGGAACGCTTCATATTACACAAGATTATCCAACACCATAACCGTGCTCGTCATAGTGTTAGGAATAGAATTCGGCTTGATGCTGTATATTCGAAGGCTCGTAAACAAACTTTTGAGTGAAACAGTGGGCAAGGTCTTCAAGGTTGAGAAAGTGGTCAAGCTCCATACGGGTTTTTGCCGCTACGAAGGCCTAAATTTTATGGTTACCTGCCCTGATGATCTCACAGTGGGCGATTATGTTAAGGTAACCGGTTATTCTACTGTTCCGGCTTACCAAAGTCGCATGGCTTACCCAAATCGCATTCGAATCTTTCCCGCTAAGAAACTCCAGGAGAGCGATCCGGAATATCCACATGAAGAATGGTCGGATACATTTTCGTGACGATTTCAAACCTGCTACAGGAGCAATCTGGTACCAGGTAAAGATAGCATGTGAAACGATCCGGAACATTTCTTGTATGAAGCCGTTTGGCAACTTCCGCACTTTTTTATGATAGTGACTTATTTCAGCTCCGACAGAACATCAATTATGCTTCTGACATCCATGTCCGTTGAGAAGAGGGGAATGTTCTCAATCTGCGAGAGTCTTATGGCAAGATCATCAAGCTTTTCGGGCTGTATGTATATGACGGCTGCGGGCTTCAGCGGATGTACTCTGATGGCAACCATGGGGCTTCTGCCAAATCTTACCTCCGTGAAGAAGATCGCTCTCTGACTGGACCATCCGTACAACCTGCTGAATTCCGAGGAGCTGAGGTTCAGTATTGCTTTTATGCCATCCACTATCGTGTATCCGCTCACATGCCTGTTTATTGATACACCCGAGATGTTTGCCCCCTCAACGGCACGAATCATCTTTTCCAGCGGCATCTCATGGTCATAGTCACGGATGTCAATAAGGGCGTTTGAACTAACCCCGGTGCCGTATCGCCTTGATATGGAACCACCTCTCATCTCATCGATCCTCAGGATCGCCTCCACAATCCTTTTCACAGATCTCACACCGGGGGATTTTCTCCTGCCGGATTCATAGTCACTAATAACTGATGGGGCAATATTCATCTCTCTGGACAGTTCCTGTTTGCTGATCCCGAATTCCTGCCTCCACTTTTTTATAGTCGAGCCCGGATTGTCTGATACTGTAATCTCACCGGCTATCTTCTCCTTAAGCTCTATGTTAACCATCTTCCTCCGCCTCTTCGCGATCTACCGAACTCTATTTTGTATAGCGTTAAGTATCTTAACTGTTTGTCGTCTCCAGAATCGGGGATTGTTGCGGATAAAAAAACTACTAATTAGTTAATTAATCTACATTCAGTTTAGAAAAGTTTTGGAGTTAATATATTTAATTTGGTAGTATAAGTGCGGAGGGAAAAATGATGAGGCATGGTTAATTTTGACCTGTCATCTGTATTTAGATGTTTCTTTCCTGAAGAGTTCTATGGCTTTTTTAACCTCATCCACGGTTGCTTCGTTTTCTAGAGTGCTCACATCGCCGGGTAGTTGATCTAGCGCAACAGCCTTCACCACCCTTCTCATGATTTTACCACTCCTGGTTTTAGGCAATCCTTCCACAACGTGGATTTCTTCCGGAACATAGATTGGTCCGAGGTTTTTTCTTATTCTCGATCTGAGTTTATTTATAATATCTGTGTCTGCCTTATATGCATCTTTAATGACCACGAATGCCACAATAACCTCCCCTTTAACCGGATCCGGTCTGCCAAAGACAGCAGCTTCAGCAACCTCTTGCGAATTTATGAGAGCATCCTCGATTTCTATGGTACCCAATCTGTGTCCGGCAACGTTGAGAACTTCATCAGCTCTCCCAAGGAGCCAGAAATAACCGTCGGAGTCTTTAACACAGTAGTCTCCGCAGTAATACAGCCCCTTGTATTTTGAGAAATAGGTCTCGACGAATCTTTCATCATCGTTGTACAGCGTGAGGAACATACCGGGCCAGGGTTTCCTATAAACAAGGTAACCTTTAGCTTCTGGAGGAACTTCCTTTCCATCTTCATCCAGAACAACCGGATCAACTCCTGGCATGGGAAACGTTGCTGAGCCCGGCTTCAGGGGTGGCAATCCAAGCTGCGCTGATGGAGATATCATGAAACCACCCGTTTCAGTCTGCCAGTAGGTATCGATTATCGGGCAACGTCCGCCTCCTATGTTGTCATAGTACCATTTCCACGCAGAGGGATTTATTGGTTCTCCAACAGTTCCCAGGACTTTCAGTGTGGAAAGATCATGCATCTTCGGGTACTTTTCGCCGTATCGCATAAGCGTCCTGATCGCAGTGGGTGATGTGTACAGTATGTTGACCCTGTACCTTTCAATTATCTCCCACATCCTATCAGGGGATGGGTACACAATTGAACCCTCATACATGATGGAGGTTAATCCCAGAAAAAGAGGAGCGAATACTATGTAGCTGTGTCCTGTCACCCAGCCTATATCTGCAGCGCACCACCACCTATCATCAGGAGAAGGGTTGAATGCCCATTTCAGTGTGTTGGCAACCCATACCGAATAACCTCCATTTCCGTGGAGGGCCCCCTTAGGTTTTCCTGTGGTACCGGATGTGTACAGAATGTAGAGCGGATCATTGGAATCCAGTGGTTCCGGCGGAACATAATTCACTCCATCCCCAACTATTTCGTGCCACCATATGTCCCTTCCATCCTCCATTTCGACCTCATGACCGGTTCTTCTTACAACGATAACATTATCGACACCGGATGTCTCTGCAAGAGCTTCATCCACAATTTTTTTCAACTCTATGACCTTTCCGTTGCGATACCCACCATCTGCGGTGATCACCGTTCTTGCGCCAGAGGCTTTTATGCGTTCTGCAAGAGCTCCGGCACCAAACCCAGCGAACACAAAGGAAAAGATGAGACCAATTCTTGCAGCTGCAAGGATCGCGACGGGGGCCTCGAGGATCATGGGAAGGTAAATGACAACCCTGTCTCCTTTTTTGAGACCTAGGTTAAGTAGAGCCTTTGCCAGGTTGTTAACCCTTCTGTAGAGGCCATCGTAGGTGATAATCTTCTCACCACCATCCTCTGCCACCCAGATATAAGCTGCCTTGTTCCTTAACCCTCCTTTGATGTGCCGATCGAGAGCATTGTACGAGGCGTTGAGTTTTCCGTCAACAAACCATCTGTAAAAGGGTGGGTTCGAATCATCCAGAATTCTGGTGGGTTTCTGGAACCAATCCAGGATGTTAAGATGATCACTCCAAAATCCCTCCGGATCATCGATGGATCTCCTGTAAATCTGCTGATACTGACTTACATTGGGATTATAATACTCTCCAGTTGGCAAAACGTTTCTTCCCTCTGCCATAATGTCTCTAGCAATTAATATTATATAAGTATTACTCGAATATGATTGTAAATATTAGAATATAGTGAATAAATTATTTTCTTCGTGCCAATCCGGGGCCAAGGGGGATGGTCCCGGGTCTGATTGAGTTCATCACTATGGCAAAGCTGGTGTAGGCCGCCCAGAAAGCCGTGGCAACACCGAAGTACCCGCCCACATGTGTAAGTGCAATGTTTGAATAGAATGCTCCGGCTCCCAGGAAGAAGAAGGCAAGCCAGAGGAACAGAAAGGTAAGATTCAGGGCTGTGTTCAGCATGAGTGCACCTACCCACATATAGAGGGTGAAAAGCCCCCACAGTATGAGCGCCCACCCGACCACCGTACCGGGCATTTGAGGCACCATGTGAAGGTTTCCAAACAGTACAAGGAGAGCATAGAACTCCCAGAAGGCGCCGTAACTCGTGAAAGCCGTAAACCCGAAGGTATTCCCTCTTCTCATCTCCCAGGATCCCGTTATGAGCTGAGCCATCCCTCCGTAGGCGATCGCAAGTGGGACAACGACTCCAGTTCCCTCAGTAGGAAGCCACCCGGCATTTATGAAACTCAGCAGAAACGTTGTAAATGCAAATCCCGCGAGACCAAGGGGTGCTGGATCAGAGGCGATTGCCTTTCCAAAAAAAGTGTCACCCTCACCTACCATATTAGGTATCACCTTTAAATACAGATATTCCCGGCATTGTATTTAAGCGTTATCATGTTGTTATGTGAAATCTGTTCCTCCCCCCCACAGTGGGATATCTCAACACAACAATCCTGAAAAGCCCCACAGCTGGGTTTTACTTTGCTGGTGCATGTTCCGAAGATCTACTGCTATAAACCGAAAATTACTCGCATACTGTGGAGAGCAATCTCATCCAAGCATATATCTGATATCGTAAATATCGGATGGATAAATGAAGGGTGCGGAGGACAGATCCTCTGACGTCAGGCCCAGACGCATGGCGAGAGAGAAAATATTGATCGTTTCCTCGGCGTTCTCGCCCATGATATGTGCTCCCAGGATCTTCCCATCTTTCCGGTCCGTTATAACCTTGTAATATGCATTTTCGATCATCCTTCTCCTTGAGTTGTACCAGGATGACATTTTCCCCTTTCTCACCATGATATCCCCCCTTTTTTCCAGATCTTCGGAATCTGATATACCAACCATGGCAAGTGGTGGACTTGAGAACACACACGTGGGAATGGCACTGTAATCCGGTCTCACGGAATTTCCCTTCAACATATTGGTGATGGCTGCCCTTCCCTCCATGACGGCAACCGGGGTCAGTTTGGGAGCCCGTGTATCGGCTGCATCTCCGGCAGCATACACAGCAGGATTAGAAACACTCTGAAGAAATTCGTTCACGGTCACCCCTCTTCTGGTCCACTTTATTCCAGCCACCTCAGGATTCAAGCCAGAATCAAATTCCCTGCCTGCACCGTGGACAACTGAGTCAACCACCACATTTTCTGTATGCCCTCCGCTTTCGAGAGTTACCTCGAACTCCCCGTTATGCTTCTCAATGGATTTAACTGTTGTGTTGGTCATGATTGCTACACCAAGGTGCTCGAGAGATCTTGTCAGCTCTTCAACAGCATCTGCATCAAAATTCATGAGGATCCTTTCTCTCCGCTGCACTATGGTGGATTTGGAGCCTGCCTTCCCCGCGATGCTTGCAAATTCCACCGAGATATATCCACCACCAATGAACAGCAATCTTTCTGGAAGGATTCTGAGATCCAGGAATGCCTCATTGTCAATAACGTACTCTGACCCTGGGAAACTGAGCTTCGAAGGTTTCATTCCAGTTGCAATCAGGATCCTGGAAGATTTCAGCTTCCGATCACCGACGGCAACCGTATCAGTTGTGACGAAGGCAGCTCTACCCCGTATGACCTTTATTCCGCTCCCTCTGAGGCTGCTTTCGATCCTATGCGACATCTCTCCCGTAAATTCACTCTTGAAATCTATCAGTGATGGCCAGTTCATCTTCGCTGACGTCTGGAGGATCCCTTTTCTCTGGAGTCTCCTCACAGATTCCAGTGACTCGGTTGCGCCAAAAAGGATCTTCTTCGGATCGCAGCCCCTCAGGGCACATGTACCGCCAATGGGCTTCTGGTCTATTACGGCAACTTTCAATTTCTCTCTGGCCGCTTCGAAAGCCGCTGTACTCGCAGCTGAACCCGATCCGATAATCACCATATCAAAGTTTTCAATCATTTCATTCACGTGAAAATAACAGCATCAAGGGTTATTAACCCTTTCACCCGGAAAGTGCATCTTTCACAGGGCGCGCCACCGATCAAAATGGCCCGATCCATAATGGATGCTATGATAGAGAAATAGGGAGAATTCTATTCCATGCAGCACGACATCCTGGAAATATCCCTTATGAACGACTGGGCCGAAAGTTTGACACCCTCGGAAAAGGAGGGAAATATGTGACTCGTTGATATGATGTCATCCACGTTAAGTCCATTCCGAATTGCGTAAACACCTTCCATTATCAGGTTGGTTGCATCCGGTGCCATTATGTGCATCCCAACGATGTTGCCATCAAGGGAGTCGGTCACGATCTTCACGAGCCCCTCCGTTTCTCCGGTTATGCCTGCTAAAGTAAGATTCTCAAGCGGAAGTGTTCTCGATTCACACGATCCATTCTCTCTGGAATATTTCTCCTCCGTGGCGCCCACTCCAGCTATCTGTGGTTGTGTGAAGACAGCCCAGGGCGTAGAATTGTAATCTATGGAGATACCTTCACCGAACATATTGGCCACGGCAACAACACCCTCCCTTGCAGCAAGAGTTTCAAGAAAGAGATCCTTGGAAATGCAGTCTCCGGCTGCGTACACACCACGTGCTGAGGTTCTCATGGAGAGATCAGTGATTATCCCACCATGCCCGTCGGTCTCAACACCGGCGGCTTCAAGATTCAGATACCGGGTGTTGGGTTCTCTTCCTGTGGCCACAATTATCTCGTCCACATCGATTCTCTTCAGTCCGTCTGGAGTGGATATATCGAGGAACTTATGCTTCCCGGATCTGCCTGCCCTCGTAACTCTCGAACTAAGATGGATAAGCATCCCCTCACTCTCGAGCAGCTGCCTCATGGAAGATCGTATCTCCGGCTCCGATTGTGGTAACAATGTGTCGAGAACATCAACCACCGTCACGCGTGAACCGAAGTGAAGGAGTGCCTGGCCGATCTCCAGTCCGATGGAGCCGGCACCAATTATCGCTACCGAAGACGGAAGTTCGTTTATACTCCAGATTGTGTCGCTCGTTAAAAACCCTGCATCTCTGAGACCCTCTACTGGAGGTTCGGATGGATGTGAACCCGTTGCGATCAACACATTCGCGCCTTTCAGGGCACCTATGCTGTTTCCGTCGATATCCACAACCTCAACGGTTCTCTTACCTGTGAACCTCGCTCTTCCTTCGAATACAGTAACATTGTCGTAGTTTTCAATAACCTTGCTATATTTGGTCTCTCTTGCATTTTTGACGTACTGCCTGAGACCTTCCATCACCTCGGAGAAACTGTGTCGAACTTCTGTCCCGTAGATACCTCTCATACGGGGATGGAGGGGATTGTGTACCCTGTGGGATGCCTCAAGCAGGTACTTGGAGGGAACGCAACCGACGTTAACGCACGTTCCACCGAGGGGGCCATAGCCAACCATAGCAATGGTCATCTCGCCACCACTCAACTCAGAGGCTTTTATGGCCGCAGAGAAGGCGGCAGCTCCTCTTCCAATGATGACAAGATCAAAATTTTCAGGATCAGCTGGCACGCTCACTGTCTACTCCTCCATAATGATCGCCCTGTAGGGGTAAGCCTTTGAGAACGCCCTGTTCTTGAGGATCTGCTCAGGATTGAGTTTTCCCTCTTCTATATCCACATAACCTATGCGTTCCTTGAACGAGATGTTTGCCTTCAGGATTCCATCCTGCTTCTCAAGCTCCCCACTGATGGTGGCGCCGCAGTCATCGCAGGTCATTCCATATATCCTCAGTTTCACTCTTTTCTTGTCCATGGCTATGTATTACAGATCTGTATTAATAGGGGAAAGTAAATATTTTTTTACTTGCTTGTTTATGCTAAATTATGAGGAAAGAGTATGAGGAGAGGCGAATAAGGAACAGGGCCAGGGCCTGTATGATAGATGATGGAGACATGAAGATATGTCTGGATCCAGCGCTTTCGCTTCTGAGTCTGCTGGGCAAGAAATATACTCTTCTGGTGCTTGCAATAATAGGGAATTCGGTACCGGTTAAGAAAAATTTCAACGTAATTCTCAACAGCATACCGTATTCCAGCAGTACCATAATATCGCGTCGATTGAAGGATTTGCAGGAGTTCGGTTTGATAAGGAAGGAAAGCACAGACGGGAGCATCCTATACTCTTTGACGGATGCAGGACGGCGGATTAGGGCGGGTCTTATACCTCTCCTCCGGGTCGTTGAGGGTGAGTACAACGCAGATGGTCCCAGGGATGATCTCTCTTGATGTCATATGGGAGGTACGAGGATCGTGATGCAGACTGTACCTCTCCTACAGGTGATGATCGGCCATCCCTGCTGAGGCGTAGCGTGGAAGAAATCACTCTTTTTTAACTGCGCCAGTAAATGCAGGGACCCTCACGTCTCAAACCGTTTCTTGTGGTTAGAGAGTTTTTTGTGATGTTGCGTTTTATACGAATCTTTCAGAATCATCCTGCATGGTACGGTAACCTTGCATTCGCCCCGCCTCATCTTTCCTTCCTATCTGTGAGATCAGAATACATATCAGCCTAGTTTCTAACTTACGCCAACTATACACTTCACCCAGAAAGGCTAAAATACGATATATCTGGAATATGAATGCGATATGCTATCACATCTCAGCATTCTTCTAACCAGTTAGTATGGATTGTTAAATACTCCTAAGACCATATATTTTTTTATGGAAAGGGCAAAGGATTACAAAGGTAGCGTGGCAGATAGACTTGAGAGATTGCCTTTCAGCAAGTTTCACCGCAATTTCCTTCTCATGCTCACAAGCGGTGAATGGGCCGAAAGCTTGATGCTTTTGGGAAACGGGGCGATATTGGGGCTCGTAGCAGCCTACTTCGCAATCGGCGGGCTCCTCTCAGAATACGCTCTCCCAGCATTCTTTTTCGTGGGTGAGTTTGTGGGCTCGATATTCTTCGGCAGACTCGCGGACAGGAGGGGGCGAAGAACCGTCTTCCTTTACAACCAGCTGCTCTTTGGAGGTGGCATGCTGGTTGCAGGGTTTATGCCCTCCTGGGAACTCGTTGGTATCTTCGTGTTCATAGGGGGTATCGGAGTTGGTGGTGAGTTTCCTCTTGTGGATTCCTATGGAACGGAAATCTTCAAAGGAAAACACAGGGGCTCCAAACTAGCTGTGATATACACGATTGCTGCAACCGCAGGGCCGTTCATCCTGTACATCTCCTCTCTCACAAGGGGGCTTGGATTCTTTTCTTTCAGGATTCCACTCTGGATAATGGGTATCGCCGGCTTTACTGTATGGGCGATCAGGCTCAGGTTGCCCGAATCCCCAAGATGGCTGGAGATGCAGGGCAGATACAAGGAAGCTGACGAGATTATGAAAAACATCGAGGAGAGGGTGAAGCGGGATGAGAAACTCAGTGAGCTTCCCCCGGTAGAGAGAGAAACACCGATCATTACGAAGAAATCTTCTTACGCTGAACTCTTTAGAGGTGATACCAGAAGGACAGTTATCATGATGCTGATCTTCCAGTTCTTTCAGTCAGGTATATTCTACGGTTTTGTCACCTTCGCCCCCGGCATAATGATACACAGCTTCAGGTTTAACAATCCCCTGGGTTTTGGAGCTATAATATTCTCCGGTTTCGTGGTTGGTAGCATAGTCAACATATTCATAATAGATAAAATAGAGAGAAAGTGGGGCATCATTGGGTTTGCAATCCTCGGAGGGATATTCGGTACTCTGTTCGTAGCTGTTCACACACTCCTTGGAGCCGTTGTGCTGGGATTCCTTACTACATTCTCCCTCTGGAACTTCTCCAACTTCATGCACCAGTACCAGGGTGAAATCTTCCCCACCAGGTTGAGAACCACAGCTGCTGGGTTGACCTACTCTCTCAGCAGAATCTCAACCGCCATTCTCGTTCTGTTCATAGCGGCATTCATCAAACCCCTTGGCAACCTCGCTATATTCTACTTCATATGGTTACTCGTTGCTATCTGTGTGGTGGATCTCATAGTGCTCGGTCCCCACACAACGAGAAGGGTGGTCGAAGAAATAGCACAGTGAATTCATATCACTGTGCATATTCTCAATTTTTCTTTTTTAATGTCGATTTTTTATCCTTTATGAGCAATTCTGCCACTCAGAATTAAAAACAATCTGGAAAGATTTTGGGGCTGAATTCTTAACTTAACATACTTCCGGTTGATCGCACATTCCCATGCCCGGTTATCCGTCTGATCCCTGAAAGCGGATGAACACTGGAAAAACGGGGGGAGAGAAGCCGTTATTCCAGGGATATGGGGTCTCACAGAAACCGTTTCTATCTCAAAATTTTTGAAATGGAACCCATAGGAACTACAATGTTAGGTATTTCACGAATCTGCATTGTCAGGAGTTCAGAAAGAGAGAATTCATGAGGAATCATATTATCCGTTTCTCTCTGAAATACCTTATCTCATTCTCAGAATAACCGAGCTCTCGGAGGCACTCTTCAGAGCTCTCACCTAGCTCTGGGGGGTCCTTCACATAACGTTGCATAACGGGAGTGCCTGGTACCCTGATAGCTTTCCCTGCGTAGTGCTCGGTTATTAGTTTCTCCTTCTCATGGGGGTCATTGAGGAGATCGGAAGGTCTGTTGAGGAACGCGTAGCCTATATTGATTCTTGAGAGCAGATTGACAAGATCCTGGGAGTCAATCTCTCTGATTCTGGATGCGATAAGGGGAATCAGGAGATCCCTTCTGTTGAACCTATCCTCATTTCTCTCAAGGGATGGGTCCCCGCATACATTCAGTGATAGGGCCTCACAGAACTTTTTCCACTGAAGGTCCGTCGTAACTGCAACGAAGATCTTCTGATTATCCCTGGTGTCAAAGAAATCATATATGGCCCAGGCGAAACCCTCCTCATTTATGGGTCTCAGTGGTGAACCCGTGACCTGGTATGTTGCGAGATGCTGTCCCATGAAAAAAGCCGCAGTTTCGAACAGACCTATATCTATAAACATCCCCCTCCCTGTCCTCTCCCTCTCGATCATGGCGTTCAGGATACCAATAACCCCAAACATCGCGGCGCTCATATCAACAAGCGAACCCCCTACTCTCATCGGCCTTCCTGTGAGCCCGGTCATGTAGGCCAGTCCGCTGTGGACCTCAATGGGATAGTCAAGCGATTTCCTCTTCTCGTAGACTCCCTTGCCATAACCCTTCAGCGATAGGTATATCAGCCCTTTGTTAAGCTCGGAAAGTGTTTCGTATGAAAGGCCAAGCCGATCCATCGCCCCGTACCCCATGTTGTCTATCACAACATCAGCCTTTTTGGCCAGTTGCAGGAATATCTCCCTCCCCTCCTTCTGCTTAAGATCCAGACATATGCTCTTCTTGTTCCTGTTGTAGAATGGAAAAGCACCGGCGCTCTGGTTCGTCAACCTTCTAGCTATGTCTCCCTCGCCCGGTTTTTCCACCTTCACAACTTCATAGCCCAGATCCGAGAGTATCAGTCCGGCAGTAGGACCCGCAACTATGTGTCCTAATTCAAGAACGAGCGACATCAAACCTCCTCCGACATTTTCACTATCTCCTTGATGCTCACAGCCCTCCCTGATTCAACGGCGTTATTTTTTATTCTGTTGACAAGTTTCTCCAGTTTGCTGTCTTCAAGTTGGATGCCATTCGCATCCAGTATGTTTCTTATCATTGATCTGCCCGTGTAGACGTTTACTGAAAAATTTGAACCTTTGAAGACTGATGAGAATGCAGCGTGAGTGCCTGCTGTGTGAATGGTGGTGTTCTTTCCAAACACCGGAAAATTATTCACGAAGAGAGTGGGGCCGATCTTTTGAAATATAAGCTCCAGCAGGTATTCGTAGAGTTTGCCGAGTTCCTTGAGATTCACGTCGATACCGAAACCTTCATCCCTGAGCAGAGAGATCGTTGAGACGGTATCTGCTATTCCGTTCCTTTCTCCGAGACCGTAGATGGTAGTGTCAACATAGTCTGCCCCAACTTCAGCTCCGGCAACGGAGTTGGCAACGGCTCCGCCATGATCATTGTGGCAGTGTACCTCCACGCGAGCATCTAGGTTCCTTATCACACTGGATATGAGGCTCTTCATCTTTCTGGGTGTGGCAAAGCCTCTGGTGTCTGGAAGCTGAATGACATCAGCTCCGGCATCAGACATTTTTTTAGAGATCTTAACAAGCTCATTCTCACTGAACTGAACGATGTCCACCACCGCAACCTCCACTAGCTTTCCCTTACGTGAGGCATACCTTACTGCCTCCACGATCTCATCAAGGCCATTCAGATGAAACGGGAGATGCAGGGAGATGTTAGCACCCGTGCTCTCGATGAGATCTATATCCTTCTTCACCGTTCTACCGAGTCCGTAGGTCTCATCGAAAAGTCTCTCCTCCACGATCTTCCTCGTTATTTCGACCTCTGATGAATGGGCAGGAGGGTAGGCAACCAGTCCCCTTCTGATACCCGCTGCGTGAAGCATGGTTGCTATCTTCAGTTTCTCGTTGAATGTGAAGGATATCCCTGGTGTTTGAAGCCCCTCTCTGAGGGTATCGTCTGTTATCATAATCTGATAACCAACGAAAGCATATAATAATCCAACATCTAACTCGCTAGAAAGGTACCCGTACTCTGGAACATCCCATTGTGCATCATGCTTTGAAAATGCAGTATCTCAGAGGTGAGGGGTAAGGCTGATTCAGATTTTCCATACTGCAGTTCCAACAAGACAAGAAAGAAGTGTTGCTCAACATCACTGATAAAGCAATTACTCCGCGGGCAAGATGATATGGGGAGACACTCTTGCCTGAGACAAGCGTATGATGCAGATCAGTTCTGGTCCATGATCATGCTGAGGATCTTTCGTTCAGCGTTTCTAATATGATAGAGAAGGGTGGGTTTTGACAGGCTAAAATCTGACACCATGAGATCAAGCCTGTAATCACGTGGCCACGAAAAATAGCCGGATCTGTATGCCTTTCTTATGACTCTCCTCTCTATATCCGTAAGATCCTTGGTTAGTATAACACTGTTCTTCCTGCCCAGAACAGAAAGAATATCGTCGTTGCGAAGACTGTCATAGCTTGAGAAGGCTATCTCGTTGTGTTTTGATACCGAATCAATAACTTCATCGATGAGATGCCTGCGATAGGTGATGAAATCAAAGGATTCGGTGCCTCCCCTGGCAACGAAAGGAAAAAGGGGAACACCGCCAGAACTGATTATGGAATTAATCATTCCATGTCCCTGTTTGATCCCCTGAATGAATACCACATTCTTCCCTCTGTAAATTTTGTAATTCAAGAAATCGCTGGAGAGATAGTGCCTCAGGGCATCGATGTCAGAACTCGTCGTAAAGGAGAACACAAAATTTTTCCCATCACTCATTGGATAGACATAAACTGAGACAATCGCCGCACCAACTTCCTTAGCCGCTGTAGAGAGACCACAATTGCTTTTAATGGTAAAACTGCTTCTGTACATTTGTAAGTCATTATTGTATTGACACATAATAAACATTACTGTTTACATTTAAATTGCGAAAATTTTTTCAAATATCAGGGAAAAGATATTAAAAATTAAAAATCCCATATTTTTTTAATGTTAACTTTTCACATCTACTCGACGTAGGTTGATCATCAACCTAGCATTCCAAGGGCAACACGCAAAATAAGGATTTCCAAAAGAGAATGGAAAGATTTTCAGATCGCAGGAAGAGAACGTCAAGATCTTCGAAATTCACCGGCCATATAGTTGATTATACCTCCTCTTGAGATTATCTCCATAGGAAGCTTCTCGGGCAGCTTAAACGTGTACTTCTCGTTTGTCTTGGGATCTATTATGTATCGATCCTCAATAGAGTATGTTACCTCCTGACCATCTGTGAAATTCAGATTTTCCCCAACAATGCCAATCTGAAGACCTATGTTTATCGCATTCCTGAAGAATATACGAGCAAAGCTTTTGGCAAGAATGAGTGAGATGCCCATGCTTTTGAGGACCGCCGGTGCCTGCTCCCTCGAAGAGCCAATCCCGAAACTTTTCCCGGCCAGAATAAGATCACCCGATCTGACCTGTTTAAAAAAACCAGGTTTGATGGCCTCCATGGCATGCTCTTTAATTGAATCAATGTCAAGGTGCAGCACGCCTCCGGGTGCCATGACATCTGTGTCAACATAATCTCCAAATACAAAGACCCTCCCTCTCATAATGACTCCTCCGGATTAACAATATACCCCTCGAGCGCTGAAGCAGCGGCTACGTATGAATTGGCCAGATACAGCTTACTGGTGGGATCGCCCATTCTGCCCCTGTAGTTGCGATTCGTGTTGGAAATTGCAACTTCATCTTTTCCCAAAATACCCATGTGATTCCCACCGCATGCCCCACAGGTGGGTGGGCCAACCGTTGCGCCCGCATCGATGAATATTTTTATGAGACCCTCGTCCAAAGCTTCTCGATAGATCCTCCGAGTCGCGGGGATCACTATCATCTTAACGTTCTCATTTATCTGCCTGTTTTTGAGAACTCCGGCTGCTTGCCTTAGGTCTGAGAGGGTGCCGTTGGCGCAATTACCTATGTAAACCTGGTCTATTTTCACTCCCTCAACATCAGAAACACTCTTCACATTCTGGGGGGAGAAGGGAGCCGCTATTTTTGGCCCGAGATCATCGAGATCGATGAAAAATTCATCAACATATTTCGCATCGTCATCTGGGATCACAGGATTAATATCTATTCCTCTTGTGGTATAATGCCTCCTAATCTTCTCATCTGGAACGATGATGCCCGCTTTTGCGCCGGTCTCGGCAGTCATGTTCGAGACTGCAAGCCTATCGTCTATCTCCAGCTTTTCCATCCCGCCACCTGAAAATTCCAGTGACAGGTAGTTGGCTCCGTCGATGCCAAGTTTCCCTATAAGCTCAAGAATTATGTCCTTTCCCGTTACAAATCTTCTCAGAATGCCCCGAACATCAACCCTTATGCTTTCTGGTACCAAAAACCAGTTTTTACCATAGTGTATTGTGACAGCGATGTCGGTTGAGCCAAGTCCTATCCCCATGGCACCGACAGATCCTGCAGTGACGGTGTGTGAGTCCCCACCAACGACGAACATTCCCGGTAAGATGGTATCGTTTTCAATGAACAGCGTGTGTTCTATGCCCTCCCCCTCTTTCACGTACGAGATGTTGTGATCATCTGCATACTGCTTCATTGAGAGAATGTTATGCGCACTTTGCACATCCTTTGGTGGAAAAACGTGATCAAAAATAAAGAAGATCTTTCCTTTAAAACCAGGTTTTTCCATGCTCATTCTTTTGAGCGCTGAAATGGCTAAGGGTCCAGTTATATCGTGAATGTAGATGAGATCAGGGGTTGCCCACACAAACTCTCCGGCTTTAACATCTCTACCGGATGCTCTGGAAAGAACCTTTTCAGAAATAGTCTTTCCCTTCATAGATTAAAACTATGTGGAGCGTTTATTTAGTTTTTTCTGGTCTGGGAAGGAAGAGAGATTTGTAACTCAGGTGGGAGCGATAAAATTGCTAAACGGTATGAGCGCAGCTGGATGACTTTGTCCATAGTTTGAAATTGTTTTCTGCTATGAGAGTTGCGGTAGGAAGAGGAAGAAAAACATCTCTCAAGAGAGAAACATTTTTCAACTCCGTGATAGAGTAGGATTGCAATTGTAAGAGGATTGCAAACCTCACTTATTCATATCTGAGTATTTTTCCTCGGCATTACGCAAATGATAGAATACACCAGGGTATAGTATCCCATATTTTATGTAATTCTTAGAGCCGGGAATAGGATCAAGGGAGAGATTCTATGAACTCCTTCACTGTTTATCCCACAAATCCGATATCTTTTTATCCAAATCTTCCATTGTTTATTGCCTCCTTGGTGGATTTCAGGAGGCATCCTTTTCTTCTTCATGAGATTTCCCCTATGGGCTTCTCCCATGGTTTCTGGCTCTAGTT
>Ga0256829_1001511_pt1 | contig 18934 bp, 22 predicted proteins | sample 131447metaG_FD_185979 | JGI IMG/M metagenome (GOLD analysis project Ga0256829, IMG submission 185979) | Hydrothermal vent microbial communities from Lau Basin, Pacific Ocean - 131-447 | ecosystem: Environmental > Aquatic > Marine > Hydrothermal vents | place: Pacific Ocean: Lau Basin | collected...
TTGAATCCTTTCTAATTTTTTATTTGTACTCATCAGCACCACGAAGATTTTCGTGAGTATTGAAAAGTGTAGGTGTTGTATAGTTCTTGTTATTTGAGCTTTTTTGCAGGTAGAGGTGTTTGTCAAGGACAGAGCGAATAGATTTCACTGTTGTGAGATTATGCTCTATTGCATACATCAGTGCTAATTCAAACTCTATATCTCCATACTCCTTTGCCATCTTAAGCACAGCCATAATCTTCCTAAAAGCCTGCTCTTTATATCCCACTGCCTCAAAGCAATTCTCTACAAACACCGAGCTATATTCTCCAATACTTTTTGCCCAAGAACGCAATCTCTCAGGATTCCATTTATTCTGGATATAGTCATGATCTGGTGATCTGTGTTCATCAAGTGTAGAGAATGCACCTATTGTTCTTAGCCTTGGATGTACTGCTATCATCTCGTTGTTGTAGTAGATACGGACATGGTCTGTGGAGTAACGAACTTCTACTTCCTTTTGCAGGTACTTAAATGGTACGGAGTAATTACACTTCTCTAATGTTATATGATAATCAATGCCAACTTTTGCTCGTTTGTATTGCTCGTACACATAGTTGTTTGCAGGGAGTGGTTGTAACTCCTCTTTCTCTAGCTCCTCAAATAACTCTGTACGGCTCTTGTTAAGATGTTTCATTACCTTATTGTTATATCTGTCCAGAAGAGAAGCTATTGCATCATTAAGCTCATCCACACTAAAGAACTTCGTATGACGAAAGCAGGCTAAAATATATCGCTGTATTCCTTGCACACCTTGTTCTGCTTTTGGTTTATCTTTAGGTCTATAAGGGCGAGCTGGCTCTACTCTCATTGAGTAGTATCTAGCAAGTGCGGCATAGCTTTCATTGATAACGATACCATTTTTATTATTGGAGATAACAGCACTTTTTAGATTGTCAGGTACTACTACTTGTGGTACTCCTCCGAAAAAGAGGTATGCTAATGTATGAGAAAGGATGAAATCCTCTTGCTTTTGAGAAGGTGTGGCGTGTACAAAGGTATATCCACTCGCACCAAGCACTGCTACAAATATTTGGGCAGTCTCTATTTCTCCTGTCTTTTGGTTATGGATTGGTATCACAACACCACTGTAGTCCACAAACACTTTCTCCCCTGCGATATGTGTTTGCCTCATAGATGGATTTAATCTCTGTTTATATCTTCTATAATAGACTCGAAACTGAGTATAGGCATATGCTCTTTCATCATAAGTTGCTTTATAATCTTCCCATAGAAACATAAGTGTGACTTTAGTCTTTTTCTTGCGTTTCATCTCTTGATGAATGATATTGTAGTCTGGCATTATTTTTGAAGGGTTAATTGCAGCTATTGTTGATGTTGTTCCAAAGAGCTTTTGATTTAGTATTCCATCATTAAGACTATCGAGTATCTCAATGGAAGATATATCACTTTCGTTACATCGTTTAATATACTCTTGAACTGTTGTTCTAGCTACTCCTGTAGCACCTTGGATCTTACGGGCAGAAAGGTTAGCAAGTAGATGCAACCTCAATACTTCTCGTATCTGTCTCATATTTATTTTCCTCATCGTAACACCTTTGTATGAATTTACAAAAGTGTAGTTAAATTTAGAAAATATCTCTTAGAAAATTCGGCTAAATCTTAACCGAATATAAAATCGCGGGTTCAAGCACAAAGTGGCCGGATAAGCTCCGTCATTGCTGGCCGGATGTTAAGCGACATAGGTGGCCGGATAGAATCGCGATGGGTGGCCCGTTTGGTCCGTTTTTTGCAGATAGCACGCTTGAGTTCACGCTCTTTCATCATGTCACCGTTCCAGCCATCTTTTTTGGTATGTCTTATCACAACATCAACAGCAATGGCTAAGGCTTCATTCTCTCCAAGATTATCGTACAAGGATTGTTTTGCTCTAGTATTTACAGACTCAGGATATGAACTTGTTGCTCTTGTTGGCTTCACAACTTTATCAGCCAACTCTTTTATCTTCTCAAGATATTCTTTATATTGTATTACCTGTTCTTTTCTCTCTTGAATCAATGCATCCAAGAGTTCAGACATCTCTTCATAATACTTGGGATTGACAGGATTTTCATCAATAATCAATTTCCGCATATTATTCTCAATAGTCTCTGCAACAGAACCCTCACTGCCTCTTATTCCTTTAGGCAACTCATCTATAGTCTTATCAACACCATTCTCAACAATAAGTTCTATTAAACCCATTTCATCAAAGTCAGTTAAAACTTCACTATCTTCAGCTCGTATATATTGGTCAATCAGATGTCTCATTGCTGGCTCTAATCTTTTCATATCAACATAGTCACCACTAGCAAGCTTAATCTGATCTCTTACTTTATCATAGTGAGTTACCTCTTCTTTTATCTCAAGAGCTTCTTGCGAAGTATATCCTGCCTCTTCCATCTCATTAGCAAGATTAATGTATGCTCTAATAAATGCAGCTGTTGTTTTATACAGAGCTACTCTCTTTGCTTCGTTATCTACAAGAGCATCCTTATTAGTCGTGTCTTCAGCACAAAAGTAATGGATATAGTCATCTGTATCCTTTGGCTCTTCAACAGGCTCACACAGAGCCTTAATGCTCTCTCGTACCTCTTCTAGTCTCTCTTTTGCTTTTTCGAGTCGATCAGTAAGTAGTTCTTTTACATCATCACTATCAAACCCATCAAGTGCTCCACTAGTGTAATCACCTATAGCACCCTCAAGTCGATTGAAGAGATCTTTATAGTCAACAACATAACCATACTCTTTATCATCTCCATCTAAACGATTCACTCTACATATAGCTTGGAACAGTCCATGGTCTTTTAAAGATTTATCTATATAGAGATAAGTTGCACTTGGTGCATCAAATCCAGTTAACAGCTTATCTACAACGATAAGGAGTTTCATTTGACCAGGGTATTTAATGAACTTCTGTTTTACTTCTATCTCAAACTTATCTGCCTTAGACAGAGCCGTCTTTTCATCATCATCTTCAAAATAGTCCATCAACATCTTACGGTAGATTTCATATTTTCTTAGCTTTTCAGTGTCACCTGCATTACTCTCTTCACCTTTTATATCAGCAGTAGATGGCTCATAGCTTGTAACTATGGCACATTTTCCCTTGAGGTTTGTAGTATCAAAGAGTTCATATATTTTACAAGCTTCATAGATACTTGCACACACAAGCATTGCATTCCCTCTACCATCTGAAAGCCGAGGTTTGATAAGCATATCGAGTAAAATATCACTTACAATTTTCTCCAGTCGTGACTTAGAAGAGAGAACCTTTTGCATCGTTCCCCATTTCTGTTTTACTTGCACTTTAGCGATGTCAGATAAGCCTCTTGTATTGGCTTCAAACCATACATCTATTGCCTCTTGAGATGTTAAGTTCTGATCAATATCTCTAGCCTCATATCTCAAGTCAAGAACAACACCATCATTTACAGCTTCATCAAACTTATAGGTATGGATATAACCACCAAACACTTCTATACTCTTTTGCTTATCTTTTTTCAGTAATGGAGTTCCAGTAAAACCTATAAACATAGCATTTGGTAATATACTTGTCATAGCTGAGTGAAGTTTTCCCGATTGGGTTCTATGACACTCATCTACAAAGATAAACAGCTCACCCTTTGCTTTAAAGTCTGATGGCAATGAGTTTTTAAGTTCTTCTATAAAGTCATCACTAGAATCTTCTCGTCCAAACTTATGAACCAGTGAACACATCAACCATTCATCACTCTTGTTAAGTGTTCCTATAAGGTCATGTCCATTTTTAGTTCGGTATATCTCTTCATCTACACCATTAAAGACTTTTTGTATCTGCTCATCGAGTTCTGTTCTATCTGTAATAACTAAGACTCTTGAATTAGTAACATTCTCTCGAATCCATTTAGCAAGCCACACCATAGTAAGACTTTTCCCAGATCCTTGAGTATGCCAAATGATACCGCCTTCTCTTGAAGTAATATGTCTTTGTGCAGCTTTTACACCAAAGTATTGGTTCTGTCTACAGGTCTTCTTTACTCCACTATCAAACACGATGAAGTCATGAATGAACTCTAAGAATCTTTTCTTTTCAAACATATTCAATATCGCACAATCAAGAACATTTACATCATCTGGACAAGGTATATACTTACTATTTTTATGGTCTTCTTTAGGATTGTATGTAGGATTCTCTTCTTTCCAAGATAAGTAATATTTCTCAGCTGTCTCTATCGTTCCATATCGTAAGCTGTCAAGTTCCACCACATTATACCTGTTTTCCAAAAGCAATATCTTGAAACACATCAGGTAAAATCTTAAATATTTCAGGCTTCGTTTGAAACCAACTTTGAACGGCATCAAATGGAGTTCTAACTTTTAACTCTTTTCTTAAAGATCCATGTCTTCTGTTGAAGTTGTAGAATATCAAAAACTTATTTAGTTCTTTCTTAACATCTTCAATGTTATCATATTCCTCTGCTTTGATTGTAGCATTTTTAATAGTTCCATTAACCCTTTCAACCATTCCATTAGTTTGAGGTGTGTATGGAGCTGTTAGCCTATGTTCTATTTCATCCTCTGTGCATTCTACATCAAATTTATGATTACCACTAACAATGCCTTTTCCTCTTGCCCATTTGTCTGTAAACTCCAGCCCATTATCTGTAAGGATATGAGTAATATAAAAAGGGAAATACTCTTTACACTCTTTTAGAAAAGAGACTGCATTCTGTGCTGCTTTATTCTCATATACTTTATAATATAATAGCCTTGTAGCCCTATCTATAGCAACAAACAGGTAATATTTCTGACCCTCAAACTTTGGTAAATATGTTACATCTATATGCAAATAGCCAGGCTCATATTCCTTGAACTTTTTAGCTTTTGCTTTTTGTTCAACTGGAACTCTGTTGATATCAAAGGCTTTTAGTGTTCTATAAACATTACTTCTATTTGCAGTTGGTATTGTCTCTATAACTGTATCTGTTAAATCATCTAATTCCATCCAAGTCAGAGTTCTTACAACTCTTATAAGCTCCTTCTCTAAAGGTGTTAAAGCATAGTGTATCTTGTCTGGTCTTGAGCTTTTATCTTTTAAAAAATCCCTATTTCTCCATTTAGAAACAGTCTGTACATTTATATTGTATTTATTAGCCAACTCAGTATTTGTTAAATGAGATTTCTGTATTATTTCTCTTACATGCTGATTTGTTCTAGCATTAGAGTGATAGACTTGTGACATATTTTAAATCCTTTGTTTGGTAACTCGGATTTTACTATTATGTTATTAAGCTATCGCTTTTATCTGTGAAACTAGGCAACCATAACGTGGTGAAACTAGACAGCTTCTGAGTTATTGGCAGTTGTGCCGTTATCGCTAGGAGCTTCTCCACAACCAGTAAATGATGAAAGGGTAAATGCCAAAAATGCAATGCTTGTATATTGTTTGAAAGAACTTTTCGTGCTAGTAGCTTAAAAAGAATAGCTATACAATGCAGACAGTGAACTAACATCCACACTTATGAGACCAGTTGGATCAGTCATAGACGCATTTCTATATTCTAAAAGAACACCATGATTTTGAGTAAGCTCATATTTACCATGTACACCATACATTAAACCAGAATAAGTAGTAGTATTAAAGTTATTAGCATTGTCTAAACCAAAACCACTTGCACCAAATGAACCACCTAGCCAAATTTTAGGTGCAACTTCATATCTAGCACCAATTCCTATCTTAGTTACATAGCCGTTTTTAACTGAGTTGTAAGCTACATCAAAAAATACATCGTAACTATCATCTTCTCGGGCTTTAGCATTTCCTAAAAAAGACCACTCAAAACCAATAGCAAGTCCAGTGCTTGAACTAGCACTTCCAACTGTAGTATTTGCACCACCAACATTAATAGACATATTGTCTATTCCTGCCATTGCACTAGAACCAACTAATAATAGACTTGCTACTACTAAACTTTTAAAACCTTTTTTCATAAATCAACCTTTTTGAAGCTATTGAATATAACTTCTAATTTTCTTGTAATTTGTATTACAAGCAATATATTAGCATAATATAAATTTATCCTATAGGATATAGAGTAAAAGCCAACAAATTAATAAAGTTAGAGTTACTAAAATTCACTCTATAGGATAATTTATTGCAATCAGATTATGATAATGTTGAAGAGAATGAAATAAAAAAGTTTTATAATACAATTTCTAAAAATGTTAAAAAGTATAGGTTAGAAAAAGGGCTGTCTCAAATGGATTTAGGATTAGAAATAGGTATTAAATCAGTAGCCTTCTTTTCTAATGCAGAATGCAATAGATATGATAAGCATTTTAATATGGAGCATGTCTATAAAATAGCTAAGGCTTTAGATAGAGATTTTTGTGATTTTCTTAATGAAGGTGAGGTAACTCCCTAAAAGACTTCCGAACATCTTCAATCAACCTAATCTCTTCAGCATCACTCTCTATAATATTCTCAGTAAGCTCATCTTGAAAATTAACCCCAACCAACCCCATTTTAGCAGCTTCATACTTCTCAATAAGCCCCTCAGCTATCTCTTTCATCTCTCTAGCTTGTCGTAAAAGCTCCATCTTAGGATAAAGAACTTCCGATAATGATACAAGCTGTTTATCTTCTATATATTCAGGTATTGGTAATTCTTGGAGTTGTGTAGAACTCAGTATCTTTCTATCACTTTTAGAGCAACTTGGTAATGCGTTTAAATATTCTAATACATAGGGAAGTTGTAGATAGAGTTGCACAAACCTTGCAGTATCAATAGACCTATTATGAAACTGAATCCTTATCATAGAGTTATTACCCACTATGCGTCTTTGATAACTTTCTTCTTTGCCAATAAACCCAACTTTCATTTTTGAAGTTCTCTGGTTTAAAACTAAATCGCCATATCGTAAGGTTTGATTCACAACAGAAGTATAATTAGCAGGTTCAGGTCTTTTAGCATCCTCTGGTATATAGACAACTCCATAGGGATCTATATTGTATAAAGATATCTCATCATACTCAGTATAGTCTCTCTTGCTCTTATCACCTATCCTAACCTTAGATATGATCGCTATCTTTTTAGTTAAGTCTCTTAGTATAACAATATTCGCGCTATTAAACTCTTGAGATAACTTTTGAAGTAGTTGCTCTTTTGTCATGATTTTCCTATGTGTCATTAAATTATTGTTATGGTAGTCATTATAGCATATGAAAAAAAACAGATTCTCCAGCATCTCAAAAATGACTACCAATATACTTTACTCTGTTTACTATTCTAAGCTATACTTTCTCCATGACTATTTGAACTAGATTATATAGTCATAAAAAACACACGAGGGAGTTAAGATGACAGTTCTATATATATTAGGAGCACTCTTAGTAATATTTATTATCTTTGTTATAGTCGGAATGATAAATGATTTTAGTGAGAGTAGATATAACTATGAGTTTTTTACATGGGGTAATTTGTTTTTTACTACAGTTGCATACCTATCAATCTACTTTGGTAGAAAATGGTACTTAGCTGATTTAATCGCTAAAAATGGGGATACGCTCAATGGTGTTGTTCTTATTGCTATTGGTGGACTTATGCTTTTAGGATTGTTGATTACGCATATGAAAAACACCAACATCATATTTGGTTTTGTGGTGGGTTTTATACAGTTTGCATTGTACATACCAGCATCAGTTATGAGTGTTTTAATGTTTATCATGGCAGCAGCATGGCTCAGTGAAACTAAACCAGTAGTCAATTTAAACTAAAAAAGTATTGCAGACTGTCATATTTTTAAAAGATATGAGAGTTTGTTGGTACCATTAACATATTAAGGATAGAGATTATGAAATATACAAACTTGCAAGCAAAACTAATAGCAGCACCATTAATTATAGAGTTACTAAGTAATGGACTTAACATCTATACATCTATATCAAAGATAGTGTAGAAGATCATGCAAACTAGCATTATGCTCTATAGAGAGGTAAAAAACAGTGTCAGATATTATTCTATGAGAATCTATCTCACACTCTTTAATGAGTACATCTTAGAGAAGAAGTATGGAGCTATTAAAAATGCTAGACCAACTGGTGCAGTATCTCAACACTACGACAATATACATAATGCTTTTACTGCTATGAAAAAAACTATAGCGCTAAAAGCTAAAAAAGGCTATCGGATAAATAAAACGAAGTGATGCTCTCGCATCTTAAGTATATAATAAAACATGAGGAGTAATTTATGGCTACTAAAAAATCATACGACCTAGCTCTATTTAGACTAAGCAAGATATTAACGATGCTCTCTAACAATGAAAGACCAACTATAGCAGAGTTAGCAGATGAGTTTGGAGTAAGTATAAGAACTATACAAACTGACATCAACAAGAGATTAAACTCTTTTCCTATTGAGAAAGACTCACTTAAAGGCTTAAAGTTTGCAGATGGCTTTTCTATCAATAAATCAATGTTAGAGTCTAATGAGATGATATTGATATCCCTTGCACTCTCAAGCTTTAAAGAGAGTACTGAGTTTAATAAAACAAGTGAGTCAATACTCCAAAAACTAATCTATCCCAACTTCTTTAACCCTTACTATATCAAAAAGACTTCGTTTGAAGATTTAAATACAAACAGTGAGGTAGTTAAAAAACTAAAGTCAGCTATTGAGAATAAAAATATAATCACCATCACTTTAGATTCTCTCTCAATAGAGGTAGAACCATACAAGATTGCATCATTTGATGGGTTCTGGTACCTCTTTGCAAAAGATATAAAGATGGCTAAAATAAAAACATTTATGCTCTCAAACATAGAAGATGTAGCCCTCCAAGATAACTTCCATCATACAAACCTAACAACGATACAACAAGTACTTGATTCAACCCACTCAGCATGGTTTGATGATGGAGAGGTGTTTGAAGTTGTGATTGAGGTGTATCCAGAGATAGCAAGTTACTTTTTAAAGAGAAACTTCTTGCAATCACAAGAGATATTAGAGACGAAAGGGGATGGTACTCTACTTATTAAGTTTGAGATTTCCCATTATGAGGATATAGATAATCTTGTAAAGTCTTGGTTGCCACATATTAAAGTGATTAGTCCACTTCACTTTAAGCAACAGATAAAACAAGAACTCAAAGACTATTTAGACACATATTAGTTATGGTCTTATTGTTGGCGAAGTGACATCTTCGCATGAGCAGTATAAAATATATAGATAGACGACTAGGAGTTAATGATGAGAGATGATATTTTAATAATAAACGATAAGAAGATAGCCTTTAAGATGGATGCTAAAAAAGAGTTGATATATGTATATAACTTTATAGGTACTACAATTGATGAAGATACTAAGAGTATCTTAGAGAGTATAAATTCAGATCTAGCCAAAGAGATAAATAACTATTTTAATATAGAACTTGAAAACATTGGTGTAGTGCTTGATGATTCTCAACCAAGAGAGATAACTAAAGAAGATGAAAAAGATATTTATACAGATAGTTTTACTAAATACACGATGATATTCTTTCTAGTGGTTATTGCATTAATGATAAGTGATGATTACTCTCAGGTAAATACCCAAGAGCCAAATTTAATGTTTCTTGGATGGATTGCCTTAGTACCAATACTGTTTATGCTGATTTTAGTAACAGGTAAAGAGGAATTTAAAAAATCTCAATTGAATGTAAAACTAAAATACAACATAAAAACCAGACCACTACCAACCAAAGAGCAACAGCTAGAGATACTAGAAGCTAAAATTTATATCTTACTAAAAGAGAAGGAGGATGCTAAATGATAGATTACACACAGTTTAAAGATTATATAGAGTTTAAGGACTATGGGAAGAAGTCAACTATTGTCTGCGACATGTTCATCAAAGTTGATGAGGACAATAAGATACTTCTCTCTAGTGATATTGTAGATAAAGAGTTTATAGATGCCTCTAGCCAAGGAATTTTAAAAGAGGTTAATTCCTATATCGCCAAAAAGATAGAGGATAAGCTCAACATAAATATTGTTGATTATGGAGTAGAAGTGTTTGATGAATCTGTATCAGTGCATAATGAAGAGATTAAATAATGCAAATTGATTATGCATGTGCATCAATACCTATACTGCCAGATACAGGTGTAGAGTGTTTAGCCCCACTGTTCTTTTTCATAATATTTATTGGGTTTGTATTTATTGTAGTGATGAGCGAGAAGTATAGATATATGGCAGAGTGGCTATTAAAGATGTTTGATGGATGGTTTTAAAATGAAGGAGTTTAAAAATGTTTGAGTATTTATATTTTAGGGATTTAGGCATACAAATAGTACTATGGATATCTATTGTGCTTTTACTTAGTAGTTTCAAGTATAAGATTCAAAAGGTTTTTCTCTATTCTACTATTGTAGTAATTACACAAGCTTTGCTTTGGAACTTTTATCTTTCATATGTTTATGATGAAAATATAGAGCTATTTAACAAAAATAAAAAACTAGAGTGCCATGTTAATAAAAGTAAGTACTTAGTAGAAAAGTCAAATGGCTTTTCAATTCAAAAACACTACTTTGTGAAAGATCAACTTTTAATTCTGATTGTTAACTGTGAAGAATTTTAAATAGAGGAGATAAAGATGGAAGATTATTTAAATTATAGCCTACTTGTTGTTATGTCAATTATACTCATAGGAAGCATTGGCATAGCTCTTGGTACAAAAACAAATGACTTTGGGTTTAGCTTTGTAATATTAGTAATGATAGGATTTATATTATTAGATGCAAATAGTGAATTTGAAACTGCTAAGTCTAATGAAAAAGAGTTTAAAAAAGGGGCTACCCTCAAGTGTTACAGTGGAGCTGGACTTTATAGTGGTTCTACAACCTATAGGGTATCAAAGAAAAAAGGGTGGGAACTTGATAAGAAGTACTTTGTGAAAGATTCAATATCAATTAGTGCCAATAAATGCGAAGAGTGGTAAGTTAGATATCCCTTATCATATATGATTAGTAATTATAGTTACTAATCATTAACTATCTAAATTGTACAATATACTTTCTGGTAACTAAAATTACTAAAAGGTGCATATATGAAAAAATTAAAAGTCTTTAAAGAGTTAAACACTGAACTTGCTAGAACTCCATCAAGAAACTTTGATCATAAAAAACTCTCAGATGCTTTTGAGAGAATACTCAAAGAGCTTGATATCAAAAAAGAAGTACGCATTACAGATAATCTCTACTTGCAACCATTTAAACTAGAGTATGTCAATGTAAGTGATGGACTAAAAGATTACTTTGTTGGGCTTGATGAGCAACGAGAAGCACGCGCAGAGGAATACTGCAAGCTAGTGATGAAAAAAAATAAGAAGCTTGTCGCTATTAAATCATTTGGTAAAGTCTCCAAATTAGATAATGATACCTTTGATATGTTATTACTCTTGATAAGACTCACACAATACACCCTTAAAAATAGAGAGCTTTTTTCATTGGAAATAAGTATATTGGATATTTTAAAGCACTAAGTTTTAAACAAGTTTAATACTAGTATAATACTCATATTAAAGGAGTATTATGATTGTATTATTCTCACATCAAAAAGGTGGCGTCGGTAAAAGTACTATAGCTATTAATTTTGCGTATCAAATCCAAAAAAAGTATAATGACATATCTATCTTAGATCTTGACTCTCAACACTCTTCTGTACTTTTTAACCACATAAGAACTTCTGAAAAACTTCCTACATTACCATGTGTAACAAATAATGATATTGACTTAACTAACTATCTTGATAAATATGCTTCTAAAAGCAAGAACTTATTGATAGTAGACAGTGGTGGGTATGATAGTGATATAAATAGACTAGCACTCATTAAAGCTGACTTTATCATAACTCCAGTAGGCATCTCTCAAATAGAGATATTTGGATTGCAAAAATTTAGAAAAATCCTCAAAGATGCAAGTGAAGCTTTGAATACCAAGATAAAAACTAATGTACTTATCAACAATGTAGACAGCCGATCTAAAAATAAACTCAAAGAGTTAAAAGAGTATGTACGAGAAAATAAAAACTATTTTAACCTACTAAAATCTACCATCTACTCAAGAGCTGATTACAAGAACAGCTATGGAGATGGGAAAACTGTCAAAGAGTACAACAAAAAAGGTCAGGCTCAGCAAGAGATAAAAGAATTAACTAAAGAGATTTATAAACTACTAAATAACTAGTTATATACTAGTATTAAATAAGGAATAAAATGGCTAAAATAAAAGAGATTGATGACTTGGAGATAGAGGATAAAGCAGCCACTTTCATTAAACAAGCAGATATGAGTAAGGCTATAAAAAATAAAGGTGGACGACCAAAAAAAAGTGCTAACGATAAGGCTAGTGAACAGATTTTTATCAATGTGACGCAAGCTGAAAAAGCTAAAATAGAATCTGCTGCAAAAGAGCTTGGCATTAGTGTGAGTGCTTTGTGTAAGATTAGTTTGGCTAAGTTTATAAATTAACTAGCTTTTAATCCATTGACTATAAGCTCATAAACAATATTAGCCAGACCCTTACGAACTCTATCCTCACCCAACACTTGAGTGGCAAGGCTTTGGTGTGCATCTAAACTTTCAATAACTGCATCGTTTATAGCTTCTGCAAATCCACCCATCATTGCCTGCTCTTTAGAGTTGTTCGTTACTTGTTCCACAACTTTTGAGTTCTCCATAACCTTGTCTTTAATGGTACGGGCATAGTTAAGCATATCGTCATCAGTTAATTCACCTTCAAATAGAGCATTCATATGACCAATGATTTGAGATAACAACTCTTTCTCTGGGTCTTTGGCAACTGCTCCGCCACCATCAATTCCTCCAAGCTCATTATCTTCGCCACTTAAACCAATATTTTTAGTCTTTTGTTTATGTAGCTTATAGTGTGTTAATTCTACAGCTGATATATCAATAGGGTCTTTTGGATCATAGGTTTTTAGGTTAGGAATCAGTGCTTTAACAAACGCCCATAACTTTAACAGCTCTTCATCTGCATAGTCCACTATCTGCGATAGGAACTCATACATCCTTACAAATGAGATAAGGTCTTTTTTGAATATATCAAGTGTATTTTTAAGTTCGTTGGCTTCTTTTAAGTCAAGCTCTAAGTTGTGCACCCCTTTTTCGTCCTTCTCTTTTTTAGCGATAGAGAGATTAGCCTTGATACCTTGTACCAGTTCAAGGACTTGTTTGTATTGAACTTTGTATCTATCAACTGCTGGCTTAATAGCTGAACTCATTGAAGCTTGTGTTCCTTTAGGACTGAAAAAATCCTTTGCATAGTTTTCTACCTCCATTGAAGTAAAAATACTGCTTGATTCTAACTTTGTTTGCATGTCATAAACGATATTTGGATTAGTCACATCTTCTAACTCGGTAGTGTTATAGTATGGTTCAAATGCTTCTTTAATATCCTCAGTCTCGTTGAAAAAGTCTAGTATAAAAGTCTGCTCTTTACCTGTATAAATTCTATTGAGTCGTGATAGTGTCTGCACACAATCAACACCACCTAGCTTCTTATCTACATACATAGCACAAAGCTTTGGTTGGTCAAATCCCGTCTGGAACTTATTAGCGACAAGCATCACCTGATAATCATTAGAGTCAAATGCCTTTCGCATCTCTCTACCTCTCAGATTAGGATTCATATTTGCTTCGGTATACTCTTTCTCTACACCCTCTATATCATCTGTTATCTTGCCTGAAAATGCAACCATCGCTTGCATCTCTTTTTCAATGTTATTTTCTTTGATGTATTTATCAAAGGCTATTTTATATCTAACCGCAGCAGCACGACTTGATGTAACCACCATAGCTTTAGCTTGTCCATCTAGCAGGTGAGCTACATGTGTACGGAAATGTTCACATATAATCTCAATCTTTTGAGCGATATTATGCGGATGGATATTGAGCCATTTTGCGATTTTAACTTTCGTGCGTTTACTCTCTACCTCTTCATCGTGATTAACATCACTATGCTCTAGCTTGTAGTAAAGTTTATAGGTTGTGTAGCCCTGAAGGACATCTAAGATAAATCCTTCTTGTATGGCTTGCTTCATAGTGTAGAGATGAAAAGCTTCTGGCTTGTTAGTCTCTGATGGTGCTTCCTCTGGATGAGGGAGTACACCAAACATCTCTAAGGTCTTGGTCTTTGGTGTAGCAGTAAAAGCATAAAAACTCAAAGAGGAACTAGCACTTCGTGATTCTAGTTGAGCGGTAATAATATCTTCAGCACTAAGTTCTACTCCCTCTTCAATCTGTTCAGCTGTAAGGACTTCTCTGAGTTGCTTTGCAGTTGAACCTGTTTGAGAGGAGTGTGCTTCATCAGCAATGATGGCATAGTTTCTATCTTTAAGCGTTGTTCTCTCTTGTATAGCTTCAAGTACAAATGGAAAGGTCTGGATAGTCGTAATGATTATCTTCGCCCCTCGCTCTAGAGCATCGGCTAGTTGTGTGGATTTAGACTCATTAGAACCCTCACGAGTAATCCCTACAACAACTCCCTCTTTATGCTCAAAGCTAGAGATTGTTTCTTGAAGTTGGTTATCTAGTACCGTTCTATCTGTAATAACAATGACCGAATCAAACACCGATGTCTCTTCATCACTATGCAACGATGAGAGCTGATGTGATAACCATGCAATAGAGTTAGACTTACCGCTTCCTGCACTGTGCTGAATAAGATAATGATTACCTGCACCTTTATCTTTAGTATCTGCTAGAAGTTTACGCACAACATCGAGCTGATGATAACGAGGAAAGATAAGCGTTTCACTCTTACTCTTTTTACCCTGGTGATTTTCTTTATCTTTGACTTCAAGATGCACATATCTAGCGAGGATATTTAAGATAGATTCTCTCTCTAATACTTCTTCCCAAAGATAGGCTGTAGCGTAGCCATTAGGATTTGGTGGATTACCAGCACTTCCATCATCACGACCTTTATTGAATGGCAAGAAGAATGTTTTGGGACCTGCAAGTTTTGTGGTCATATAAACTTCATCCGTACTTACTGCAAAGTGAACTAAGGCTCTTCGTTTAAATTCTAAGAGGGCATCGCCTTTAGCTGGTCTATCATATTTATACTGTTTGATTGCATCTTGCACATTTTGGGTGAAGTCTGTTTTTAGTTCTAGTGTTGCAATAGGAATACCATTTAGAAATAGAATTAAGTCTATTCTCTCTTTTCCACTCTTAGTAGTCACTTCTTGAACAACTCGTAGGATATTGGCATCATACTTAGCTTGGGTATCAGAATTATGTAGTTCTGGTTTGAACTGACATAGTTTGAACTTGGAACCGATGTATTTTACTTCTTTTCTGAGACAATGCAGTGAGCCATATTTATCCATCTCTTTAGCTACATGTTTACATAGCACTTCATCGGTTTTAGAGCCTTCTCTCTTTTGCATTTTCTCGTAGGCTTGAGGTTGAGTAGATTTTATGTAGCTAATGAGGTCATCAGAGTAAAGAGCTAGTTCTCTATCGTATCCACTTGCATCGCCCTCAACATAGTTCTTTGAAATTAGGTGTTGTACTATCTCTATCTGGAACTGTCTCTCTTTATGTTTACTCATGGCTTTTATCCTCTATTAGAAGTTCTCTCTCTCGTTGCAGTTCTGTTTGTAATTCTTCTTCCGTAGGTAAGAATGGTAAATACTTTGAGCTAAAGAGCTGTTTAGAGTCACTCAGAACTGAGTATTTTGCAACTGCTTCTGATTTCTCACTACAAAGGATAAGACCAATGGTTGGGTTATCATCTTCACCTTTATGGAATTTATCATACACTCGCACATAAGTATCCATTTGCCCTACATCTTGGTGAGTGAGTTTTCCTAGTTTTAGGTCTATCAGTAGAAAACATTTGAGCTTGAAGTTGTAGAATACTAAGTCTATGTAAAAATCTTGTTCCTCTACATGTAAACGCTGCTGTCTCGACACAAAAGCAAAACCTCTGCCTAGTTCTAGTAGGAACTGCTGTAGGTTATCCATCAGGGCTTGTTCTATGTTTGATTCTAAGAGTGATTGGTGTGGTAGATTTAAAAAGTCAAATATATAAGGGTCTCTTAGCATATCTGTTGAACTTAACTTAAGCTCTTGTGTTTTGTTTTTTGATTCATCTTTTACGGGGTTTTTTTCTTTCCTTGATAGCAGTCTTTCATAATATAGTGTAGCTATTTGTCTATCTAAGGCTCTAGCACTCCAGTTGTTTTCTATACTCTCAGTGATATACCATTCTCTAGCTTCTTTGTTTTCTATTCTCATGAGTCGTACATAATGAGTCCAACTCAATTTGGCATTCACTGACTGCCAAATTGGAAAGGTCTTATAAAACTGTCGCATATTTCGCAGGTTTCTCGTGTTAAATCCCTTGCCGAACTCTTGAGTTAAAGCATCTGCTATCTCTTCTAACTGCTTCTTTCCATACTTAGCTCGCTCTTTACCCTCTTGCTCATCTTCGACTATCAACCGTCCGATGTTCCAGTAGGTTTGAACCATCGTTGTATTTACTGTTTGTTGTAGATGCTGTCGTGCTTTTTGAAGAAGGGTTTTTATGTCTTCTAGTAAAGGTTTGTTTGTTATATTACTCATATCTTTCCTATCTATAGCTTATGATTTTTCTAAAACAAACTTAGCATTCAATTTTCTAATCATTTCAAAGTCATTGATGTAATCTACCTCAAATTCTTTACAAATATTTGGTATTTTAACTTTCTTTTTTGATGGGGAAAATGTTTCATTTGTAACAAGGACAGTATGATGTACCTTACAAACAGCAATCAACCAAGAATCTGCTCCAGATAAAAATTCTGCTGCAACTTCTGTTTTATAGTTGGCTTGCACAAAATCAGCAATATTTCTGAATTCATTTTGTGTATCTTCATCGTAGAATTCTTTAACAAAGGTGTCATTTTTGCGGTCTTTTATCCAGTCACATACATCACTTTTACCTTTTGTAAGTTCCTGATAAACTTGATCAATTATAAATACGGTGCCACTTGCTATATGTTCATCTATCATATTCCAATATGCTGGAGAAAAGTCCATCGGATAGTACAAGTTACTAGGAGTAATAAACACATTCGTATCTAAACAATATTTCATCTACTTCACTCCTAATTTCTGTGAAAACAATATTATATTATTTGGATTCATATTTAAAAGTTTACCTGCATCTCTAAGAAGTAAGCTCTGTCCTAGCGCTGATTCTACAACAGCTCGTGAAAATCGTTTTCCATTTCTTGACCAAGTTGTAGCATATGGATTACCCCCCGAACTCTTTTCTTCTCTTTTCTTCTTATTTATTTTTTCAAACTCTTCGCTTGCTTGTTTATAGTATGAGAAAAATGTTCTAGTATCAATCAAATTTAACTCTTTTGCTCTTCTTGCGGTCACAAGTGTACTAACTTTAAAGAAGCCTGCCGTTACAGTAGCATTTGCTGCTACATCTTTACTCTCATCCCATTTACTTATAAACATATCTTTTGGGACTAGGACTTCTGCACTAACCGAATTACAAAATTTTTCTATTTTATTTTCATCTTTTTTGGATAAATCAATGGAAGAAATACCACTTTCATTTATCCATAAATGTGCCAATTCATGAATTAGTGTAAAAATCTTTGCACTATTAGCATCACTAGAGTTGACAAATATCAATGGTGCATACTCATCAGCTATTGCAAATCCTCTAAACTCACTTACCTTTAACTGTCTGCTTGTATTACTTCCTACAACACTATTTCGCATTACCAAAACACCAATATCTTCGATTTTCTTGGTTAAAAACTTAAAATAATTATCTGTAGTGTAGCACTTCAATCTATCTGTCGGACTATAGTTTAATGATTCTCTTATAGAATTTGCAACTCTCTCAACACCATCACTCAATGAAAACTGCCCTAAATATGCAAACTTGTCTTCACCGCTTTCTATAGCATAATCACGGTACCAAGCTTGCTTTCTTTTTATGTCGTTTAGCAAGTCCTTAAATGCTGGACTAACGTCATCAACGCCATCATCGCCAATAGTTCTTAAATCTGGGATAGGAAGTTTTTCTTTTGGAGGTTCTGAGAGAAAAAGATAACCAAAAGGGATATGTAGCTTATGTGCGAGTGTTTGAGCTTGCTTAAAAGTTGGCTTACTATGTCCACTCTCCCATGCTCTCAAATGCTCAGGAGTTTTTTTCAGTTTAGTAGCAAGTGCATCAATACTTATATGAGCTCTTTGTCTTGCCCACGACAAAACATCAGGTGTAATCAATGCTTGTGTCATAAACTTCTCCTCTTTATTTGTAATTATACTCTATTTCTTATATGCTAAAGCATAAAATATTCCCACTTATTATGCTATTTCTCTCACATCAATCTTCCCAGTAACAGCCGAACTGATAAGGGCAGTTCGTTTCTCTTTTAGGAGGTCTATGGCTTTGGTAGTTTTAGAAATTAGAGAGTCTATTTTCGAGGTCTTTTCTTTTAGGTAGCTGACAATTTCATCTTGTTCGTTAATAGGAGCTAATGCAATTTGGAATTCATTCAATGTGCCAGTAGTGAGCTGATTAATAGTTGTTGTCATAAACCTACCTGACTGAAATTTAAACAAAGAAGAGTTTAGAATATAAAATATATATTGATTTATTTCGCTTCTAAATACGCTGGTAAATGCTCCAAAACTAACACCTGCTGATTTTTTATCTATCATCGCATTCTTTCCAATTAACTTTCTACTACCATTTCTAGAACAGATTACAATATCACCATCTTTGGTTATAAGTTTATCTGGTATATCAGAATTAACATACACATTATCTCCATAATATAAACCACCATTTTGAAGATTAGAAGACCTTAATACCAGTACACCTTCATTTT
>Ga0256829_1001512_pt1 | contig 18913 bp, 16 predicted proteins | sample 131447metaG_FD_185979 | JGI IMG/M metagenome (GOLD analysis project Ga0256829, IMG submission 185979) | Hydrothermal vent microbial communities from Lau Basin, Pacific Ocean - 131-447 | ecosystem: Environmental > Aquatic > Marine > Hydrothermal vents | place: Pacific Ocean: Lau Basin | collected...
CATCTCCTGATAGTGAGACCTGAGCAGGTGAAGATAATAACCTTTCTTTGTGAAAGGGGCCCTTCCACAGTAGGGGCAGGCAAGTAAGCCATCTTTAGTCTTTCTCAGGCTTATCCCTGTCCTCTTTACCGCCTCAATTACATGCCTTGCCAAAACCCTTGAGTCAAAGGCCTCTGCATCCTCTAAACCGCTTGCTATCCTCGCAACGTGGTCTGCTATTATTGCATCAAACCAAGTTTTTCTTGACCTTGGCAAGGTATGCCCCACTACTGTGTTTATTTCTAAGAGTATTAAGCGTTACATCAAATAACTTAAAAAAAGCAAGTGTAACTAAAAAAGAAAAAAGCACAGATCTGGAAAACTATGATGCCTACTCCATGGTAGGTGACTTTTTGATACGAGCCCTGTTTACAGTAAATACTGAAAAAATTGGATATAAAAGCAAGAAGATAGATGCCAAAATGAAGGATATGCCTATGATGAATGGCAACCATTGATGAATGGTAAGGGTCCAAACTACTACGCCATCTGACGCCATAATTATTCCAAAGAAGAAGAAATAGCTAGAGATCTTGGTTAAGACCCTAGCCCTGCTGCCGATTATGTTACCCTTCAAGATTTCATAAGCCGCTATTATAGAACCAGCTACTATTGGTAATAGGTAAAAAACAAAGAACAGGTGGGCCCTCAGAAACGCTGCATCGTACATCCAACCGGGTCCCCCGCCAGTCTTTGGGGTCCCAGGCGTTGCAAAGCCGAAGAAAGCCTCATTAAACTCAATAGGATACCCTACTCCAACCAAGACAAACATAGCAGAGAACCAAGTCAATATTTCCATGACCTTTAACAGCCTTGTGTGAGGAAGCTTGTCAGCTAATAAGCCCCCACCTATTAAGGCAAAAGCCACAATTATACTACCAAAACCTATCAGGCCTGTTTGGGAATCGTCAAGGGCCAAGCCATTTACACCATATGGGCCGAAAGGGGAAATCGTTGGGATTGCATAGGTTCCGAATGATGATATGATATAGAGAACCGTCATGCTTATGACACCGAATATAGCAACTATAAAACCTGCATCAACAGCATACTTTGCCTTTTTGTTCCTCATGTCTGCATAGTTAAACACTATAGCCGCCAACGCTATCATAGCTCCCCCTATAGCAGGTAACATCTCGTGGCTATGAGATCCGGAGAGGTTGCCTATAAAAGTGGACACACCTCCCCAGCTCTTTATGTCTGCCATAAACCAAGAAGGGACGTTAGAGAAGTGTAAAAATACCCCATCGGCCAATACTAGCCCCATGATGCCAGCTATCGTTGCCGATATAATAGAGGCTATTAATAGGATGTAGGCAACAATGCTTCCCTTGCTTATTGACCTGACGTTCTTTTCAACAAATGGTAGTACTATGAGGGCAACTATGATTATGATCGAAATTATTGTGGCATAAAAGTCTCTAATCCCCTCGATTACATTGCTAGCAGCAATAGCCCACGAGGGATAGAAAAATGCTATGCTTAACACATTCAATACAAGTATTATAATATTGCTTATGCTAAAGAAGTCCAGCAGCTTCTTAGGGAATTTCAAAACGTAGGCCACGAGAAGTATCCCAAAAACGGCCAGCTGTATCATTACGCCATGGTAATAATTTATTTCTGCCATGTTAAAGTCGCCAATACGCGTCCATGAGATCCCTGGAAAGAGAGGGGATATGGAAAAGAGAACTATCATATAGACTATATCCATGAACATAACGGCTTTAGGGCTGATCTTATACATTGATTCGTGCGACAAGCCTGTCACCGTGGGTTGGTATATATTTTTCTCTATATAAGGATTAGTATATATTAAGAGCGTATCTCTAAATAGAGAAATAGAATAACAAATTATCGCGATAAAGCCTGCACGTGAGAGCTAGGAGCTAAACAAGGAATCATATGGCCTTCCTTCCCTTGCTTACCCTCCTATACAGGCTCCACTTAACTACCTCGTAGAGCGTAGAGAGCTTCATGTATCTTGTTGTAGGCCTGCACATCCCTTTCTTTATAGAGGAGATTATGGTTTCTGCATCACATTCTTCAGCTTCAATTATCGTGGGGGAGGTTCCGAGCTCTTGTATTATGTGTGCATCACTTCCGCTTGTCTTCGGTTTATGATACTTTTCTGCAAACCTCATTGCAGGCCAGTTCAGAAAAGGCAGACCTCTTGAATTCCAGACCTCTATGGCGTCAAAATCCATGGGGTTCTTTTTCATATAAGCCCCAATACTCTTCCTCCCGATGTGAAATGGGTGGGCGGCTATCGTTATGCAACCCCTCTTGCAAGACCATTCATGGAGCTCATGGGGATCCTTAGGCGGTTCTTCATAGGGCAACCTAGGGCATAGCACCAAGACGTCACCTTTATATGTTCTTACCTCATTTGCTGGTATTACAGTAAGCTCTACGTCTATCTTTTTGGAGACCTCTAACGCTATCGCAGACCCTCTGAAGGTATTGTGATCAGATATTGCAATTGCGGAAAGGCCGAGGTTAACTGCCCTTAACAATATCTCTTCTGGCGTATACTTGCCGTCACTTGCTGTGCTGTGTGAATGCAGCTCTGCAACACACACCAAGTCCTTCCCCATTGGAGAATATAGGTATTGAAATTATTATCTTTTTAACAGTTTTTAGAAAGCTGTTGCATTAAATCTCCTAAAACAGCATATTAAAACATGGCTATTACGCCTAAGCTATGCGCCAAGTTAGCTATATATTAATGCATTTTAGATACAAAGTCCCCAAAGAAACGACGATGGGTATGCTACTAGGCAGAATAGTTGCAAGTGCAATATCTTCAATAATAGCGCTATCAATAACGGCAATAATGGTCTACGGTATTTTTAATATAAGGAAGAGCATGAACTCTTTTCATATAATAAACGCCTGCAACGGAAGACAAGTAAACTTGATAATACCTGCCAGAAACGAGGAAGAAAACATAAAGGAAATGCTAGATAAGATCTCTTCCATAAACGGTTTGGTTCAAAGGGTTATAGTTATAAACGATAGGAGTGAAGACAAGACCGGCTTAGTGGCAAAGGGCTTTAAAGAAAAGGACAAAAGGGTGGAAGTAATCGATATTAAGGAAGTGCCTAATGGTTGGCTCCCCAAGCCATACGCTTTGACTAGGGGGAGCTTAATGGTACCTATAGAAGGCTCTATGCTTTTTTTAGATGCAGATATAAAGGGGGATTATGACAAACTTATTAAAATGTCTTCATGTACGAAGGAAGGGGAACTTATCTCCTTCATGCCAAGGTTTAAATGCGATAGCATCCTATGCAACTCAACACAATCCCTCCTCTCAGCCTTGCTCCACGGCTATTTTGGGTATAATAGGTCTCTGAACGAGGAAGATGCCTTTACCTTAATATTTGGTTGCTGTTTTTCAATAAGGCCATATACATATAAAGAAGTTGGTGGGCATGCAATAGTTAAGGGGGAATTGGTTGAAGATAAGGAATTCGCCTCAGTGGCAAAGTCTAAAAAAGTTAAGATAATACCCGTGGACGCGAGGGACTTCATCGAAACAAAGTCGTGGCAGGGTTTTGATAGCATTAGAAACTTCATGGCAAGGCTCTTCTATAGCTATGCTAGAAAATCTAGCGGCTCGCATTTTTATTTGTTCTTAGCCGGACTATCGTTGCTCTTCTACTTCCCGTTAGCGTTCATCCCATTACTAATATTTAAGCTATACCTAGCTTCTTCAATTACCCTAGCTTCTTATATAGTGGAAAACCTCTTCGTTTATATTGGTGGGCTTACAAATAAAATAAAGGGACCATATAGCCTTCTCTACTTCATCGCTTCGCTTTCCATCATGCTTGGCTTAATGGATGCAAGGAGAAAGGGGTTTAAGTGGAAGGGGAACTACTATAGCTCAAAGAACTCCATCTCATCCTTGAAGAGAATTAAAGAGCCTGCCCTTCCAAGGTGATACCTACTTGAGAAGAGGGTTATGACGTTATGGTAAACATAATCATAATACATGACCTCCCTGTTCTTTACCTTGCTCACGTACCTACCATCATCTCTCCATATTAAGATACCATCAACAACCTCATGCCCCCTGATCATAAAATCTAGACCGTTTTCATTTAAGAAGTTTGCCCATGCCCTCCTTCCATAGTAGTAAGAGCCCCCTCCCCTAACGCTATTTACTTCAAACCACTCTATCGAACCGTCTGGGTCGTTCCAAAGCATCTGGAAGACTACCTTATCTGTGACGTGATCCTTACCTCTCTTTAATCCAGCCACGTAGCTTATCTTTAAGGCCTTCTCAACATTGATACAATCCACGCATGGCACGCCACCGTGGACAAAGAAGGCATTTTTGTTGCTTGCGGAAAGGGGCAGGTTAGAATACAATAAGCCTATGTGCGGCGCCGCTTTGCTGCCAAGCTTGCTCGCAAGCTCCCCATAAAAGCCGTATACCCTGTTCATCCTAAGGTCTTCATGGTTCCCCCTCAGCATCACTACCTTATCTCCTTCTGAAAGGTAGAAGTTTAGTATAGATTCCAATACCTCTACTCCCTCATATCCCCTGTCAACATAATCCCCCAAGAAAACAACCTTCTTCACTGAGTATTCATCTATAAGCTTTTGGAAGGCCTCAAATACGTCATAAAAACCGTGTATGTCACCTATAACAGCGACTGGATAAGAGCTGCCCAAGTTAACGTGAAATGGGCCCTTCTGCAACTTCTCAACAGCGTCATCTACTAGGCTAAGAAAGTTGCTTTTTGAATGCATAGCCGTCACCTATCTATATATGTATCGAAGGCCTCCAAGTACTTTATGCCGCTGTCCGGTATTATGGCCACATAGTCCCCCTCCTCAAGTAAACCCCTATGATAGGCTTTGAGGAAAGCGGAGACAACTGCTCCACCGCTTAGGCCTGGGAGCACTCCATTACTCCTAGCAACCAACACCGAGGCCTTAATTGCATCTTCAGGCGTCACCTCTAAGATATAGTCAGGCCTTTCTTCTATTCCCCACCAATTATCAAAGTTTTGCTTCTTTATGCCTGGTATCTTTCCACCCTTAGGCTGTACCCCATAGACCTTTACCTGCCCCCTGTTGTGGAAATAAAAAGAAAGGCCTGCCACGTGGCCCCCTGTGCCCATCGATGCAAAGACCCCTTTTAGCTTGGCCTTGCTGAACCTTGCCTGGTATTCAATTTCTTTAGCGGTAAACCTTACGTGAACCAATACATTAAAGATGTTTTTGAACTGGTTTGGCGCGTATGCATTGCAAAGCCTTGCCTCCTCTATTGCTTCCCCTATTATTTCGTCCGTCGAGCTGCCCTTAATAACGAACTCGGAGCCATAAATGCTCAGCAGCCTTTCAACGTACCTTGGAGGGTTTGCAGGAACGTATATCTTTGACCTCTTTTTGTTTATCGATGAAATGGCTGCTATTGCTACGCCTGTGTTTCCCGAGGAAGCCTCTATTATACAGTCCTTTTCCTTTGCCTCTTCACTGTTCTCTATCATGTACCACGCAACCCTGTCCTTTATGCTAAGGCTGAATGGATTGTAAAACTCCAGCTTCCCCCAAAGCCTGATGCCTTCATCTTTTATCAATCCATTCAGCTTCAGGATGGGCGTAGGCCTATCCTTATAAACTAGCTCCAAGGGGTTTTCATAGGTTCTAACCCCTATGCTGGAAACATCATCATAAAAGCCTAGGAACTCTAAAGGTGCTTCAACGAACTCCGCTGCGTTAAAAGAAACGGAGGCTAGCCTCGCGCCCAGAAACCTTAAAGCCCAATAAACGTCGCTGTTTTCTAATACCTCACCTCCTTCGTTAATCACCACGCTCTCTTTCTGAATATCATACTTTAGCATGTACCTCATTTCATCTAAAACTGCATTAATACCTACCTTTTTTGCCTTCAGCTCACCAATATTCTTGATCAAAGACATTTTAATCAAATCATATGTTACAAGGAGGTTTTAAAAGGCTTAATTCTCTATATAGAAAAATTTATAACAACATTCTATACATAGGAAATTGAGGCGAAAGGCCTTGGAAAGCAATGATGAGATAGTAGAAAAGATAGTGAAGAGGCTGAGGTACTATAGGTCTATGGGCGTTGAACCGCTATCCTTGGCGACTGGGTGTGCCGTAAAGGTAGACCTTTTAAGGGTAGTTTATCCGGCCATGGAGGAGATAAGGCGAAGGTTAGAAAACGTGACCATAGCCGATAGGGAAGATGCAGACACATTTTATGGGGATCCTAGCTCCGTATCGTTAAATAGGGTAATGATAGGACTAGGAGAAGAAAGGTCGCCAACTCTAAGGCTTAAGGCTGATGCAAGGGCGATTATATTAATACAGATACATCAGATGGATGCAAACGAACCGCTTAAATTCATTAAAAAGGTGCTACCAGCATATAGAACAATTTCAAGGTGTGCGCCCAAAATAAGGATAGGAAAGGGACATTCGATAGTGACACCTTTTAGGGAAGATGAGTTTATGATGGCAGACATTATCAGCTACGAGAAGGGCGAAAATGTAATACTTGCGAACAACGATACAATGCACATAATTGACCCCACAAGCGACCCAGCAGACTATAGGCAAGTCTCGGGGGCCATCTCCAACTCTTTAAACGATTTATTCGTCTATGGGGGGTATAGAGACATAAAAATTGCGCCACTCCTCAACGCTCCTGACGAAGGTTTAAGGGAAGAGATGATGAGCAATGCCAGGAAGTTTGCAGAAAGCATAGGTGCAAGGCTTGTTGAGGTAGAGCAACCAAAGAGGGGCAAGCTCCTCCTAGGGGCAACAGTTCTGGCGAGCAGTGATAAGAAGCCTCCAACCTTCCACAAAGAGGTTGATAAGGGTATGAAGCTAATCTCTACGAGGCCCTTTGGTGAACTGGCCCCAATAACCGTTTACCTCTCCACAGCCATAGACAAATCCATCATTGATGACCTTGAAGAGAAAGGAATAGGCCTAAGCGAACTAGAAAAGATGAAAGAAAAGGCGTTTGATATGATATCCACCCCCAACAAGGGGCTTGGGGAGGTGTTGGCGAAGTACCTACCTGATGTAAATGAAGATTACAGAAAAGACCAGCACGTGGCCTGCGCTACCGATGTAACAGGCCAAGGAATATTGATCCTGTGGGAGATCTCAAAGCTTACAAATTCTCACATAAAGGTCTACAACTTCCCGCTCCTCTTCCCTGAGATATCCCAGTTCGCAACGGAAAGCTTCCTCATGCCAAACGCAACAGCCGGCACTAACGGCGGTTTTGTAATAGTAGCACCAGAGGAGATCCATGAAGAAATAATGAAGGAGCTATCGTTAAAAGGGTATGAGCCGAAGGTCATAGGCGAGGTCTTAGAAAAAGGGAAGGCAATGGTAGAAGCTCCCAGGAGCGTAGCAAAATATGTTATAGACGAGGAGATATTGAGCAAGTTCACCTTAAAGGGTTGATAAATGAAAACGATTGATTTGAGGGGCATGGGATGCCCAGAGCCGACGATCATAGCATTTAGGTACCTTGGTAGACTAGATGTTGGCGAAGAGGCAGAATTTCTCATGGACAGCAGTGAATGCGCCTATACAACATACAAGCTCATTAACAACACTGGAATTGCGATAGCTTCTATAAAGGAAGCCAACAGAGTTTATAGGATTAGCGTTATAAAGATAAGGAGCTCCCATGCATCTTTACTTCATGCTTGATGATAAAAGTTCAGAGATGTATTTGCTGGCAAAGGGCTTTACAGAAGCCACCACATCCCTTGCCTCATCATCCTGCAAGTGGTGCCTCGTGTGCTTCCCTATTTCTTGCCCCTCCCACCTAGGTATTACGTGAACGTGGAAATGGAATATTATTTGGCCTGCAGCCCTACCGCTATTGTTTAAAACGTTGACACCGGGAGCCTTTAGCTCCTTCCTGTAGAGCTTGGCCATTGCTGAAGCTACAAGCCATACCTTTTTCAGGAGCGTTGCTGGCATGTCCTCTATTGCCTCATGGTGCTCCTTCGGTATTACCAAGAGGTGGCCCTTTGAAACAGGGTATATATCGAGTATTACGAGCGTGTCATCATCTTCATAGACCTTGTATGCATCCCTTTCCCCTCTTGCTATCTCACAAAAGGTGCATGACATAAGCACCACCGCTAACCCTTAATGTCTTTTCCTGCTTTCCTTTTTAGCTTTACCTAATACCTTAATTTTAAAGGCCTCTCTCGTGTAGCCCCAAGATGCTGGCAAGCTCTGCCTTGAGCGCTGACGAGGAAACGGTTTTCGTTAAAACGTTGTTAATGCTTCTAAATTACTAGACAGCATTAAGGCATAAATACTATCCTTAATTAATAGTAGAGCCTATACTGCCACTGGGGGGATGAACTATTGCCACTGGGTGACCCCTTGGGTACGGCCGTTCTTTTTCACCTCCTTTAACTTTACATCAAGTTACCCCGTCAGCTTCATTTTCTTTTCATCTACAATAGCTGTGACCGTTTTTTCAAGGGAATCCTTTAGGTCATAGGCTATGTTTAGTGCGTCGCCTTTTTTCAGCCCTTTCTTATCTTGGAGGCCTAAGACTACAGAGGCAGGAGATACTATTGGTGCGTAGAGGAGCACGATGCTTACCAAATCACTTACCCTTAGGCCGTTCTTCTTTGTTGCCTTCCTGTATACATCTAAGACCTCTTTCCACACCCTCACGGTCGGGCTTCCACCACTACCCAACACTGCCACCACACAAAAATTGTGAACGTTCAAGTTAACAAGTGTTTACACCTTACATCGTTAAGGACAACAATGGTATTTACCTAAAAGAAGTTAAAGGAGTACGCTCATTAGCAGATTGGTCTGAGAGGAGTCGCTGGAGGTTTAGCATATATGTGCAGGTTATTTGGTTTATATGCTAGCTTGTTGATGTCTATTTTAGCTTCTTAACTTTATTTTCCACAAATTTGTGGAAAACCCTTAGCAGTTTCGCTCTTCTTTTAATGTAAAACTCAAGTGTTTCCACCCAGATTTGTGGAAAGTATGGGGGGCTAAGATGCCTAATTGTGTATGTGACTAGCCTGCGGAAAAATTTGAATGTTTTTCTCCATAAATTTATGGGGAAACGACTCCGCCTTGGAAGGGAAAAAAGTTTGTAGTGTTGTTACCAGCTCAGAAAGGCTGGCAATATACACAACGGGGCGATCAACCGTGAGGCGTTGCTGGAGCTACTCCATAGGGAGTGCTGGGATCTAAAGGAGGCGTCAATTTCGGGGTATTCCTCCGCTTAATTATCCAGGAGGCTGTGGGCTTAGGCGATCCTATGGAAGGCATCGCAAATGTTGCCGAGAAAAAGTTGATAAAGGTATTGATTTCTTAACATCACTAAACTTTATTGTTAGTAATGGCGAGAAACTCTATGCTTTAAGGTATGCAATCACAGGACTAGACTACTATACGCTCTACTACTTGGAGAGACCCAGAGAAGTAGAGCTGAGGAAATTATCGGAAAAACGCACCAACTAATACTAACTAAGCTTGCCCCTGAAGAAGAGGCTGTAGTTATAGCCTCTGAGCCTATGAGTGATGAACCGAACCGGGAACCTATATCGAATAAAAACCTTGCAGTAATAGGTTCTAACCTCAACATGAAATGATTCCTTAAAAACGCTGGGATCCAATAAATCAGTTATAGTGGTAGGGCAATGATCTTTGGGACAAGGTTTAAAGTAAATAACGAACTATATGCTGGGATAGATTTCAGAGGGTACATTAATGTAGAGAACAATATTGCCAATATTAGCTTACCGGAGAAGATAGAACCGGCAATTATTGATGACTCATATCTCAAGGTCTTCTACGCTACGCTCAACCCTAGATTAATCTATAGAGGCGACGCTCATGGAACCATCGAGGGATGGAAATACCTAGAATCTCACCAGATAGATCTCAGTGAGGCTACAGCTATACTAGCAATAAATGAAATAGCTACTTTTCTAGCATGGAAGTTTCTACCAGCAATACCCGCCATTACTTCTATTTCTGAACTTGCATATCTTGTTAACCATCTGAGGGAGAAGAGTGCAGGAAACTTAGAGTATTATATTCCAAAAGTTAGAAGGAAAATCGGGAGTAGTAAGAAGAGAGGGGCTGTTGGGCACGCCATTAAAAGTATGCATGAGGATAAGCGACTATCTACCTCTATAAGACCGTTGGAGGAAAGCGTATTTAGTATTATTAGTGAACTACGGATCTGTAGAGAGATCGTTGACAGGGGCTATGACGTAGAATTTAATCCTCAGAGTAGTGGGCCTGACCTATATCTTAGTGGTAGAAGCGTGAAGCTAGAGGTAGCCACGAAGCTTGAGCAGGTAGATATCCAAAGATACAAAGAGCGGATGAATAGTACCTATAAGAACTCAGAGGAGCATTCTATTAAGATTAATCCAAGAGTGCTCTTTATGTCATTGCTACTTTTACTTGCTGATAAGCTCGGAAAGGAGCTTAAGCAAGGCAATATGGTGATCATAGATATAAGTTCTACTTTAGAGGGCTCTATGATGCTGGCCCTAAAATCCTTCTCGAAAGGCCCTCATAATTTGGAATTCGATGCTGCTATCAATCGAGCATTAGAACTTATAAATAGGGGGAAGAAGGCTATAATCCTCTATACTCGATTGGGGAGATCATCAGCTTCGCTATGCATCGACGATGAAAACGCTCTGGAATTCATTAGGCACATAAAGGAACGCGCTAGCTACCTAATACCGCTAAGGAGAAAACACCCATATGAAGCAATTAAAATACTCAGCTCTATGTTCTATGTAGATAATTAATAAGAACGGCCATGCTAGTTCCCAGTTCAATTATATATGAGTATGGTCTTGGTGGCAGTAGTAATTGTAGTAATTTTCTTACTCAAGAAATACTAAATCCAAAGGAACAAAAAAACATAGTTTTTGGCGGTAACTCTTCGTTTCTCTGTAATCTTTTAAAAAATCTTTTAAAAAATGATGTATTTTCACGGCTTTATGTCCCAATACTATAATATCTCGCTTTCCCCTACTCGATAATATCGAGATTATCCTTATTTCATGATCTCTTACCATAACTACATCAACTTTGAGACAGTCTTTTCTTTTAATGATCTTATCGGAACCATCCTATTTATAATAATCAACATGAGGATAGTAATGATCCGAAGTAATGCTATACCAGATCTTTTCCCCTTAAATTTAAGGGGAAAAGTGCTGCTCTGAAGACCAAAGCCTGTTACCTGCTACCCTTCTGGGCGGTAGAGAAAAGGGGAAAAGCCTCGGCACAAAATAGCGATGCAACTTATATTATAGAATGGTGTTATGTAACTTTTCTTTTGATCCAAAACACTTATCGGGTTTTATCGAGTATATCTTTTCTCAAAAGATTTTCATTTAAAATCACAAACGTTTATACGTAAAGGTGCTAAGCGCCTCGCTGTCTGGCAGCCTGGGAAGGGGAAATAATTCAGCTGCCACGGTCCATAACGCATAGATAAGGGGGCTGTGGCCATGGGGAACCCAAAAACTGCCACCCTTCCAGCAGGCAGCGGGGCGTCGCCTATGAGGGCGTGTTTATCTACGGCGCTCCCAGTAAACTTATACCAGCTGGGGAACGTTTGAATCCCCGTGGCTTAGCGTTGGCTACATGGGTGTATGTTTTCGACGAGTTCAGGCTCGCAGGTATCGATGCTGGCAAGGTGTTTGGGCTGGCCGAAGAGGATCCATTAAAGCTATTTGAAAGTATTAGGGGGATTGTAGGCGAATACTTTAAAGAGATTAGGGGCGTAAGGGTCTATGACGTCTACTTTGACCCTAGCAGCCTTGAGGTTCTCGTAGAGTACCTTGTTAGGTGCAGGTATGGAGAGCTGTCGGTCAAGCTCATCTACGCGCGCGACCCTAGGGTAACACTTAGCAAGTACTACGAGCACGAGCAAGCAAAATAATACCTCGACGTTTCCTAATGCTTGCTAACACGAACTAATCCGTTTCCCCAGCCACATAGACGGAAGGACCCCTCCCATTCTTCTACCCACACTTCCTTTAGCGTCAAATCAGCCCGCGCAGATGATTGTCAAAGGTCTAATATTGGGGCTAAACTGCGCTAGTTGGTGCCCCCAGGCCGTCTTAGCAGTCCCTCGTATAAACACTGCAAGAGGTGCTTGCCCATGATTACTTTAATCGAAAACTCCTTGGCTATACTCAGTCGCCCTTAAAACCACAGGTACAAGGCATCCTAGCTGGGTTACAGGCTTTTTGTAAAGCCTGTAACCTTTGACCTGTTATTTACTTAGAGGTGGAAGGCGTATTCTGTCCGACTGGCTTTAGGGACTTTTATTGAATAATTTTTGGCGTGAAAACGCTTTTCCCCATAAATTTATGGGGTAAAAGTATTCAAGCCTTCCTGCAGCTTTTTTCTTGGAGCCCCTTAGCTGCTAATGGCCATGGCAAGCCAAGGCAACGAAAGGCTGCAGGGGCGGGGCACGTCACCTCGCGCTGCTTTCTGCCTTCCATTTTTTCCACCTTAAGGAAAAGCTTAAATGTAAATTTAAGATGGTTAACTTAATAATTAATAATAAGAATTTATAGGCCTCCAGCTTTTAAAAAAGTGGTGGGTAAATGTGAAAATTAGTACCCGCAAGCTCCTTATCGCATCAATTGTAATAATAGCAATTGCCTTACCAATCCTATATTTAAACTTCTTCACAATAAGGCCAAGGAGAGATACCTTAACGGTATATTCCGTTTACCCCAAACATGGAGACCCGCAAATAATCAATGCCTCTTATTCCATTTGGGTATTTTACCCAACAGAAAATGGAACAATTTTCCAAAGCGTCTTCAATGGTACCGGGAAAATAGTAAACATAAGGATGTCTTCTTTAATTAAGTGGGCAAAATCTTGGATAAGATATTATGGCCGCGATGCAATATTCTCATTTATGCCATCGATTATCATTTTCTCCTCCTATGAAACTGACCCTAACAACACTGTTGAAATCGTTACGCAAGAGGAAATGATCCCATTAAATTTGAGCTATCCCATAACGGGAAAGGGCTTCGTTATTAAAGTCAACTTTACAAACCCATTTATCACAAAAATTAAAAGTAGCAAGATCAACACAATTAAACTTGATGAAAAACTAGGCGGGTTGTTACCACAGACTACAACAACTGAGACTACAATGACACCAACAGCCTCTACAAGCACTATATATCGCTATAACTATTGGTCGTACTACTTGGTCTTTAGGCCAAAGGTGATTTCATGGTACCCTAGCAACAATAGCTTAGCGCCAATAAGCTTGGCTATATCGTTAGCAAAGCCCAATGGGTATAGCCCATTTGCCACTTTATCTACTACAATAGTTCTTGGGGGTTCATATTTCAAAGAGGAGAGCTTTAACGCTGTATCAATTGCAAGCAACGCCTTTTTATCAGCAGTTGGAGACGCTGAGTCAAACGAGGTAGCTAGCGCAATTAATTCCCTTTCCCCAACGATACCTGGGGCGTCGCTCACCTTCACGCAAGTGAGCGAAGTATCCTCAACTAATCGTACTGATGTGAGTACTCCAATACACACGCCTGACGTCGGCCAAATATATGTGATGGGCCAGGCAGCTTTGATAAACTGGACCATATATAATAGTTTAAACCAGCCTGTAGGCTGGGAGCTTGGAATGCAGCTAACAGCATTAAAGGTTGTTAAAAGCAACGGGGCTATTGCACCAGTGTTATATAAATGGCTAGCCTACGACCCTTGCGTAAACATCACGCAATGGGCAGAGGAATACTATAATATAAAGTATAATAATGGCAACATACCCCCAACCGTTATTAACGCAACGTGCCCGATACCTAACACCCCAGCCCCTGTTAACTGGGAAGACTATGAGCACAACTTAACTTACCTTACAACAGTAAACTCTGGGGTTGAAAAATTTGTGCTCTCCTACGTTAACATAGAAGGAAACAGCGGGCAATCGGCAATAGGCGCTGTTATAGACGCAGGTTCCGCACTAGCGTCTACTGTAGGTATTGCTGCCCTTGCGTCCGGCATAGGGGCGCCGGTAAGCAGCGTTGCATTCGTTGTCTCTGCAATCTTAAATTCTGTCCAGTTCACTTCCCATTCAGTCACCTTGCTAATTACACTAGTGCATGTTGATAATCAGCTTCCCGTAAGCGTTTCCGTTTACTACTCAAACATGACCCCCCTATATACATATGAAGGGCAGAAATACACGTTGCCAAGGTTTTTGGTATTGATAAATGCAACCAGTTAATTTTTTTAACAACTTTTTTTCCAATAAGGACTCCAAGGCTGTTGAGGAAGGCTTAGCAGGGATCAGCTTCCCAGAGGTGAGCATCTCTTTGCTAAGGTATTGAGAAAGAACCCACACTGATGGCTTCAACCTAGTGCTAATTGGAAGCGCGTCGTTTGAGAGAATAGCATACTAGCAGGGGGGCTGCTAGGGATCCATCTACGCTCGTTAAGGCTCTCGGGAGGGGCTTATGTAGTGCCGGTTACTGGGCTGTTTCATAGGATAGCAACAAACGAAATATTTAAATACTTTCCACAGATAATCATGATTATAGGATGGCTCTGAAGATGTGGGATTTCATAAGCCCGAAAGCCGTCCGAAGATGTGGGGAGTTTCCGTTCCCCCCGAAAGCCAGCCGATGAAGGTGGGAGGCTGGAAGGTTATCCGCTACGATTATTTCAAAAGTTTCAAAAGTAGCGGATAATCAGAACGGTAAAGCACCAAGAAAGCGCGCCGGAGGAGGACGACGAGAACCTAGACTTGAGGATCTGGATCCTCCCTAGCCTAGTGCAGCCCTCGAGCCCTACAGGCAGTAACGGCTCTGTCTTTGGGTTCATGTTGCAAACTATAGCTACCTGCAACATAACCCCCGTAGGCTCTAGAAACGGGGAGCTCCCCTTTTGACATTCTCGAGGAGCCTCTGAACCCTGTATTTCCTGCGCCTGTCCTCATAGACCCTTTTTGCTATCTCCATGACGCCTAGACGTTAGACATTAGCTACCGTTAAACGCTACTAGAGGAAAATTAGAAAACATGATAAGGCCTAGTGCTAATATATGAAGGTGGCGATTGGATGGGCAAAAGGAGAGGTGCTTTGAGGGACATACTCTACAGGGCAGTATACGCCAGAGAAGAATGCCTTATATATTATATAGATAGGAGCCTGGAGCACGGCGCTAGGGAGCTCTACATAAGCTCCTCTAAGGTAATTGCTGTAAGCAATTGGGCTATAACTTTAGAGGATAATGAAACTACAATCCCTTTGCATAGGATAACAAAGGTAACAGATAGGGATGGAAGGGTTTTGTGGAGGAAGGTGCAGTGACTTGGAAGGAATAATAGAGGGACCGGGCTACAGGGTAGAGGTTGTAAGCGGGTTCAGGCCCCCTAGCTTCAAAGCAGAAAACGAGATCGTAGTTGGGGACTCGATACTTTTGGCGGATGTGAAAACAGGCGTCCTTGGAGATTACCTCTCGGGACTCTTAATACCCCCAGTAAGGTGTAATGGCTCATTAAAGAGGCTTGAAGAATACTACAAAACAAGGGTAACGGTGGAGCAGGGTTATGAGATTAAACAGAGGCTTGATGGCATGGTAAACCTTGTTAAAATACCAATCGAATTTATCCCCATATCAAGGATGTCGCTTATAAAAAATGCATATCCATGCATATTAAACCAAGCGCTCCAAGAAGTTGGCGTTGATGGACTTAGGGAGGAATACAAAAAGTATATCACATATATAGGAAAGCTAGATGGTAACTACGTTACCCTAATGGGAAAAGCAATATCCTCTAGCAAGACGAAGCTCATCGGCAACATAGGTAAAAACGTGATACTAGGCTTGATATCGCTGAGCTCTGGGAAACAATGGGTCGGAATGCAGAAGTGCAAGCCTGAGGAGCTCATTCTTAGGCCATATAAATTGCTCTCCCTTCCGGAAGGGGAGATAAGAATGGATTGTGGAAGCGAAGACGATTCCTACCTGAAGGAATACAAGTGCAACAGGCCAAGCATACTCTCAGGGAGTCAAATATGCAATGATGGAAAAAGGAAGGTTGTCATAAAGGAATATATGTACGGCTCATTAAAGTGGTTTATGGCAGGGGCAGTCTCTGCCTCCATCTACCCATTTAGGCAGACGCCGCTTGGGAGGCTAAGCAACGAATATAGGCACCTTCTTGAGCTAAGGAAGGTAATTCCGACGCCAAGGGTTTATGCAGTATGTCCAGATAGGTATTGGTCTAAGATGGTGAGGGAGTTTATAGAAGGAGAAGTTGCACTGAAGAGCAAGGATCCAAAGGCTTGGGAAAAAATAGGCGAGGCGCTCGCTACTATTCATAATGGGGGCTTTGCCCTAGGGGATCCAAACCCTGGGAACTTCATAATAACAGATAATGAGGTATATATAATCGACCTGGAGCAGGCTAGCAGCTACTCGACAAAAAAGGCGGCTTGGGACATAGCGGTCTTCTTCTCCTATGCAAGGGCATTCCTAGCGGGTTATAGGCTCGTTAAGAGGTCCCTTGAGGCCTATAGCGCCGATAGGGAAAAGGGGGAGTGGAAGGCAATAGTAGAATACATAAAGGGGCCACTTTTAACAACGCTCATGTCGGCCGTGCCTAACCTCCTGATAGAGCTTAGGCTACTCCTAAGGGACCTAGGGGCTACATGATTGCATCAGAAACTATAGTCCCTGGTAGGCTTATCTTCCTCATGCTATCCAATACCCTCTTTAAGTAGTTCTTGTCAGGTTCCTCAAAAAAGGTGTAGCTCATAACGCTCTCCTTAACTAGGTTAGCGGGCATCCCTATTATCCTTGAATAGCCTTCAATGTCGGCGCCCTTTACAGCGGAGACTGAGGAAGAAAATAGCTTCCTAATCTTCCCGAAGTCCTCGCGCAAGGATGAGTGCGCCCCTAGAAGGCAACAGACCTCTAACTCGCACCCCTCCACGCTATAGTTCCTCTTCTTAGCAAAGGTCAAGTATGGCTCCCACAGCACGGCATGCTTCACTAGACCCCTTTCTATTTTTTCCATCATTTCCCAACCGCTCCTGCTATATACCCTTGGCATCTCCAGCCTGCTTATTTCCGCGCAGAGCTCCATCGAGGACATCATGGAAGTTGTGTGCCCACCAGCACCACCGGGGTTTGTCACTATGCCGCTACCATGCCCACTACCCCCTCCTATTATAAACACCCTGCCCCTGCTCATCCTATTCATGATAAGTAAAGAGATCGCTGGGGCCATTGCGAGCTTTATCCTTCCGGTGGAAAGGTCCATTGCCTCCTTAAACGCATCGTCATATACCTTGATGTTTACATGCTCGTAAACTCCTTTAAGGAGCTTCACAAACTTGATAATATATGGGTACTCGCTGGCCCTCAGTATCCCCACGGTCACTGCTGGGTTCTTTTCCTCCCTTGCCGTTATTATAGAAACCCTCCCCTGAACCCTTACTTCTACGAGGCCGTGGCGTAGGAGCTTCCTGACCCTCTTATCTACCATGCTCTTGCTCCATCCAGTCGCCCTAGAGAGCTCTGAAATAGTTATCGGCATCAGCTCTGCAATCCTATCGAGCAACTCATAGTCTACCTGGTCTAAGGGTTCCATCCTTCACCGTATCGGTATTGGCAATGAAGGGTTAAATATATAAAAGCCTTTAGGTTTCCGAATTAGTAAAGGTGCAATGATTTGCCTGAAGTAAGACTCGACCCATGGGGCAGGCCTGACATAAAGGACTATTCTAGGCTATATGAGGTCTTCGGCATAAGGCCGTTTAGGGAAGTAGCTGAAAAAATGAAATCGATGGGTATAGAGCAGAGCCTCCTCATGAGGAGGGGCATCGTCTTTGGTCACAGGGACTTCGACTCCCTCTTGGACTTCTATAAGAGGGGGGAGAAGGTAGCGGTAATGACTGGCTTTGTGCCAAGCGGTGGTTTTCATTTCGGCCACCTCCTAACGGGGAAGCAATTACTATACTTCCAAAACCTGGGCTTCAAGATCTTCGTTGGGATAGCGGATGCGGAGGCCTATGCAGTAAGGCACATAAAGAGGAAGGAGGCCATAAGGATAGGCGTTGAGGAATACATTGCAAACCTCCTAGCGATAGGGCTTGATGAAAGGAAGACGGAGTTTTACTTTCAGACTAGCAGGAAAGGGAGCTACCATTCCCTAATACAGCTCTTCGGCTCAAAGGTAACGTCAAGCGAGTTCGAATCCATCTACGGTGAGATCACGCCGGGGAAAATAGTATCAGCGTTAACGCAGGCGGCAGACATACTTCACCCCCAGCTCGATGAATATGGCGGGTACAAGATGGTGCTTGTGCCTGTAGGCGCAGATCAAGACCCGCACCTGAGGCTGACAAGGGACCTTGCTGAGAGGATGAAAGGGGAAGTAGAGCTAAGGCCCCCATCATCCATTTACCACAGGTTGATGAGGGGGCTAGATGGAGGGAAGATGAGCAGCAGCAGGCCTGAAACGACGATATTCCTTAACGAACCACTTGAAGTTGCTAGGAAGAAATTCATGTCATCGTTGACCGGAGGAAGGAATACTGCAGAGGAGCAGAGGAGGCTCGGTGGGGAGCCTGAGAAGTGCCCTGTCTTCGATTTTTATATATACCAGCTGATAGAAGATGATAACAAGCTAAACGACGTGTACAAGAGGTGTAAGGGTGGCAAGCTACTTTGTGGAGAGTGCAAGGCGATGGGGTTCTCTATGATAAGGGAGTTTTTAGAAGAGCATCAAAGGAAGCTTCAAGCTTCAAGGGAGGTCGCTTGGTCCATAGTTGAGACGCCAAAG
>Ga0256829_1001513_pt1 | contig 18910 bp, 18 predicted proteins | sample 131447metaG_FD_185979 | JGI IMG/M metagenome (GOLD analysis project Ga0256829, IMG submission 185979) | Hydrothermal vent microbial communities from Lau Basin, Pacific Ocean - 131-447 | ecosystem: Environmental > Aquatic > Marine > Hydrothermal vents | place: Pacific Ocean: Lau Basin | collected...
CCATGTCATCGGCCCTCTTTCATATAAAATAAACAACGCGCCTGCATGCTTTTTCAACCTAGTGATAATATTTCATACCACTGGATGGAAAATCCATGCGCGTTAAGTGTCATAATGTTTTCGGCATGAAATGATCGTGATATAGACATCATCAACGGCATAAACCAGCCGGTTGGTTTCATCGATTCTTCTTGACCAAAAACCGGAAAGGCTTTCCCTCAAAGGTTCAGGTTTACCGATGCCGGAGAAGTGATCCCTCTTCACATCCCTGATCAAGGTATTGATGCGCCTCAAGGTTTTTTTGTCCTGGCTCTGCCAATAGAGGTATTCATCCCATGCCTTGTCCGTCCAGGCAACTTGTTTACCCATCAATGAGGTCTCTGACTTTCGCCTTACCCTCTCTGTATTGCTGAATGCTCTCCATCAGGTTTTTTGCGTTGGCCGGAGACTCCAGCAGGTGGAGTGTTTCCAGCATGGCGTTGAAGTAGTCCAGCCCCATGACCACGGCATCACTTCGGTCACGCCGATGAATCACCGTGAAATCCGCATCCTCTTCAACCTGATTAAGAATTTTATTTAAACCGTTTCTGGCTTCCGTAAATGATACGACTCTCATACATTCACTCCTGTTAACAAAAGTGAATGATAACCCGCAGGGGGTAGTTGTTCAATATACTGTGCAACTTAGCTGCGTTTGCCGTGGCACTGCTTGTATTTTTTACCCGAACCGCACGGGCATGGATCGTTGCGCCCCACTTTCGGCTGTTCGCGTTTATAGGTCTGCTGCGGCTCCTGCTCCGGTTCATCTTCACCAAGATTGTAACTCACCGGCGCACTCTGCTGCGGCTGTTCCACCACCGGCGGCTCCTGCTCCACCTGCACCTGATGCAGGGCGGTCATGGTCTCCTCGCGCACCCGGCCCAGCATGCTCTCAAACAGCTCGAACGATTCGCGTTTATATTCCTGAATCGGCTGTTTCTGGGCGTAACCGCGCAGGCCGACGCTCTGGCGCAGATGATCCATGGCCAGCAGGTGCTCCTTCCAGAAATGGTCGAGAATCTGCAACAGCAGATACTTCTCGAACGAACGCATCTGCTCCGCTCCGGTCATCGCCTCCTTGGCGGCCATATGCGCCTTCAGACTGGCAAAAATCTGCTCGCCCATGTCATCGGCGGTCTCCACCGCATCGCTTTCCAGCCATGCCGCCGGATCCGCCTCGACGCTGAGCCGTTCATGCAGCGCCTCGCGAAGCTCATCCAGTCGCCACTCATCGGTATGCCCCTCGACAAACTCATGCTGCAGGCGATCGGCGTAATCCTTTTGCATATCCTCAATCACATCGCGCACATCGTCGGCTTCCAGCAGCTCACGGCGCTGCGAGTAGATCACATCACGCTGCTGGTTCATCACATCATCATATTCCAGCAGCTGTTTACGAATATCGAAGTTGCGCCCCTCCACCTTCTTCTGTGAATTTTCAATGGCCTTGGTCACCCACGGATGCTCAATGGCTTCACCCTTCTCAAAGCCCATCTTGGTCAGCATCGCCTGCATCTTTTCGCCGCCGAAGATGCGCATCAGGTCATCTTCCAGTGACAGGTAGAAGCGGGTCTGGCCAGGGTCGCCCTGACGTCCGGAACGGCCGCGCAGCTGATTATCAATACGGCGGGACTCATGCCGTTCGGTGCCCAGAATATGCAGACCGCCGGCATTGACCACTTCGATATGCTCGGCCTGACAGGCCGCCCTGATCTCCTCCGCTTTGGCCTCGCGCGCCTCGCCGGAAATTTTACCCGGCAGCTGGGCGATCAACATATCCGGATTACCGCCCAGCATAATATCGGTACCGCGTCCTGCCATGTTGGTGGCGATGGTCACCGCCCCCTTGCGGCCGGCCTGCGAGACAATCTCCGCCTCGCGTTCATGATGCTTGGCGTTGAGCACTTCATGTTTGATGCCGCGCTTTTTGAGCTGTTCGGAGAGGTATTCAGATTTTTCAATCGAGATGGTGCCAACCAGAATCGGTGCGCCGGTGCGGTGCGTCTCTTCGATATGCTCGATAATCGCTTCGTACTTATCCGCTTCGTCGCGATAGATCAGATCGGGCAGATCGTTACGTATCATGTCGCGGTTGGTCGGCACGATCACCACTTCCAGCTTGTAGATTTTCTGGAACTCTTCGGCTTCAGTGTCGGCCGTGCCGGTCATGCCGGCCAGCTTGCTGTACATGCGGAAATAGTTCTGGAAGGTGATCGAGGCCAGCGTCTGGTTTTCCGGCTGCACCGTCACCCCCTCCTTGGCCTCCAGCGCCTGATGCTGACCGTCGGAGTAGCGCCGACCCGGCATCATGCGGCCGGTAAATTCATCGATAATGACCACCTCGTCATTGCGCACGATATAATCCACTTCGCGCGTGAACAGCGTATTGGCGCGCAGCGACTGCGTGGCGGCGTGCATCAGGTTGACATTTTCCGGGTCGTACAGGTTGCCGCTGGTCAGCAATCCGGCCTGACGAAACAGCTCCTCAATATGATCGTTGCCGACCTCGGTGAAAGAGACCGCCTTATCCTTCTCATCTTTTTCGAAATCTTCTTCGTTCAGCTGCTTGATCAGGGCATCGGCCTGATTGTACAGCTCGGTGGCCTGCTCGGCCGGACCGGAAATAATCAGCGGCGTGCGCGCCTCATCAATAAGGATCGAGTCCACCTCATCGACAATGGCGTAGTGGTGTCCGCGCTGCACCAGCTCCTCGCTGGCGAAGGCCATATTGTCGCGCAGGTAATCGAAACCGAATTCGTTATTTGTGCCGTAGGTGATATCGCAGGCGTAAGCTTCGCGCCGCTCATCATTGGAGATGCCGTGGACAATCACACCGGTGGAGAGACCGAGAAAACCGTAGAGCTGGCCCATAAATTCGGCATCGCGTTTGGCCAGATAATCATTCACCGTCACCACATGCGCGCCCTTGCCGGAGAGCGCATTGAGATAAACCGCCAGCGTTGCGGTCAGGGTTTTACCCTCACCGGTTTTCATCTCGGCAATTTTGCCCTGATGCAGAATCAGGCCGCCAATCAGCTGCACGTCAAAATGACGCATGCCGAGCACGCGGCTGGAGGCTTCCCGCACCACTGCGAAGGCTTCCGGCAGCAGATCGTCCTCGGTTTCACCCTGTTCGAGCCGGTTGCGGAACTCTGCTGTTTTGGCCGCCAGCGCTTCATCGCTGAGCGCCTGCATCTCCGCTTCCAGCGCATTGACCTGTTTGGTGATCGGCCACAACTCCTTGAGCAAACGATCATTGCGGCTGCCGAACAGCTTGGTAAGAACTTTTAACATGGTGATTAGAACTCCAGAGATAATAGGGCTGCGCAACCTAACATGCTGCAAGGCAGGCACCAAGCAGACAGGCGCGAGCGACCTTTCCGATGATATTCCGGCTGTTTTTTTGACAAATCCGGTATACGCTTTGCAGCATGATCAAAAAACTGAAACAGATGTGGAAACAGGCGGCAGCCAGTCCGCAGGAGAAAAAACAGCATGACGTCTCGCTGGCCGTGGCGGCATTGATGGTGGAGGTGATGCGCATGGACGGCCACCTCGAATCGTCCGAGCGCAGTGAAATTGTACTGGCGCTGGCCCGTCGTTTCGGCCTCGATCAGGTGGAAATCCATGATCTGATTGAAAATGCCCTGCAGGAAGTTGAGCAGGCGCTGGACCTGCACCAGTTCACCTCGGTGGTGGTTAAAGGCTTTTCCACCCGCGAACGAATTGTCATTCTCTCCGAGTTATGGGGCGTGGCAATGGCCGACGGCTTTGTCGATCCGTATGAAGAACAGCTGATTCGGCGCATGGCGGACCTGATGGGTTTGCACCACGCTCAGTTCATTGAAGCCAAAGTCGCCGCCGGCGCGGCGTAGTCTTTACATCCGCAAAAACTACGCGCCTAGGATGGGGATTTTTACGGACGGCGCTTCAGCCGGCAGCATCTGACGCCCGATCCGCGCTGCGCTCATCGGCGCCGCCATCAGAAATCGCTTCGATACGGATGCTCAAGGCGTGAATGTCATTGGGAAACAGCGAGTTCAGGGCCTTATAAATCAGGCGATGCGACTGGCTGCGCGACAGGCCGTTAAAATGGTGCGAAGCAATTTGCACGACAAAGTGGCCGCCGCCGCTCTCCCTGACGCCGGCATGACCGGCATGTTTCCACGATTCATCTTCGATATGCAACCGCTGCGGCTGAAATTCGGCTTCGAGCAGGGCTTCGATGGCGTCGCATGTCGCGCTCATGTTTCGGCGCGCTTGCGGTAGAGGATGCAGATTTTGCCGATCCGGCCAATCAGTTCCGCCCGGCTGCGACGCGCCAACTCCTCTGCGCACTGCTGGCGCGCTTCTCGATCATCCAGAGCGATATGCGCCTTGATCAGTTCATGCGTATCCAGGGCGCGTGAAGTTTCCTGTAGCAGGTTATCGCTCAAGCCTTTCTGCCCGACCCGTATCACCGCTTTGAGGTGGTGCGCCTGTTCTTTAAGCGCCTTACGTTGTTTCGCTGTTAAACCCATTGGAGATTCCATGGGCCGAATATTAGCAAGCATGTAAAAAAATGGTATGATAATTGCTTGCCCTCAACTTATGAGTGGATACTATGTCACAAAGACGTATTCAGCATGGTTACAGATGCGATGTTACCACGGAACCAGGATGGAGCCTGTATGAAAATATTAAAAGAAGATCCGCACCGCGCTGTTATACTGGGGGCTGGCGAAGGCGGCACCGCTATTCTGGAGATGCTGCTGGATGAAAAGCTGGTCAGTGTCGTCGGCATTGTCGACATCAACCCCGATGCAATGGGACTGAACGTCGCCAGAAAACATGGCGTGCCAGTTTACAACTCTGTGGAACAGGCGCTGCAGGCGTGCGCGCCGTGCGTCGCATTCAATATGACCGGCAACGAAATGATTGAGGTGGTGGCGGCGGAAATTGTCGGCGCAGGCGGCATTATCGGCGGCATGGAAGCGCGACTGATGCACAATATGATCACCAACCTGAAAGAGGCCAAGCAGGAGTTGCGTTATCAGGCCAGCCACGATCCGCTCACCGGCCTCTATAATCGTCGCTATATGATCGAGCAGATGCATCAGGGGGTCTCCCAGGCGCTGCGCTACCGACACCCTTACGCCATTGCGATGCTGGATGTGGATCATTTTAAACAGGTTAATGATCAATACAGCCACGCCGCCGGAGATCTGGTGCTGGAGCATCTGGCCAAATTGTTGAAAAACAGCGTACGTGACGCCGATGTGCCGGGACGCTGGGGCGGCGAGGAGTTTGTCGTTCTCATGCCGCATACCGATCTTCACGGCGCCCGGCAGGCCGCACAGCAGTGGCTGGCCCAACTGAACAATTCAGACATTCGCCTGAACGAACAGCAGTCGATCCACATCACCTTTTCCGCCGGCGTTGCAGCCCTAGATATGACGGCGAAGAGCAGAGACATTGATGCCGCCGTAGAGCAGTTGCTGCATACGGCGGATGAACGCATGTATGCGGCCAAAGCGGGCGGGCGCAACCGCATCTGCGCCACATTACAGCCGGACAGCGCTGTCGAGAGCGTCGAATAACATACCGTTTCCGCACCGGCCTGCGGCGTGGAAATGCATCATGCTCCCGATTAAATCCGGGTAGTTTCCCCAGCCTGCGCCTGGCAACTGTTTACTGCAATTGCCCTGAGTCCGACAGAACCCTAGAGTCGAGCTGTGCGCTACCATGACAACAATCATTCAGAAGACCATTCAATGACACCGGAACGTGCAGAGAGCCTGTGGAACCTTCGCATCCCCATTCGCTGGCGCTGGTCGGTGCTGGTCGGCCTGACCGTCACGCTATCAATCACCGTGCTGTTTTTTATCACGCTGGATATCGAGCACGATGCATGGCTGGACAATCAGGCGAAGCAAGCTGTGTTGCAGGTGGATCGGCTGGCCGATTCATTAAAATTACCCTTGCTGTCGGGCAGCAGCACGGAAACGGCCATCGCGGTGCAGGGGTTTCTGGATCATGTACCCACGGTGATGGGCATTGTAATTCGTTTTCCCGGCGGCAAGGTGAAATCCTTTGGGGCAGTCAAGGCGGATGCGGCGGTACGCCACGCCCTGCCCAATAGCAGCAGCGTCACCAGACTACCGCTGCAACGGTTGTGGTTCGGGAAAAAAATTATTTTTGACAACACCGGCGTCGGCACGCTGGCCGTACGCTTTTCCGAGCAGGAGTGGGAACAGATCGCCGGCAAACTCGGGCGCAAGATTTTGATCGCCGCGCTGTTTTCCATTGTCCTGTCCGGCGTACTGGTGTTCTGGATCGCCGGCCGCATGAGCAGGCCGATCGAAATGCTGGGCGATGCAGCGCTGAAGGTGGCCAGCGGCGATTATCAGATCAACCTGCCTGTGCGCGGCAACGACGAGTTGTCGGATACGCTGGCCCAGTTTAACACCATGGCCTCCGAACTGGCGCACAAGGAGGAACTGCGCGATGTCTTTGGCCGCTACCTGAATCCGAAACTGATCCATGAAGTCTTTGAAAGCGGCGATATCCAGATGCAGAACCATCGTCAGGAGGTTTCCGTACTGTTCGCCGACATGGTTCGCTTCACCTCGTTTTCCGAAGCCACCACGACAGAGGCTGTGGTGCGGCTGTTAAACCGTCACTTTGAGGTGTTCAATCGCGTCATCTGTTATTATGGCGGCCATGTGGATAAATATATCGGCGATGCCGTGATGGCGGTGTTCAATCACCCGATCGCAGAGGTTGATCATGCACGGCGGGCGGCGCTGACCGGTCTGGCGATGGCCGGCGCCTGCGAAAAACTGGCCGACCATCGCCCCGACGGAGAGCCGATCCGCTTCCGTTTCGGGCTGAACTGCGGCACGGCGATTGTCGGCAATATCGGCGCTGCCAGCCGGCTGGAATATACCGTGATCGGCGATGCGGTGAATGTGGCTTCGCGCATGAGCGGCGTTGGCGAGGGCGGAAAGCTGGTGATGTCTCGCGCCACCTTTGCACTGCTGGGCGAAGGATTCGATTTTGATGCGATTGGCGTGCGAAAGATCAAGGGGGTCAGTCAGGAGATGGAGATCGGCTATGTGGCCGCCCGAAGCCGCTCGCTGCAACAGGAGATTGAACATGTGGTGGATTTGGCATTGAATCCCGAATCCGACGCAGCGCCATTGGCGTCGTCATTGCCGATCGACGGAGCTGCCTGAACGTGTTTCGACGCTACTATTACATTGCCATTGCCATAGCGCTTGCCGCCTGTCAGGTGGACAACGCCAGACTGAACAGGACGGTCGACGGCCTGCTGGTCAAAGGCGGCGAAGCCTTCAATGTAATGAACACCTATGCGGTGATCCGGCACGATTTCAAACGCGGACGGATCATGCGGGCAAGGGCGCGCGTGCTGGCCATGAGCCGAGCCAACCCCGACTATCAACAGGCGCATCAACTGCTGGATCACAAAATCGAGCCGGCTCGCCGACGCATTTTCATTCACTTCCTGCGCCTGGGCAAACAACTGGAAAAACAGCAGCGCTGGTCGGAAGCGATGTGGGCCTACGATCAGGCCAAAGCGGTCACCATCAAACCGGAAGCGATGCAACAAAAAAGGGTCGAGATGGAACAACATATGCGTCAACTGCGGCTGGAGCATCTGCTGATGCAGCGCCGCAAGGAGGATCAGACGCTGCTGGCCTACGCCGCCGCCTATACGCCGCCGCCGGGACTGAGCCGGCAGGACGAGGTCTACGAACGTCTGCGCGAACGCTATAGTGATCTGCTGGATGACCGGGCCAACCAGACTTTCCGCGAAGCGCTCCATTTCCTGGCCAGAAAGAAGCCCGAAATCGCCTATGTGGAGATTGAATCCTATCTGCGCCTGCAGCCGGGCAGCATCAAGGGGCGGAAGCTGCTGGCCGCCATCAAGAAAAAAATGCCGCCGTTTCTGCATATTCCCGATCAGAATGCCGTCAGGCCGGAGCATCACAAGGCTGTGGCGCGCAAACGCATCAACCATCCAAAAGAAGTGAACGCCGATCAGATCCGACGCGCACTGAAAGCGGGCGAACTGCTGCAAGCCAGGCAACTGGCCCATATCTATCGACGCAATGGCGGCAAGGGCGCGGAGAAGCTGTTGGACCAGGTGGAGAAAAAAGTCAAAGCCAAAGCTGCAACGCTATTTACCAGGGGGAGCAGCGCATTTCGTCACGAACAACTGGAAGATGCCATTAAATACTGGAATGATGCGGTCACGCTGGCGCCCGAAGAGTCCGAATATGTGCAGTCGCTGCGCCGGGCTCAACAGCTACAGGAGCGCTTAAAGCTGTTGCAGGAAGCCAAATAACACAGCATCAGGCAAAGAGGAATTAAATGCAGGAAACGATAGTTCAACCACGACGCCACACCCGAAGCCTACAGGTCGGCGGCGTCAGGGTGGGCGGCGATGCGCCGATTGCCGTGCAATCGATGACCAACACCCTCACCTCCGATATCGATGCCACCGTCGCGCAGGTGCAGCGGCTGGCGCAGGCCGGCGCTGATATTGTGCGCGTCTCCGTACCCGATCCCGATTCGGCGGCGGCCATGCCGGAGATTCTGAATCAGACCGATGTGCCGATCATCGCCGATATTCATTTCAGCTACAAGATGGCGCTGGCCGCACTCGATGCCGGCGTTCACGGGCTGCGTCTGAATCCGGGCAATATTGGCGGCCGCGAGCGTGTCGAACGGGTGGTTAAAGCGGCAGCGGAGCGCGGCATCTCCATTCGCATCGGCGTCAATGCCGGCTCTCTGGAGAAAGAGGTGACCGAGAAGTATGGCGAACCCTGTCCCGACGCCATGGTGGAATCGGCCCTGAACCATATTCACATTCTGGAGGAGATGGATTTTCACGATATCAAGGTGTCACTGAAAGCCAGCAATATCCCCATGACCGTGGCCGCCTATCGCAAACTGGCGAAGCAGGTGGACTACCCGCTGCACCTGGGCATCACCGAATCCGGCAGTGAATTTGGCGGCACGGTCAAATCATCGATCGGGCTGGGGCTGCTGCTGGCCGACGGCATCGGCGACACCATTCGCGTGTCGCTGGCGGCCGAGCCGGAACAGGAGGTGCGGGTCGGTTTTGAGATTCTGAAGTCGCTGGGGCTACGTCATCGCGGTGTCAATCTGATCGCCTGCCCGAGCTGCGCCCGCCAGAAGTTCAATGTGATTGCAATGGTGTCGGAGCTGGAACAGCGGCTGGCGCATATCCATGAAAATATCGATGTGGCGGTGATCGGCTGCGTGGTCAACGGGCCGGGAGAAGCCAAGGAGGTGGATGTCGGCATCACCGGCGGTTATCCGGTGCATATGATGTATCGCGATGGTGAAAAATCCGAAAAGGTGAAAACAGCCAATATCATTGACCAGCTGGTGGAAGATGTGGAACGCCGCGCCGCAGCGATACGGGAACAACAGGAGAAGAACAGCCATGGCAGCTAAAAAACTGCAGAGTATCCGGGGCATTCATGACGGTCTGCCGGCCGAGGTGCGGGCATGGCAGCGTGTGGAAGCGGCAGCACGCAAGGTCTTTGCTACCTGCGCTTTTTCGGAGGTGCGATTGCCGGTGCTGGAGCCGACCGAGCTGTTTGTACGTTCCATTGGAGAAGCCACCGATATTGTCTCCAAAGAGATGTACGCCTTCACCGACCAAGGCGGCGATCATATCTGTCTGCGCCCGGAGGGCACGGCGGGCGCGGTGCGCGCCTACCTGCAGGGCGGCCTGACGCGGGCGGGCAACCAGCGCTGGTTTTATATCGGCCCGATGTTTCGACGCGAGCGGCCGCAAAAGGGGCGGTTGCGCCAGTTTCAGCAGATCGGCGTGGAGATGTTCGGCGCCGGCGGGCCACTGGAAGATGCGGAAATCCTGTCCATGGCGCACCGCTTTCTATCCGAGCTGGGCATAAGCGGTTTGCGGCTGGAGATCAATTCGCTGGGCTGTCGCGAATGTCGCCCGGCCTATCGCGATGCGCTGGTAGCGTATCTGCATGCGCGCGCCGATAGGCTCTGCGCCACATGCAACGAGCGCATCGAAAAAAACCCCATGCGCGTGCTCGATTGCAAGGTGGCGTCTTGTCAGGCTGAACTCAATGACGCGCCGGAAATGGTGCACCATTTATGTTCCGGCTGCAAATCCCATTTCAGCGGTTTGCAGGAGGGGCTGAACGCGTTGCAGGTGCCTTACCACATCAATGCCCGCATCGTGCGCGGCCTGGATTATTACAATCGCACCGCCTTTGAAATCGTCACCGATCAACTCGGCGCGCAGGGCACCGTGCTGGCCGGCGGCCGATACGACGGCTTGATTGAAGAGCTGGGCGGGCCGGCCACGCCGGCCATCGGATTTGCCGCCGGGCTGGAGCGGCTGGCCATGCTGCTCGGCGAGGCGGAGCCTGCGACTATCGACGTCGCCGTGGTGGCGCTGGGGGAACAGGTGATTCCCTATTCGCTGCAGCAGGCGGCCAAATTGCGCCGGCACGGTTTCAGCGTGGTGCACTGCGGCGGCGGCGGCGCCAAACGGCAGTTCAAGGCGGCCGATCGCGAAGGCGCCCGTTTTGTCGTTGTAATTGGCGAGGATGAGATGCAGGCGGGCGTGGCGACGCTGAAAAACATGGCCAGCGGAAAACAGCAGCAACTGAACTTTGAACAGATGGTCAACACGCTGACCATCTGAACCGTCGCGCATCGGCGGCAGTCATTTCACGCAATAGAGGCCGTCCCCCGCGCGAATGATTGGCCTGAGTTTTGCTTTCTATGATTTCATGAAAATAGTTCCTGAAATCATCGATTTGATGGCGCGATGTTAGCGCTGCTGTCTCACAGCCTGCCGATCCGGATGCCCTGGCTTGAGGCCTGCAGGCCGGGGGTGTTTGTATTTATCCTCTGTTTTCTTGCTGTCGCCATGGCCGGCAACATCGGCTTTTCACCAGCGTTTCTGAATCGCATTGCGCAACAGTTCGGTCAATCCGCCAAAGACCGGGTCTCTGCATGGCAGCGCCTGATACTTGAGCACAAGGGCGACAGTGAATGGGAAGCGATCCATGCCGTCAATGATTTTTTCAACAGGGTGCGCTTTGTCTCGGATCGAAAACACTGGCATCGCAATGATTACTGGGCCACGCCGGTGGAATTTCTGGCCACCAACGGCGGTGATTGCGAGGATTTTTCCATCGCCAAATATTTCACCTTGCGGGAGTTGGGCGTTCCCGATGAGAAGCTGCGCATCACCTATGTCAAGGCGCTGCGTCTGAATCAGGCCCACATGGTGCTGGCCTATTATGAAACGCCGGATAGCGAGCCGCTGATTCTTGATAACCTGATTGATGATATTCGCCCTGCCTCCAGACGCCTCGACCTGTTGCCGGTTTACAGCTTCAATGGTAAAAACCTCTGGATGGCCAAGGAACGCGGTCAGGGGCGTCGGGTCGCCGGCGGTTCACAGCGCATTAACCTCTGGCGCGATCTGAACATCCGCATGCGCAAAGAGCGTGAACTGGGGCTCAGCTATACAGCCACCAACATACAAGGCAGGTAAATACAATGACGCTATCCAGACAACTTATCTTACTTATCCTGATGATCTTTATCCTGCTGTTCGCCGGCACATTCTGGGCCGGCGTGGAGAACACGCGCACTTTCCTGATCCTGCAACTGACAACACAGACGCAGGATGCCGCCGATGCGTTGGGGCTATCGCTGGCGCCGCATATGAAAAACAGGGATCTCGCCGCCATGGATACGATGGTCAACGCCGTATTCGACAGCGGCTACTACCAATCGTTACAGCTGCAGACCATGAGTGGCAAAACATTAATTGCGCGCCGCAACACATCCCGCATTGAAGGGGTGCCAAGCTGGTTTATCGACCATTTAACGCTGCCCACGCCGCAAGCCGATTCCATCATCACCACTGGCTGGAAGCAGGCAGGCCGCCTGACGCTACAGGCGCATCCGGGCTACGCCTATAAGAAGCTGTGGGATATGAGCGTGGCGATGTTGCGCTGGTCGCTGTTGGCATTTGGCCTCTCCCTGATCGCCACGCTGCTGATTCTCAAAGCGATTCTCAAGCCGCTGGGCGCTGTCGAGCGGCAGGCGCTGGCAATTGGCGAACGCAAGTTCCCCATCGAGAAACATATTCCCCGCACGCGCGAACTCAAACGCGTGGTGCTGGCGATGAACAGCATGTCGGCCAAACTGGAGCAGTTTATTGCCAAACTCAGCGAACGCGCCGAGCAGCTTCGCAAGCAGGCCCATGACGACGAGTTGACCGGACTGATGAACCGGCGCGGCTTCGAAGCCCGCCTGAACAGCCTGCTCCGGGATAAAGAGCGTGGCGGCGCCGGTGCGCTGGCGGTGATTCGTATCCAAGACCTTGCCGCCTATAACCGGCAGTTCGGCCATCAGGCCGGCAGCGACCTGCTGATCTCGCTCGGTAAATTATTAAACCGGCTGGCCGAGCCCGTTGCCGGTGCGACCACGGCGAGAATTACCGGCACCGACTTCGCCGTCATTCTGCCGCTATTCGATGCGAACGCGGCCACCGAATTCGGAACATCGCTTGAGGCCGCCATCCATGAACTGGCGACAGCGCAACAGGTTGAGGATATCGCCCATGCCGGCATCGCCTGTTTCGGCCCGGATAGTAGCCTCGGCGCGATCCTCTCCGACGCCGATGTTGCCCTCTCTCAGGCTGAGCATCAGGGCGCCAACGCCTGCGTTACCCTCACGGGCGACAGCAAAGCCATGGGCAACGAAGCGTGGAAAACAGTCATCGTGCATGTTATCGAGAACCGGCGCATTGGCTTGCTGGCTCAGGATATTCTGACCCAACAGCGCCAACAGATGTATCGAGAGGTGTTGATTCGCATTCGCGACGAAGCGGGCGAAGCCATCTCGCCGGCCCTGTTCGCATCGATGGCCGAGCGACTCAACCTGAGCGCCCGCCTCGACCGCTATATCATCGAGCAGGCCACAGAGTTCCTTGAGCAGCAGCCGGCAACCAGCAGCGCCCCGGAACCTGAAAACCGCCACAAACTGGGCATCAAAATTTCCGCCCGCAGCCTGAGCGACGCCGATTTCATGCGCTGGCTGGAGAGCTATCTGACCAACCACGCCGCCGCGGCCGGACTGCTCTGTTTTGAAATCAGCGAATATGGTTTGCTACAGTCTGTCAATGCCGCTGAAGCGTTGATTGATCTTGCGCATCAGCATGGCGGAAAAGTGGTGATGGAGCATTTCGGCAGCCGCCTGAGCTCATTCCAGACGCTGCGCCGCCTTAAACTCGATTATATCAAACTAGACGGCAGCTATACGCACAACATCACAGGGCAGAGCGACAACCGCTTCTTCCTGCAAACAGTGATCGATATCGCGCATGGGCTGGATATGCAGGTGATTGCCGAACATGTCGAAACGGAAACCGAGTTCCGCAGCCTGACAAGCCTGGGCGTGAACGCAGTGCAGGGTTACTACTTCGGAGAGCCTGCGCCGCTGCAATAGCTGGTACAGATCATCTCACCGGCGGCATGCCGATCTATCAACCATTCGCTGCCCGAGATACAGGCAACCGGCAGTTTCTCGCCAGCGCGGATTCGGCTGATCGCATCCGCCTTGCCGGAACCAGCCACCATGATCAGACAACGCCGTGCCGCATTGAGTACGGCATAACCCATGCTGACCCGTTCAGGAGGCAGTTTTGGAGAATTGTAAACGGGAACTGCCAGACGCTGATCATCCAGAGCGGAATTACCGGGAAACAGGCTGGCTGTATGCCCGTCTTCACCCATCCCGAGCAACACCAAATCCATTTGCGCCACATCGGCCAGCAGCGCCGCATAATGATCTGCCGCCACCTCCGGCCCCGATTCGGCATCGATGCGGTGAATCTGTAAGGGCGGAATTGCCACATGATTCAATAACGCTTCATCGGCCATCCGATCATTGCGCTCTGCATCACCGGCGGGCAGACAGCGCTCATCGCCAAACCAGACATGCACCTTCGGCCAATCGATATCGGCTTCGCGCAGCAGCTCATAGCAGCGTTTCGGCGTGGTGCCGCCAGCCAGCACCCAGTGAAACAGACCGCGCGCTGCAATCGCCGATGCAGCAGCCTGCTCCACTGCCGCCGCCGCATGCTGCGCCACATCTTCGGCATCGGTGCAGATGGTGACATTCATGCTATCCGCCGCATTCACGCATCAGCCGGCTTAATAGCATGGCCGCCAAAGCCGGCGCGCATGGCATTGACCATCTTGCCGGCAAATGCATCGCTCTGACGACTGCGGAAGCGCATCTGCAGGGCCAGCGTCATCACCGGCGTGGGAATGCCCTGCTCAATCGCCTCATTGGCTGTCCAGCGCCCTTCGCCGGAATCATCCATCCAGTCGGAGAGCGATGCGAGATCGCCATCGGCTTCCAGCGCATCGCCGATCAGATCGAGCAACCATGAACTCACCACCGAACCATGCTGCCAGACGCGGGCGATCTGATGCATATCCAGATCGAACTCCTCTTTGGCGTGCATCAGTTCAAAGCCCTCGGCGAAGGCCTGCATCATGCCGTACTCCATACCGTTATGAACCATCTTGACGAAATGGCCGGAACCGATCGGCCCCATATGCCCCCACCCCTTGCCGTCATTGGAAGCCAGCGTCGTCAACGCCGGCGCAATCAGATCAATGGCCGCTTTTTCGCCGCCGATCATCAGCGAATAACCGTTCTGCAATCCCCAGACGCCGCCGGAGGTGCCGCAATCGGCGAACAGCACGCCTTTTTCCGCCAGCGCCGCGCCGCGCCGCTGGCCCTCCTTATAATTGGAGTTGCCGCCATCGATAATCAGATCGCCGGCCTCAACACCGGCTTCCAGCAGTCCGGCAATCGTGCCATCGACAAACTGATGCGGCACCATCACCCAGATCACCCGCGGCGCCGGCAGCTGTGCAATCACTTCGGCCAGACTACCTGCCGCAGACACCGCGTTAAATTCAGCCGCCAGCGCTTCACCCGGCGCGCTATCGACATCGTAGGCCACCACCTCATGCTCGCCCTGCATCAACCGCCGCACCATATTGCCGCCCATGCGGCCCAACCCAATCATTGCTAATTTCATTGTTTTTCTCCTTTTTATAATCAAAACTATTTTCTACCGCAAAGGACGCAAAGGCACGCAAAGAAAAACAGGAAAAATCAAAGTATTTAACCGCAGATGAACGCAGATAAACAGAATATTCAAATGATGGATTAGATTTTATCCGTGTCCATCTGCGTTCATCTGCGGTTCCCATCTTTGGACTTTGATGTTCCTTTGCGGTTATGCTTTTTCCTTATCCCTCATCGTTCGGGGCCATCCATTCATGGGCGTCGACAATCACATTGTATCGTTCTTGCGCTGTCTGCATCAGGTGGCCGACGAATTGCGGCCTGTCCATCAGCACTTTGCAGAAATCCCGTTTCTCCATGATATACAGCGCACAGTAGCTCACCGCGCGCACCGACGCCCGCCGCTTCTTGGTCACCAGCAGGCTCAGCTCGCCAAACACCTGTCCGTCGCTCAGGGTGGTGACGACCTCACCCTCCTGATCAATGATATCGACGCTGCCCATTTCAATAATAAACAGCTCGCGCCCCTCTTCACCATATCGGGCGATCTCGTCGCCGGCGTTGAATACGAGCGGTTTGAGCATCATGGCAAAGGCGTGCAGCATGGTCTTGCCGCTGCCGGCGAACATCGGCACGCGCTCCAGCGCCTGCTGTGGCGTGCGCGCCAGCCAGCGCCGGTGTTTCGGCGACGGCAGATCAAACGCCGCTTTCGGGCCCCATGAGCCGAACGGATAATTGGGCAAATCGGCGGCCTTTTCACTGCTCCAGGCATCCAGAATCGGCTGTACAATCGCCCACGCTGTCTCCACCAGATCGGAACGGGAAAAGAGCGACGCATCCCCGTGCATGCAGTCATACAGCATGGTTTCATAACCGGTGCCGGGCTGCGTGACAAACGCTTCATCATACTCAAAATGCATATCCACCTTGCGCATATGCATCGATGGCCCCGGTCGCTTGGCCAGAAAACGAATTTCAATCCCCTCATTGGGCTGAATACGGAAAATAAGCTGATTGGCCTCCAGTTGATCGGTAGCCGGCGTGCCTCTGAAAGTGAAAGCCGGCGCCCGGCGGAACTGCACAACGATTTCAGTCGATTTGGTCTTCAAGGCTTTGCCGGAACGGACATAAATCGGCACGCCGTGCCAGCGCCAGTTATCGATACGCAGCTTCACCGCCGCATAGGTTTCGGTATTGGAGTTCGGATCGACCAGATGTTCCTGCCGATAACTTTTGGCCGGCGTGCCGTCGAGATTGACGCCTTCGCCATACTGGCCGCGCACGGCATGCGTGCGCACCTCTTCCGGCTTCATGATGCGCACCGCGCTGAGCAGCTTGTATTTCTCGTTGCGGATCGCTTCGGCCTCGAATGAGGTTGGCGGCTCCATGCAGAGATAGGCCATCATCTGGAACAGATGATTCTGGATCATGTCGCGAATGACGCCGGATTTGTCATAATAGCCGCCGCGCCACTCCACCCCCACCTGCTCGGTCGCCGTGATCTGGATATGGTCGATATGGGTGCGATTCCACAGCGGCTCGAACATGCCGTTGGCAAAGCGGAAAGCGAGCAGATTCTGCACCGTCTCCTTGCCCAGATAATGATCGATGCGATAGACCTGACTCTCCTGCCAGTAGGTCAGTATTTCCCGGTTCAGCGCCTTTGCCGAGGCCAGATCGACGCCGAACGGCTTTTCCACAATGATGCGTCGCCAGCCTTCAGCACTATGGTTCAGGCCCGCCTTTTCCAGTCCGGTGGAGATCATCCCGAATACCGATGGCGGCGTGGCCATATAAAACAGTATATTGCCGCCGGTATCATGGCGGCCATCCAGCGCCTGCAAAAATTTCTTCAACTGCAAAAATGCCTGTTCATCATCAAAACGACCTTTCAAATAATGAATCCGGTCGCAAAAGTCCGCCCATGCCGCATCATCAAAATCTTCCCGTCGGGAAAACTTCTGCACATCCGCACTCATCTTTTCGCGGAATGACTGGGTCGTAAAAGCGTCCATCGCCATACCGAGAATGGCAAAGGAATCCGGCAGCAGATGATCGCAATAGAGATTGAACAGGGATGGAATCAGCAGCCGCTTGGTCAGATCGCCCGAGGCCCCGAACACCACCATCACACAAGGATCCGGTGAAGGCGCTCCCAGATTCATTGCATCCAGAAAATCGGGGGAGATGTCAGGTGTACTTTGATGATTCATGTCTTGGATACGTCCAGTGCGGCGGATGACTCCGCGAAGTTAGCGTTGCAAGCAGCGCTGCGGCAATCTACTCCTGCAGAGCAGTTGTTCCAACCATCATCCGGCAAGCCTGTTCAAATAACATAACAAATTAATATAAAAAGTATAAAAATCATTATTAAAGAAAATAATGATTGAACCGATAAACAGTCCGGATAGGTTGCCGAGCTACTAGGAACAATCCTTATACCAAGGAGGCTGGAATGTATTTCACCACGGGCGAAGCCGCCAAGGCGTGCGGCGTCAAACTCAACACCATCAAAAACTGGATTCGCAATGGCGATCTTGCTGCCATCAGGACGCCGGGCGGCCACTGGCGCATTCCAAAGAGTGCGTTTATGGCGTTCATGGACACGTTCAACACCCCTGCCAGGCCACCTGCCGGCGATACCGATATTACCAATAAACGCATTTTGATTATTGATGATGATATCGCCGCCCATGAACTGATCGTCGGCGCACTGGACATGCAGAGTGACAGCTTTGATGTACATTCGGCGCATCATGGTTATTCAGGATTGATCGAAATCGGCCGCCTGCAACCTGACCTTATTTTACTGGACATTATGATGCCTGATATTAACGGTCTGGAGATTATTCACCGCCTGAAAGCTGCAGACTCGCCCTTGCCTGACGCCAGAATCATCGCCATCACAGCCGCCTCCGACCGGCGACTGGTGGTCAACCGCATTCGCAATGCCGGCATAGAAGCGCTGCTGTTCAAGCCGCTGGATATCGATGCCTTGATCGGCACCGTACGCCAAGTATTGGGCGATGGAGGCCACGATCAGACGCTGAATGCAGGACTGGGAATCTAGACCATGACCACAATTCTGATGGTGGACGATGATCGCATCCTGCTGGAGCTGTACGACGAAGCGCTGTCTGTTGATTTCGATATCCTGACCGCATATTCGGTTGCTACAGCCATTGAACTGCTAACAACCGAACCTGTAGATGCAGTGGGGTGCGATTATAACCTGAGCGATGGTTCCGCACTGGATATCGTATCATGGATCGCCGCCAACCAGCCCGAATTGCTGAAAAAAACGGTATTGATTAGCGGCGAACTACAGCCGCCAACCGGCGGGTTCGATATTCCATGCTTATACAAACCTGTCCACATGGAGACACTGCTGGAAACCTTTGATGCATGGTCGACCGCCACAACATCCAATCCACATGGGGCCACCGATGCCACATAACATCAGCGTGCGATTCCCTCTGTTTCTTGCCGCACTGCTCACGATTCTATCGGGAGCCGGCCTCTTCTGGATCAATCAACAAGGCAACAGGCTGATAGAAGCCGATGAGGTTGAACGGGCTGAAGCCACTGCCGACACCGCCATCAGCAGCCTGAAAAGCATCATGCTGGCCGGACGTGGCGACACCGCCCACACATGGCTGGAGCGTATCAGCGCACAACCATCGATCGATTTCGCCGCCATCTATCGTCCGGACGGCACGGAAGCATT
>Ga0256829_1001514_pt1 | contig 18901 bp, 17 predicted proteins | sample 131447metaG_FD_185979 | JGI IMG/M metagenome (GOLD analysis project Ga0256829, IMG submission 185979) | Hydrothermal vent microbial communities from Lau Basin, Pacific Ocean - 131-447 | ecosystem: Environmental > Aquatic > Marine > Hydrothermal vents | place: Pacific Ocean: Lau Basin | collected...
GGCGCATTGAGGCCCTAACGTCAGGCTTGATTATCCTCGCACCTGTGTGATCAATGCAGGAAATGGGAGCAATCAAATGAGCAAGCAGCACGAAATCACGAAGTCGGATCTACGCCAAACCAATTGGCAAGAGGCCGACCTGCCCGCACTCGCTGATGGAGACGCTCGATTGTCCATCGACGCGTTCGCTCTGACTGCGAACAATGTGACCTATGCCGCCTTTGGTGGCCCGCCTATGCACTATTGGAACTTCTTCCCTGGCAGCGCGGACACGATGGGACGTGTCCCGGTTTGGGGCTTTGCCACTGTGACGGAGTCGAAAGCAGACGGTGTCTCGGTCGGACAGCGGATGTATGGCTACTTTCCGATATCGGAAACGCTGACCGTTACCCCTTCAAAAACGACGCCTCGCGGATTTTTTGACGCCGCACCCCATCGCCAAGGCCTCGCTCCAATCTATAATTTTTATAGCTATATCGACACCGACCCGGCCTATGTCGAAGGCACAGAGCCGGAGCAAATGCTGTTCCGACCCTTGTACCTTACCGGCTGGATGATTTGCGACAGCCTGATGGAAGGCGACCCGGCGCCCGACGCGGCGATCATTTCGAGCGCCTCGTCAAAAACCGCGATTGCCGCGGCCCACAGCCTCAAGCGCCGCGGGGTAAAAACCATCGGCTTCACGTCGCCTCGCAATACATCATTTGTCCAGGAAACTGGTCTCTATGACGAAGTGTTCGAATATGATCGCGTGTCAGACTATGTGCCAACCGGGAAGACGGCCTATGTCGATTTCGTGGGGCGGCCGGAGTTCACCAAAGCGGTGCATGAAAAGTGCGGCGACACGCTGATCCGAAGCTTGATTATTGGCGCCACCGATTGGGAGGATGAGCGCGCACCGGTTGAAGGTTTGACAGGCCCGGCACCGGAATTCTTCTTCGTTCCCGACTATGCCGCTAATCGTGCGAAACAGCTGCCTGCTGGTGAACTCGATCGGCGCACAGGCGCTGACCTTGTCGATTTTTATCCGGTCTCGCGCAATTTCGTGACCCCAAAAGTGCTGGTGGGAACAGAAGCCATCACGCAGGCTTGGCTAGACACAGTCGACGCAAGCATTCCAGCCGACCAAGGCCTTATCTGTAAGTTCTAGATAAAGCGCGCTAGTTGGTTTCGGGGCGAACGATAAACTCAATCGCCCCATCCTCTCTGCGGCGCGCCTCGTCGGCATCCAGATCCGGCAAACCATACCCACGCGCGGTGAGTTGTTCAGGATTGGCACCATACGCCATCAGATAGTCTTTCACCGCCGAAGCACGTCTTTGCGAGAGGTCGAGCGCCAGTTCACTGCTTGTATCCGCCGGTACATATCCCGCAATCTCGACGGAAAAGGCTTCGCAGAGCAGGCTCACCCCGGTGACCGCATCAAGCAAACGCGCGCTCTCATTGGCGATGATTGATTCCCCTGCGAAGAACGAAACCTCATTTGCCTCCATGATGGCCGCATAAGCTGCTTCGCATTCAGCCGCGCTCGGATCGGCGCTCATACCGATCAGCGTCGTGCCAACCGGGTTCCCATTGCCGCGGACAGAAACCGCGTCGACGACGATATTGATCATCTCACCAGCGCTCAGGTCCGACTCGACCAGGTTGCGTCCTGCGCGATATGCGAGCTCTTTCATATCCCGCGTCGGCGCAGTTCCGATCAGCGTTGCGACACGCCCTGTCATCTCGACGCGCAGCCACGAATAGCCTTCGCTCGCCAACTCATTCGAAAGCCGGACGGCGATCGCACCGACTGGGTCACGGACGCTCATCTCATTGACCACGCGCTGCACCGAAATTCCGGCGACCGGGTCTGCCTCAAACGCCGATTTTGCAGCAATGAAAGCATCAGACCGGGTGTTTTCATCCAGCGCCAGCCCCGACACGGTTGCCACCTGCCCGTCCCAATCTAGCGAGACCCAAGGATATCCCATGCCTGCCAGTGTCGCACCAATGCGGCGCACGGTTTCAGCTGGGCGCTCGTTTTCATCAAGTTGACTTTGCGTGATTGCCAACAAGCGCCCATCGACGACTTGGAAATAAGCGCCGTTCGGAACATCAACACAAACGCTAGCAGGCGTTTGTACGGTGTCAGGAGCTTCCCCGCACGCAGCGACAAACAACATCACCATGGTGATGGACATGGATCTGCGTCCAAATCGCATACTTGTCCCCGGTATTTACGCAAACTCTACTCAGACAAATTGTCTGTTTAGGGGACTTTGTCAAAGCGATTACTGCGGTCGATACTCTTTGCCATCCTTAATGACCAAACGAATGGCTCTTAGCGCGCTGACATCTTGCAATGGGTCATTGCGTAGAACGACCATGTCCGCGAACTTTCCGGACTCAATCGTGCCGATCTGGTCTGACATTTCAATATGCTCTGCCGCAACGATGGTTGCTGACCGAATAGCTTCCTCGGGCGTGTATCCGGCTTGCACCATCAAATCGAATTCCAAGCTGTTATCGCCATGCTTTGATACACCGGTATCCGTTCCGAAAGCGACGTTCACGCCGCCTTCTCTCGCGCGGCTCAGCATATCGAGCATAAGTGGCCCGACGATCGCCGCCTTTTCGCGCGAAGGAGCTGGCAACCATGGCTGTTCTGTCCAACCCGTAACAGTCACACCTGCCAAGACGGTTGGGACCAATGTGCCGCCGGTCTCTTTGAACAGCGCGATTGTCTCATCATCCAGATAGGTACCGTGCTCGATCGATTGTACGCCGTTGCGAAGCGCAGCCTCGATCCCACCTTTACCATGCGCGTGAGCGGTGACTTTTCGGCCCATCATCGCCGCCGTTTCAACAATCGCGGCGATTTCATCATCAAAGAATTGCTGCTCAAGGCCAGCCTTTGTGTTCGATAGCACGCCGCCTGTGGCGGTGATTTTAATCACGTCAGCGCCCGAGCGAATGGTCTCGCGTACGGCGCGGCGACAGTCGTCAGCGCCGTTGCAGGCATTGGGGCCAGTGAAAATCTTCGTCAAAGCCGGTGAGAATCCGTTCGCGTCACCGTGTCCACCGCTTGGCGTGACCGCAGATCCTGAGGCACGAATACGCGGCCCCGGCACTTTGCCGGATCGCACCGCGTCCCGCAGCGAGAAAATGGCTTCATTTGCCCCGCCGACATCTTGCACCGTGGTGAAGCCTGCGAGCAGTGTTTTGTAAGCATGCGAGGCCCCATTGAGCGCCAAGTCGACCTCAGATTCGCTCAACATCCGAACCCGCGAGGTCGGCGAGAATTCATTGGTGAGGTGAACATGGCTGTCGATCAGACCCGGCAAAACATACGCATCTCGCAAATTGATCACCCGGACCCCATCCGGTTGATCCTGAAATCCGCGCTTCACACTGACAATTTTGCCGTTTTCAATCGTGACGGACCGGTTTTTCAGATATCCATTTCCCGGCACCGCTAGGAGGTGTCCGGCTTCGATAACCGTTTTTGTTTCCTGAGCTTGCGCTGTTCCAAACGCCGCCAAAGTGAGCGCTGCCAGAGCGCCCAGTTTCAAAAGTGACTTCATAGTATTCTCCCAATGATGAGGAGTTTGGCGCTGAAAAGCCTCTTGGGCAAGGCACGCTTACGTGAATGCCTTGGATTTGCCGAAGTTTTCCTGCATCTAAAGGGAATGAGAACAAGGCTTTTTGCACTTCGATGGATCGCGGGTTTGCTGACCGGTCTGACCCTTTGTTTTGCCGCCAATGCGCAATCTGGCGGCACGTACGACTCACCGGATCCGGAAACCGACTTGTTGGTCGAACGATGCCTTGAAACAGAAGGTGTGTCCGTTCTCAAAGGCACAGACGTCATTTGCTACAATGCAGCGATTTTCCCGGAACAGTTCCTGAAACTGAACAGCCTGCCCCCAGCCAGCCGAATCATCATCACCAGCCCCGGTGGCAATGTCGCCACCGCCCGAGGCATGAGCACGATTCTGGATAATCGCGGCGAACCCGCTGTCATCGCAGGGCAGTGCATGTCTGCTTGCGCCATGGTGATCCTGCCAGGGCTCGATCAGGTCCACATTCATCATACCGCGCATATTGCCGTGCACGGCATCACGATGATGGACTTCCGGACTTGGTGGGGCTGGCAAAAAGAAGGGGCAACGCCGCCGCCTATGGCGCTGATCGCGGCGCAGATGGGATATGACTTCGGATACGTCCTGCACAATAGCGGCATGACCCATATGCGCGACCATCTTGAGGGACAGAATGTCGACATCGCTTACATCCAAACGATTAGCGACAAGATGCTCGACGCGGCGCTAGACTATGATTGCCGGGTCGATCCAAAAGACTATTGGGGCATGCTCGATACCGCGCATTTGGAAACCTATTTAGGCGACCGTATCACCCGACTGGAAGCGTTTGCGCAAAACTGGGATGATCCCAATAATCGCTGGTACAAAGACATCACCCAGCCCATCTCCGAACAGACCTATATTTTTGACTCTAAAATTGCGGGCGCGGATTGCAGCTAAGGTTTGGGGCATCAATACCTGCCTCTCTAAACCCCTCATTTTTCGAGCTTGATCAAAGCCATAAACTATGATTTCTAATTGCGAATGATTTGCAATTGCAGGAAAGTCTTATGTGCCTCCATTTTCAAAACACCGCGATGCTAGATTGGTTGAGAACGCAGATTCGCGTCCTCGAAGCATGGCGAGAAGACGTCGCCACGCGGTCCGAGTTGGATATCGATATGATCAGTCGCTTGGAGCAACACTATCAATGGCTAACCGCGGAAGTCGCAAATCTCGAGTCGCTCGCTCATCAGCGAATCGAACGGCGTAGGCCAGCCTTGCGAGCGATCTAGCTAAGCCAGTAATTCAGGCGGATAAGCCTCATAAGAGTGCTTCAACACACCGTGATTGAGCAGCGTTTCTGCCATCTGCGTGGTGCCCGACTCATCGAAAATCCGCGTGCGCGTCCAGTAATTTTCTGTCCGTCGTCCTTGCGAAAGCGCGACAATTTCCCGGCGTATCAGATACGGCTGCCCCACAAAGATCGGCCCATTCACATAGCGAATCTCCAGATCCGCAAACAGGCCAATGGTCGGCCCTTTAACCGGAAATCCAGCCATGCGGTTTGAGTATTCAGCAAGCACGCTGATCATCTCGGTTGGGACAATCGCTTTGCCCCAGGGCGAGGCCTCCGCATCGTCATACCAAGCGCTGCGCTCTGTGATCTTCTCGAGCTTTTCATTCAGCGAAAACGGATAGAGCGCGCCCATGTTTTGATCAGGCGCCATAATGATTGGCTCGTCCTGCTTGCCCACCATGCCGACAGACAAATCTGAGAGAATGATCAACTCGCCCGACGGGCGAAGCTTCGCCATGCGTGCTTCGAGCAAGGTCTCACCGTGATCTGGGCCGAGCGTTGCTGATGCCTCCAATACGGGCGTGCCGTCAGGCTTCACCGCCCAGCAATCCGCGCGGGTATCAGAGACTGGCTTTACCAAAGCCTGAACCTCTTCGCCTTCGACGACCATATTCTTATAGTGACACGAGATGCAGCCACGCTCGAACCAATCTTTACCCCACAGTTTGACCAGAAGCGGATCAAATTGACTGAAATGGGTCGGTCCTTCGATGGGCCCGGCCTTGAAGCCCAGACGCTCAGCTTCGGCATCGTCATGGATGGATTTGTGACCGCCATATTCCTGCTCAATCAGCATATTGGCTGGCGCGCGGAATGGGCCGGAGAAAACGCCGTCCTGCTCCGTAATCGGCGTGTTGAAGCTCATCCTTCCATCCCTGCTTTGCGGGCGCAATCTGCAGCAAACTCAGCCAGCGGCGCAACGCGCGCTTCCATGGTTGCGGCCGCAGCATTCGAGGCTGTCCCATCACGCACCCGGCCGACAATGCCCTGGCAAATCGCGGCCAAACGGAAGGCATTATAGGCGAAGTAATAATCGACCTCTGGCAGCCCATCACGGCCAGTATGCTCGCAATAGAGCGCGGTATACTCTTCCATGGTCGGAATGCCGTAGGCTTTCAGGTCTTCAATATCGACCAGTGCACCGCGTGCTGGATCAGAGCTTGGCATCACCCAATTCATCAAGTGATAGGTAAAGTCTGCAAGCGGATCACCGAGCGTGCAAAGCTCCCAGTCGAGCACCGCAATGACTTTCGGCTCGGTCGGGTGCAGGATCATATTGTCGAGGCGATAGTCGCCATGCACGATTGTTGTCGTGTCGCCTGCCGGAATGTTCTTTGGCAGCCAATCGATCAGCGCATCCATCTCTGGAATCTTCTTCGTCTCTGAGGCGACATACTGCTTGGTCCAGCGATGGGTTTGGCGTGCGATATAGTCTGACTCTTTGCCGAACCCTTCCAGCCCAGCAGCCCGCCAATCAACATTGTGAAGCTCTGCAAAGGTTTTGACTTTCGCTTCGTAGATGGCGCGGCGTTCGGTCGGCTCGAGATCTGGCAGTGTGCCATCCCAGAGAATTCGCCCTTCGACGCAATCCATGATGTAGAAAATCGTCCCCACCACGCTTTCATCCATGCACAGCCCATAGGGCCGTGCGACTGGAAATCCGAGCGGATACAGCGCATCGATGACGCGAAACTCGCGGTCCACCGCATGCGCAGATGGCAGCAGTTTACCCGGCGGTTTGCGGCGCATCACATAAGTCTTGCCGCCAGCAAACAGTTTGTAGGTTGGATTCGACTGCCCGCCTTTGAACTGTTTGACCGTGAGCGGGCCCTCAAAGCCCTCAACATGTTCGGCCATCCAGGCTTCGAGATTAGCCTCGTTGAACTTGTGTGTGTCGGCCACATCCTTTGTGCCGGTGAACATTTCCTGTGCATTGCCGCTATGAACCATGGCGTGCCTCCCAAGGATGATTGTGTTGCTTGTGCTCTGTTTAGCGAAGCAGCCGCGCGCGACAAGTCAGACGCAGGGTTAGGCCTGTGTTCTCAATGCTTCAATCGCCCTGATTGCGGCATCTGCTTTGCCTTCTGGCACGAAAATATGATCATGATGATACGCCGCGACTGCATTGCACGGCACATTCGCTTTGGCGAGCGCGTTCGCCACTTTAGCAAGAAAACCGACCGCCTGGAGATCGGAATAGACACTGAGCTCGAGCCAGATCCAGCGATTGTTTTGAGGTGTCGCCGCTTCGGCTGAGGTGATCACGGTCAGCCCTTCACTTTCCTGGAACAGCATGGCGATGTTACGGACATCCCGAAGCGTGACCAGTTCAGTCCAAGACGCCTCGTCCTTATCGATCGTTTCAAACCGCCAGACCCCGGCCCGTCTGATAACACTGAGCGTTTCAAGCAGTTTGGAGAGATCGGACTCTGCCACTATTTCAGCGCCCGCCAGGCAATGTCTTTGCGATTGAAGCCTTGCGGCCAATCTATCTTATCAACACCTGCATAGGCGCGCGACACAGCCTCTTTGAGGTCCATACCAACCGCGGTCACGCCGAGCACGCGTCCGCCGACGGCGATCAGCTTGCCATCACTGTCGCGATCAGTCCCCGCCTGAAAGACGGTGACGCCTTCGACGGCATTGGCATCGGCGACGCCCTCAATGATTGAGCCTTTGGGATAAGATTCCGGATAGCCTTCGGTTGCCATCACCACACAGGCGCTTGGCTGAAACGCATTCACGCCCATCATTTCAGCGATCTCGCGGTGGCCATGCACGAGGCCGCCTGTCGCGCAAGTGAGCAGAGCCGGCACGATATCGCCTGGAAGCCCGGCCATCAGCACCTGACACTCCGGATCGCCAAACCGTGCATTGAATTCCACGACCTTAGGCCCGGACGGTGTCACCATGATCCCGACATAGAGCACGCCTTGGTAGGGCATATCTTCTTCCGCCATGCCTGACAGCAACGGCTCAACGATGAGTGTCTGGACCAGTTCCATCATCCGAGGGTCGACCACAGGCGCCGGTGCATAAGAGCCCATACCGCCCGTATTCAGGCCCGTATCACCGTCACCCACACGTTTATGATCCTGCGCGGGCGGCAGATAGATTGCGCCGTCGCCATCGGTCAGCACGAAGATGGAGGCTTCTTCGCCTTCCATGAACTCCTCGATCACGATCTCAGTTGAGGCATCACCGAACTTGCCGGTCATCATCGCCTCAACTTCGTTCTCAGCCTCTTCCAGCTCATCGCAAATGACCACGCCCTTACCGGCCGCAAGACCGTCGGCTTTGATGACATAAGGCGGCGACATGGTTTCAAGGAAATCGAGCGCCTCAGTGAGATCGGTAAATCGCCCATAAGCCGCCGTCGGAATATCGAACCGCTTCATCAAGTCTTTCGAAAAGCCTTTGGATGATTCAAGTTGCGCCGCTTTCTCGCTTGGCCCGAACACATCAAACCCGCGCGCCCGCAACGCGTCAGAGAGGCCTGCTGCCAAAGGCGCTTCTGGACCAATCACGATGAGGTCAGGCGAGATCTGCAACACCAATTCCTGCATCTTATGCAAGTCTGTCGGGTCAACATCAAAGCATGGCCCGATCTCATCCATTCCCGGATTACCAGGCGCACAAAATACTTCATCGACAATCTCAGATTGCGCGATTTTCCAAGCCAAGGCGTGTTCACGGCCGCCTGATCCGACAACAAGTATTTTCATGGCGCCAGCCCATGCACCCTCGCGCGCTGGGGATCAAGCCCTCCGCATATTTTTGCAGGTTTTTGGATAAAGCCACACCTTAGTTGAAATTATTGGCTTTCGGGAAATACACTCCTATGCTCGGTCTGAATTCGAAATCTTGGAGAGCTTATCGGATGTCTTTGGAAAAGCACGCACCTTTGTTTTTTGCACTGCTTTTCATTACGGCATGCGGTGGTGGCGGCGGATCCACACCCGCCGCTCCGCCAACCGCTACGTCCCCGCCGCCTCCACCGCCACCCCCGCCGGCGAGCCAATCCGCAGAGCCCACACAATTTGAAGAACAGGCGATCTTGCGCGGCATCACCTTCAGCTCCGGCTACACGAATGACATGAACCCCATGGTGCGGATGTTCGCAGGCGGCGGCGCCGTGGGGGATATCGATGATGATGGCGACCTGGATATTTTCATCACGCCCGGAAACACTGGCCCCAATCTCCTCTATCTCAACCAAGGCGGTACAGGCTTTCGAGAGGACGCAGCGAGCGCAGGGCTCGCTTTCACGAAATCTGCCACGGAAACATATCGACAAAGCGGCCCCGTATTTGGCGACTTGGACGGCGATGGTGATCTCGATTTGTTTATCGGAGGCCTCGAGAATGACCCGTCACAAGTCTTCCAGAATAATGGCAGCGGGCAATTCATCAATGTGACCGCAGGTTCAGGCTTTGATTTTATGTCCTCGCCCTACACCATTTCTGCGGCTTTAGGAGATTATGACGGCGACGGCGATCTGGACATGGCCATGGCGCATTGGGGCACCCCGCGCGACCAAAACAATCCAGGCGAAACCGAAACCCTTTGGCGCAATGAAAGCAGCGGCGGCACAATTAGGTTTGTAGCAGTGAGCCAGCAGGCCGGAATATCCTCTGAGCTCGGCCTCGATCGGTCAGGCGGCGTGCTGGGCGAGGACCATGATTATACATTCGCCCCGGGCTTCGCCGATATCGACGGAGACGGCGACCAGGACTTGTTGAGCGTGGCCGATTTCGGTTCTTCGCGAGTTTTTACGAACAATGGCGACGGCACTTTCACAAACATCACGGACCCCACTCGAATTACCGACACCAACGGCATGGGCGCCGCGATCGGCGACTATGACGATGACGGCGATATGGACTGGTTCGTTTCCTCGATTGATGGCAACCGCCTGTACCAAAACACTGGGGGCAATTTTGTCTTTCCGACCGAAGCCCAGGATGTCGCTCAAGGCGGCTGGGGTTGGGGCTCGTGTTTCGCAGATTTCAATGCAGACGGGCGGCTAGATATCTATCAGACAAATGGCTGGGATGTCGGCATGGCACCGGAAAACTCGCCCTATGTCGACGACACATCGCGTTTATGGATGTCCAACCCGGACGGCTCGTTCCAGGATAGAGGCAATGCCTCCAACATGCTCGACACCGAGCAAGGACGCGGCGTGATCTGCGATGACTTTGATGCCGATGGAGATGTGGATGTGTTGCTGCTGACACTCGACGATCAGCAAGCCGCCATGCTGTGGACCAATGAATTGGCCGACGCGAATACACTTTCGGTAGAATTAGAAGGCAAAGCGCCCAATACGTTTGGCGTAGGCGCTTTGGTTTCGATCACGATTTCAGGCACGACCCAAACGCGATTGGTTGGCGTGAATTCCAACTTCGTATCTCACAATTCTACAATTCAGTATTTCGGGCTGGGTGATGCCACTGAAATTGAAGCGCTGCGTGTCGAATGGCCTGATGGAACAAGCACAGAAATGAACAACATTGCCGCCAACCAGCACCTCACCTTGCAACATCCTGACCGCTAGTCTCGAATGCGGGATGACGGGCCGGAAATGTGCCGCTAGGTAGAAAGCATGGCCGATTCACCCTCTTCCAATATGCCGGAACTCTCCGTGACGGAGCTTTCAACGGCGCTTAAGCGCACGATTGAGACCGCTTACGACCATGTTCGGGTACGCGGCGAGCTTGGCCGCGTTACGATCGCGCGATCTGGCCATATGTACGCCGATCTGAAAGACGATAAGGCCGTGCTCAACACGATCATGTGGAAGGGCCAGGTCTCTCGCCTTCCTTTCCGCCCAGAAGAAGGGCTGGAAGTCATCGCGACAGGCCGGCTTTCGACCTATCCAGGTCGCTCCAATTATCAGCTGATCGCCGACAGCCTGCGCCCCGCCGGGGTCGGCGCGCTGATGGCGCTTCTGGAAGAGCGTAAAAAGAAACTCGCCGCCGAAGGCTTGTTTGACGAGCAGCACAAGAAACGATTGCCGTTCTTGCCCGCGACCGTCGGCGTTGTGACCTCGCCAACCGGCGCCGTGATCCGAGACATTCTCCATCGAATTCGCGACCGTTTTCCGGTGCGCGTCATCCTCTGGCCCGCCTTGGTGCAAGGCGATACGGCGGCACCGCAGATCACCGCAGCGATCCGCGGCTTCAATGCGATGACCGGTGCGGAACGACCGGACGTATTGATTGTGGGCCGCGGCGGCGGATCGATCGAAGATCTTTGGCCGTTCAATGAAGAAGACGTGGTCGGCGCCGCGTTTGAAAGCGAAATCCCGTTGATCTCCGCGGTAGGCCACGAGACCGACACGACGCTGATCGACTATGTCTCGGACGCCCGCGCGCCAACCCCAACAGGCGCGGCAGAGATTGCGGTGCCGGTCCGCTCAGAGCTCCAACTTCAACTCGATGATATTGGACAACGCCTCAAGCGGGCCCTCGTTCGAAACATCAAGCGCGGCGCTGAACGGGTTGAAGCAACTCGCCTGCCCCGTCCTGAACGCCTCCTCGAAAGCAAGCGCCAACGATTTGATACGGTCGGAGATCGATTGCCCCGGGCCTTGCAAACGCAAGTCGAACGGCGACGCGCGCGCCTCGACGCCATCGGTGCAGGCTTGGTCAGCCCAAAACAGATTGTCCAAGAAAAGCGAGGCAAACTTGACGTCTTCGCCTCGCGCCTCGGCGCGGGCCTGTCGCAAGCGGCTGCGAAAAAGCGGATCGCTTTTGCGCGCAGCGCCTCGCGCTTGCGACCAGAGCCCCTGGTCTCAGATGCCCGCCGAGCCCGCAAAGCACTCACCGATACGGCCCGGCGCGCCCGCCCAGCGCTCGATCGGATCCTGAACGCGAAACGACAAGCATTCGCCTCAGAAGAGAAATTACTCGAAACACTCTCGTATCAGGCGACTCTCAAGCGCGGCTATGCCATCGTTCGCGACGCAAATGGCAAAGTCCTCAGAAGCGTTAAGCAGGTCGCTGACCAAAGCGAAGTTGGATTGACGCTGGCAGATGGACAGATCGACCTCAGCCCGACCGCCCAAGCGACTAAACCACCCAAATCAAAAGCGACGAAACCCGCACCTAAAAAGGACGGGACTGATCAAGGCAGTCTTTTTTAAAACGGCAAATTGCCCTCGCGTAGGCCCTACTCTCATCCGTCTCGCTTGCTATGGTTCCCAAAAGACAATTGGGAGGATGAGCCAAAATGGCCAAGACGATTTGGAACTTCGGGGATCTGCTCGACGACAATGGCGCGCATCTAGGCCCGGACAATCCCGCCATGATCCACGGCGACCGGATTGTGTCTTGGCCGGAGATGACGGCACGCTCCAACAATGTGGCGCGATGGCTGCTCGGCAATGGCGCCAGCGTCGGCGACAAGATCGGCTTCTATATGCGCAATCAGCCCGAATATGTCGAAGGCCTCGCTGCCAGTTTCAAAGCGCGCCTCACGCATGTGAATGTCAATTATCGCTACCTGGACGATGAGCTCGTCTACATTATCGACAATTCCGATAGCACCGTCGTGCTCTATGATGTGGAGTTTCGCGACAATGTGGTCCGGGTCAAAGACCGCCTCCCTGACGTCAAAATCTGGGTCGAGGTTGGCGGAACGAAGGATGTCCCGGATTTTGCGGTTGCCTATGAAACCCTCGCCGCCAGCGGTGACGGCGCGCCGCTCGATATTGAACGCTCCCCGGATGATCTGATGTTCCTCTATACCGGCGGAACAACGGGCATGCCCAAAGGCGTGATGTGGTCTCACCAAATCTGGCGCGATGCAAACCTGGATGGCCTGAGGCGGATATATGGCGCAGCGCCTGAAAATTGGGAAGAACACCGCGCCTTCGTCAACGAGGTCGGTCAGCATGGACGCCAGCTCCCCGCCTGCCCTCTGATGCACGGCACCGGTCTGTTCACCGCACTCGGCGCCTTCTTAAATGGCGGCGCGATTGTGACGCTTGAAACCAAAGCCAAGTTCATTCCGGAAGAGCTGTGGGAAACCGTGGCCCGCAATGGCGTCACGGCGATGGCCATTGTCGGGGACGCATTTGCCAAACCGATGCTGAAAGTACTCGAAGAGAACCCCGGCAAGTACGACCTGTCCAGCGTCAACTCGATCACCTCATCCGGGGTGATGTGGAGCATGGAAGTCAAGCGCGGCCTGATCAAGCACATCCCGCAAGTCGCGCTGATGGACAGCTTTGGCGCCTCAGAAGCGGTTGGGTTTGGCATGTCTGTCACCACTGCAGACGGCGTCGTCGAGACCGCCAAATTTGAAATTGGCCAGCATTGCAAAGTCTTCTCTGAAGATGGCCGGGAGATTGAGCCTGGCTCAGACGAAACCGGCCTCATCGCGCGCGGCGGCTCAGTACCACTCGGCTACTACAAAGATGAAGAGAAGAGCGCCAAGACGTTCAAAACGATCAATGGTGTTCGCTACGCCATTCCTGGCGATTGGTGCAAAGTTGCAGCCGACGGGACGCTGACTTTGTTGGGACGCGGGTCAAATTGCATCAACTCCGCAGGCGAGAAAATCTACCCGGAAGAAGTCGAAGAAGCGCTCAAAGAGCATGACAGTGTTCGCGATGCGCTAGTGGTCGGTGTGCCCGATGACAAATGGGGCCAAGCGGTCACCGGCGTTGTCGAACTCGCGGATGGCGCCAGCGCTGAGGAAGACGAATTGCGCGCCTTCGTTCGCACAAAGCTCGCTCCTTACAAAGCGCCGAAACGCGTCCTGTTTGCCGATGACCTGAAGCGCGCACCAAACGGCAAGGCCGATTACAAACGGATCCGCAAGATCGCATTTGAAGCGCTTGGAATTGAAGCGCCGTAAGCGCTTCTCGCGATCTCATCACGCGAGGCGCAGGGCTTCCTGTTTTGCGATCGCGCGATCGAGGGCGACACGAAACTGCCTGCGCGCGGGCTGCTTGAGGCAAGGCAGCAACACAGCGAAATGGTGCTCAACGCCGCGCACCTGATCGGCCCAGCGAATATCCTTGAGCCCTTCAAATTCGCTCAAGTGATCCATCCAATACCGGCTCATGACCCATATGGATCGTGTCAGCACGGAGAGCTCGTCGACCGTGTTTTCTCGAAACATGCCTTCGGCCTCGATACGCTTCATCAAGGCATACAATTCTTCGTAATCGGCGATCGATTGAGGTTCTGTCGAGCCAATCTTTTCGGCAAAATGCACGCGGTCGCGTAACAGGAACCTATGGTTCCAAATGACCCCCATCGCGAACAGAAGGTGGGCAACATAATCGTCGGCCACGTGACCGGGCTGAACGGTTTCGCGTCTGTCATTCATTTGCTGACGGACGGTGTGCACAATCTCGAGCGCCAAATCGCTTTTGGATGGAAAGTGATAGGTCAGATTACCCTGCGAGATTCCAATGCTCGCAGCGATCTCGCTCAGGGACGTTGCAGCATAGCCCTTCTCGTTGAACAGCTTGCGGCTGGCTTCAAGAATGCGCTTCGGCGTCTCTGTTCGTGAACCCATATCTTGCCGATCTTTCGTCTGTTCGAGTCTGCCACGCTTGACGATTTAGGTCATATAACCTAACAATAGGTTGATCAACCTAATTGAGATCTTGGAGCCATAGCATGTCAGAGACGACGAAGCGAATTATCATCGTTGGCGGCGGAACCTCCGGATCGGTTCTCGCTGCGCGGTTGAGCGAGAACCCATCGCTCTCAGTAACGCTGCTAGAGATTGGGGCGGATGACGACACCTATAACGACGGCATTCTTGATCCGACGCGCGCACCTGAAGCCTGGCTCGGTCTGCAGCCGGTCGCGATGACACCGATGATGAACGGCGAGGGCGTGATCCCGATGATCCAGGGGCGCTTGCTCGGTGGAACCTCTGCCGTGAACGGCCTCGCCACGCTGCGCGGCTTGCCGGAAGATTATGATGGCTGGGCCGCTGCAGGACATGAAGGCTGGGGCTGGCAGGACGTGATCGATACATTCATCGCCGCTGAAACAGATCAGGATTTCGGGGCGTCGGATCTACACGGAGATCGCGGGCCGCTAACCGTTCGCCGCTGGCGACGGGAGGAAATGGGGCACGCGCAACTTGCCTTCTATGATGGCATGCGCGCGCTTGGCGCCAATCCCGTGGACGATATCAATGACCGCTCGCAGCTACCCGGCCTTGGCGTCTTCCCAGTGACAATCGACGCGGCTGCCAAACGCGTGAGCACCAGCCGAGCTTACTTAACCAGTAGCGTACGGGCGAGGGAAAATCTGACGCTCCGAACAGGGGCAGAGGTCACGTCGCTGATGATCGAGGGCGGCCGCGCGGTCGGGGTGCAGTTATCGACGGGCGAAACCCTGGACGCCGATGAGGTTGTGATCACAGCCGGCGCATTGTGGACCCCGCATTTGCTGATGCGGTCTGGAATAGGCCCCGCCGCTCACCTCGCTGAGCATGGGATCAAAGTCCATGCAGACCTACCTGTCGGTGAAACAATGAGTGATCATATCGGGCCAGGTATACGCTACCTCCACGCCGGACCGCGGGGCGGAACAGCCGGACCAGCTCAGTCGCTTCTGATCGGCGCCTCTAATGGTGTCGACATCGACTATCACGCGTTTCCGATTGCGCCGCCACCGCGCGAGGGCGACACAGAATTTGTCATGGCTGTTTTCTTGTTGCGGTCGTCCGGCAAAGGCAGCGTCCGGCTCGGTGACAATCCTGACTATGGCCCTGTTGTGACAGCGCCGCCGCTGCCGGATGATGCCAATGAACGACTAGCCCACGCCTTCAAACGGATCGCAGCGTGGGAGCAATCGGACGCTGCAAAAGCCCTCGGCTGCACGCAAATCGACCCGATTGATCTGACCGCGTCAGACGCGCCGCAGCGCGCCAGGGAACACTACACGATCAGCTATGGTCACATGACGAGCACATGCCCCATGGGCGCGGTGCTCGATTCTGATTGCCGTGTCCTGGGGATCGAGGGACTGCGCGTTGCCGACGCGTCGATCATGCCGACCATCCCATCCGGTAACACCTATCTCGGTTGCGTCATGGTCGCGGAGCGCGTTGCCAGAAAAATGCTGGCAGACGCGCACGTCTAGAGCTTGATACTTTGGCGCAAATCGAACCGCCAGGATGAGTAAGAGGAATACGAAAAATGGCCCACACAATTGATGTCTTCTGGTCTTTCCGGAGCCCCTATTCCTATCTGGTGACGCCGGATCTTTTGCGCCTTCGCTCAGAGTTTGACGTGACGGTTCGACTTCGCCCCGTCTTGCCGATCGCTCTGCGCGCGAAGTCAGCGATTTTCGATGCCTCGGATAAGAAACGCCCGCGCTACATTGTTATGGATGCGCGCCGCCGCGCCGAATTCCTGGGGCTCCCGTTTAAATGGCCACGCCCAGACCCGATCATCCAGGACCGTGAAACCTTCGAAGTACCAGACCACCAACCTTTGATCTGGCGCCTGACAGGGCTTGGCGTCGAAGCGGAACGGCGCGGCAAAGGGATCGACTTTGCACATGCAGCCGCCGCACGGATCTGGAACGGCGAACCTGATTGGGACAAAGGGGATGATCTTGCGAACGCGGCGCATTCGATTGGCCTCGACCTCGCGGACATGGAGCGCGCGGTTTCAGAGGCAGACGTAAAGTCTGTCGTCGAGCAAAACCATCAAGCCTTGGAGGCGGCGGGCCATTGGGGCGTGCCGACCATGGTGTTCAATGACGAACCCTTCTTCGGGCAGGATCGGATCGACACCCTTCGCTGGCGACTCGAAAAAGCTGGACTAAGCAAAACCTGAAGCCAGCCATCTCAACATTCACCTCTCACAGCATTCATTGGAGCAAGATTATGGACCTCGGCATCAAAGGTAAAACGGCGATTATGGCAGGCGGTAGCGCAGGCATGGGGCGAGCAACTGCCGAACGATTGGCAGAAGCCGGCGTAAATCTGTTTATCTCAGCGCGCCGCGAAGAGCGGCTCAACAAAGCGGCTGCGGAAATCGCTGAAAAGTATGGAACCACCGTGACGCCGGTCGTCGCGGATTCTTCGACGGAAGAAGGACGCAGCGCTCTCTTCGCGGCGTGTCCCGATCCAGATATCCTCGCGATCACAATCAAGCCTCCAGCGCCGAACGGCGATTTCTTGAAAGTCACCCCGGAGATGTGGCGCGAGTCGATCGAGACCACTTTGATCGGCCCGATCGAGATCATGCGGCACTATATTCCCGGAATGACGGCAAAAGGCTGGGGTCGGATCGTCAATATCGCAACATTCTCAGCGAAAAACCCGATGATCTGGCGCCTGATGTCCGGGCCAGCACGTTCTGCCTTGATCAATTACACAGCCAGCGTTTCTCGCGAAATTGCAAAGCATGGCGTCACGCTGAACAACCTTCTTCCAGGCATGTTCCAGACCGAAGGGGCCTCCGAGATCATGAAAGACTATGCCGAAGCGTTTGGGCTGGAGCCGGTTCCAGAAGTTGTGCGCCCGCACTTCCTGGCGAACAATCACATTCCCGCAGGATTTGTTGGCGACGCAGATGACCTTGCCCCCATGGCGGCCTTTCTTTGCAGTCAATTGTCTCGATTTATTGTCGGTCAGAACATCGTTATCGATGGCGGCCAGCACGCATCCCTATTCTAAGCTTGAGGAGCTGCGTTCATGGCGAATGGAAGGTATCAATTGCACGGCCTGAAGCTGTCTTACTTTACCGGCAAGCTGGAAGGTTATTTTCGCGCCAAAGGCATTCCGTTCGACTTTATCGAGATGGACCGCACTGACTTTCGAGCATGCGCTAAAATCACTGGGATCGCCCAAATGCCGCAAGTGCAAGCCCCCGATGGGACTTGGATGACCGATACGACGGCAATGATCGCGCATTTCGAGCAAACCTTTGACGGGCCTGCTCTGTCGCCTGCAACGCCCACTGCCAGGTTTTTCAGCCTCTTGCTGGAAGATATGTTCGATGAATGGCTGTGGCGCCCGGCGCTGTACTATCGATGGGTGCCAAAAGAAGATATGCGCTTGCTCAGCCATCAGGCTGCGCGGACGATGCTGCGCGATGTGAAATTGCCGCAATGGCTTCGGCAGCAATTTATCAAGTCACGCCAAAAGAAGGTCTATCTCGACCAGGATGGCGTCACCGCTGAAACCGCACCTGCGATCGAAAAGCTGTTCCTGGGCGTATTGAAGATACTCGAGCCGATCTTCGCCGCCCGCCCCTACTTACTGGGGGAACATCCTTGTGAGGCTGATTTCGGATTGTTTGGTCCATTCTTCCGGCACTTCTCACACGATCCTACGCCGGCTGGCATCATGCGCGAAACCGCCCCCAATACGCTCCTTTGGACAGCTCGTCTTTGGGCAGCCCGGCCCGAAGATTTCGCGTCAGTGCCCCAAGTCTCGAGCATTCCCGATGACCTGGCACCATTGATCGACATGGCCGCGAACGACTATTTGCCCTACCTATCGGCCAACGCCGCTGCATATGCGGCAAACAAAAAGATCGCTGCTTATCAACAAGCGGGTATGGATTGGAAGGTGCCCGTATCGCCATACCGCGTGCAATGTTTGAACGCTCTCAAATCATTGTTCGCAGGTCTAAACGAGCAAGATCGCAGATCTGCCGCGGATCGTCTTGGCGAGAGGGCGACGGCACTCCTGCAGCAGCCCAGTGTCGAGGTCCAAAGAAACGCCAAGCGATCTAAACCCACCGATCGCCTATGGCAGGACGGCCCAGTTTAACGGAACGCTCGCTCGCCCTGTTCGCGACAGTGCGGGTTGATTGAAAAGCTCGCTCAATAGTGCGCATGTCGATGAGCGAATTCCGATCATTCTGGCATTAATCGCAGAATATCTTTTCTTGCCCATTCACCTTGACGTATCTCGGGTTGCGGCATCGATTTAGGTCAATATCGTCGAGGGAATCCTCATATTCCTGCTTGTC
>Ga0256829_1001515_pt1 | contig 18899 bp, 18 predicted proteins | sample 131447metaG_FD_185979 | JGI IMG/M metagenome (GOLD analysis project Ga0256829, IMG submission 185979) | Hydrothermal vent microbial communities from Lau Basin, Pacific Ocean - 131-447 | ecosystem: Environmental > Aquatic > Marine > Hydrothermal vents | place: Pacific Ocean: Lau Basin | collected...
CTCTTCCCCATTCTCCCATTCTCCCATTCTCCCATTTTCACTAAGATGTTTTAGGGTTTTGTAGACCAATGGAAGAACGCCGTGCTGACTTGAGAGAGTCAGGATGGCGTCCCAATTTTTAATTTTTAATTTATAATTTTTAATTAGTGAACGGATTTCATCAAAATCCGGTTCACTCCGGCAGCAAGCGGTAAGAAAACGTAACTCAAGGGAGAGGGACGTTTTAATTTTTAATTTTTAATTTTGCACCCAAGGGCATTCCCGTTGGTCAATTTTGAATTGCTTATTTGGCATGGAGTATTATATCTGTTTAGTGTTAAGTGTTATGTATGAAGCGTTACGGATATACAGGGAGCATTATGGTTGCAAAATCATATTTATACATGTAAAATGTATTGACACGACATCTACAATATTGTTATAATGCATCAGAAAGGATGTTTGTGAGCAAAGTAATACGCTGGAATGAAGAAAAAAATCAATTGCTGCAGATCCAAAGAAAATTGAGTTTTGAGATGGTTTTAGAGAAGATCGAGAATCAGGACATTTTATCGAGGCGTTCACATCCTGATACAAAAAGATATCCTCATCAATGTATATTTGTACTGGAATTAGAGGGATATATCTGTTATGTCCCTTTTGTTGAAAATGATGAAGAGATATTTTTAAAAACGATCATACCAAGCAGAAAATTGAATAAAGAATTTAAAGGAGAACAAGATGGCAAGTAAAGAGATAGTCTATGATAATGAAGAGTTGAAACTGCTGGATGAAATTGACAAGGGCGAATGGGTAGAAAGTCCACTGACAAATGAAGAACGTGAAAACTATGCAGAAAGTGCCAAATATACAAAATCACTTCAGGAAAAGAAGCAGACGACCATAAGATTTTCCGTACAGGATCTGGCGATCATAAAAGCTCAGGCAAAAGAGATGGGCATAGGGTACCAGAACCTCATACAGAGCCTGGTTCATAATTATGCAACAGGAAAGATAAAGTTGGAGATATGATGAGGAAAAAGGGGTGAACAGGTGAAAAAACGTAGTTTTTCCAGAGCCAAGAACAGCAGATGCAAGACAAGGTCTCTGCAAAAATCCATTAAATACATAAAAAAACTGAGAGCAAAACGTTCTCGAAGAGATATACTGGAATGGCGTAAAACAAATGCATGGGATGTTTGTTGAAGCATTTGGACTTTAAACAATGGCGGAATTATGGCACCAAAACCAAAAGTATGTATTCGATTTTGACAGTCGGGCTGCAAGATGACACTATTCAGTGTAGAACATGTATTTATAATGTATAATCGTATCTATTAAAAATATATTCTTTTCACTGATATGGGAATAGCGGGGGAGTGCAGCGTGTTACATATGGGAAATGGTAAGAGAAGGATTATTCTCGGGATTGTTTTTTCGGTATTTGTCACCGTATGGATGACAGGCTGTGAGCAGCGAAGTGAAAAACCGAAAAATATTCTCTCCGAGAGTGTTAAAAAGCATATGGAAGAGATGATGCAGGCATATCTTGGCAAGAAAAATGCTTACGGAGATACGTTGAAGAAGTTCTCCATAAATGGGAACGGCATTTACTACATCTATGAGAGTCAAAGGGCATTTACGGGTGACAGCAAAGCCTTTGAAAAGGGGATCCTCGAAGATGTCTGCAAAGTCAAAGATATCAGAGTACTGCTTGAGAGGGGGATGGTATACCACTATGTCTTTAAAAGCAGAACCGCACCATCGAAAGAACGTACCTTTGCGGTAACCTACAACGCGTGTAAAGAGCGCAGCAAGTAATCGTGATATCATATTGAAAAGAGGATGAGAGATGATGAAGATCATACAGCTGTGGATCGTAGTATGTGCCGTTTTGACCGCCAATACGGCACATTTGCTAAAAGTAGATGAGCGCAACCAGCAGCGTGTTGTCACGGTTGCCATCACACCGCCAGAGGTGGTTGAAAGTGTTGTAGTCGGTAACGGAAAGATGACGAGAAGTGAAGATTTTGACTATGCCATAGAGACAACAGTCTATATGCTTGTCGATACCAACCCGTCAATGAAATATGCACTCGCAAACGGAATCAGAAGGGTTTTGACGCGAATGCAGAAATACCGTCAGCCGAAAGAGAAGTGGGTGCTTGCCTATTTCGATAATGTGCAGCACATTGTCTATGATGACGAGAAGAAAAATATCGAAACGATTGAAAACCTTGCCAAGCTGATCTATCCTGGAAAGAAGCGTACCGATCTTTTCGGAAGTATGCAAAGCGCCATCGACAACCTTGGCAAACGCCATACGGATAAAAAGATCCTTGTCGTATTCAGTGATGCCAAGAGTATACAACAGCGTACCGGAGGCTGGAACCGGATCATCAAAGCGGCAAGAGACAGTGGGATACAGGTTGTGTCGGTCGCTTACAGAGATACGCTTGAGAGTCAGATACTCAGAAAGATATCTGAAGAGACTGCAGGTGCCTTCTGGAAAGCGAACAGGCAAAGCTCAATGCTGCCAGAGACCTTTTACAGCGAGTTTGTCCACTTTCTTCGTGCAACGGGAAATGTCGTTATCCCCGCAGTGTTTACGCAGCCGACACCTTCGGGAAGCCGTGATGTCACGCTTGAATTCAGACATCCGCAGGGCAGCAGTATACTCAAGATCGCTCTTGAAACAGCCGTTGTTCCCACTGTACCCAGGGCTGCACCGGCAGAAAAGAACAGTTCAAAACCTGCAAAAAAGCCTGTGGTGTCGCCAGTGGTGAAGCCGGCTTCGACTGTGGTCAAGGCAGATACAAAGAGGAGCTTCTTTCAAAAGTATAAACTTTACATTGCCATTGCCGCTGCGATGATCGTACTGCTGATCTTGCTTTTTGTGCTGCTGCGAAAAAAGCCCGAACCTGCCGTAGCGGAAGATGAGGCGTTCAGTGGGAGTGCCGAGGTGACACAGGCTGCCCCTGTGCCACCGTCACCGCAGACAGCGATACATCAACAGCCCGCACCACACGCTTTTGCAAATGCGCAGCAACCCCTTGCCTATCTTGAAGCACAAGAGGGGCCAAGGTACTCCATAGCAGCGTTTCCCGCAAATATCGGGAAGAGCCCGGATAATGATATTGTGATGAACAACCAGTATATCTCAAGACGCCATGCGACCATTGTGCAAAAGAACGGAGGCTATGAGATCATAGACCAGAACTCTTCAAACGGCATCAAGGTGGATGGTGTGAAGGTTGTCGGCAAAGCGATGCTTCGTAACGGAAGTCTGATAGAGTTCGGCCCCTACGGAGTTGTCTTTGAAGTCCCAGGAGCTCCTGCACAGATGACAGACGACGAGAGAACGAGATTCGCATAACACAAGAGGGGAGGAGAGAAGTATATGGAAGAGGATATTCACAGTCTTAAACCGGGAACGGTGATCAACAACTTCGAGATCATACGTGTTCTGGGCGAGGGCGGATTTGGCATCACCTATCTTGCCAGAGACAGGGAACTGGGGCATGAGGTGGTCATCAAAGAGTATTTCCCAAACGAGTTCGCGATGCGTACTGCCGACACGACCATCACAGCGAAGCGCACCGCTACTGCACACTTCTCGAAAGGGCTGCAGCGTTTCAAGGAGGAGGCGCAGACACTTGCGAGATTCAACCACCCCTCCATTGTAAAGATACTCAGTTACTTTGAAGCCAACGATACCGCCTACTTCGTTATGGAGTATGAAGAGGGTATAGATCTTTCTCACTACCTCAGGCAGGTGAACCGACCGCTGACGCAGGAAGAGATACTCGGTATCGTCATCCCTATCCTCGAGGGCTTGAAGGAGGTACACCGCTATAACTTTCTCCACCGGGACATCAAACCCGGGAATATACTGCTGAGATCGAACAATGCACCCGTTCTCATCGATTTTGGGGCGAGCAAGCAGACTGTCACCGATGTCAGCAAGAGTGTGACAAGTATGCTGACAGAGGGCTACGCACCTCTTGAGCAGTACAGTACCGACATCAGACAGCAGGGACCGTTCACGGACATATATGCTATTGCTGCAGTGATGTACAAAATGATCACGCAGGAGGTACCGCCCAGCGCGCAGACCAGAAGCTACCAGCTTCTTCAGGATGGTCACGATCCCTACAAACCCTTGAAAAGTATGGGCCTTGCGGGATATGACCATAACTTCCTGAACGCTATTGACAGAGCGCTCTCTATCAAGGCGAAGTACCGTCCGCAGAATGTCCAGGATTTTCAGGCGGACATTGTCGGGCAGCTTACGATGCCAGAGCCTGAAAGAACGGAAGAGAACATTTCGGCGGTAGAGCCGAAAACGAAAAATACGGTACTCAAAATCGCAGCTTCACTCGTACTTGTACTGCTACTTGGAGGTGGTGCTGTCTACTATATGAACCAGCAGAACGAAAACAGTGGCGGAGATGAGAGTGACGGACTGAACTTTGTGCCCGAGCAGAGTACACATGTAAGCAGGGACAAAGAGGCGGCGTGCAACCAGGGAGAGATGAAAGCGTGTGTGAATCTCGGGGTTGCATACCTGAAGGGTAACGGCAAGCCAAAAGATGCGGCAAAAGCGACTGCACTGTTTGAGAAAGCCTGCACGGGGAACTTTGCACGCGGCTGTTTTGATCTTGGCGTGGTCTACTCCGGAGAGGGGAGTGCAAAAAAAGATTATTTCAAAGCATTCGAGTCATTCAAAAAAGCCTGCGCTCTCGGAGATCCCAGAGGATGTGTCAGTACAGGGCTGATGTATGAGAAGGGCGAGGGGGTCAGACAAAGTGACAGACGTGCCGTGGCGTATTATGCAAAAGCGTGCCAGGGGGGAGATACGGAGGGATGCTCCTATCTGGGTAATATGTATGAGAATGGCAAAGGTGTTGCACAGGATATGAACAAGGCACTCTCATTTTACCAGAAATCGTGTGCTTCGGATGATCCGGTAGGATGTTCAAATCTTGCATTCATGTATGCCAGTGGCAGTGGTGTTGCAAAAGATGCAGCCAAGGCAAAAGAGCTCTATAAAAAGGCGTGTGATGAGGGGGATACCATGGCATGTGAAAATTATAATAAACTATGAAATTTTTTTAAGTAAATGTAGAGTATAATTAAAAAATATTTAATAAGAAGGGGGAGGAATTTTTATGAAAAAAATCATAATCAGCGTAACAACGGTATGTTGTCTTGTCGGAATGTCAGGATGTACATCCGAAATGGACGATTCAACAAGAACCAAAACGGAAGGTGTCGGTACAGGCGTCCTTGCCGGTGCACTTATCGGAGGACTCATAGGCGGGAAAAGAGGTGCGATGCTCGGTGCGGCGCTCGGCGGTCTTGCAGGATACGCCTACGGATCACATGTTGCCGACCAGAAGGCCAAGTATGCACGTATGGAGGACTGGCTGGACGCTTCTATCGCGCAGGCCCAGAAGGTCAACAAGTCCATCCATGCATACAACAGCAGGCTGGCCAAAGAGATCGCCAAGACAAAGCAGTATGCGAAGCTTTACCAGCAGAAGAAGATTTCAAAATCACAGTATGCCGCACAGCAGAGAGTGCTTAAGCGTGAGCAGGCCAATGCCAAGAAAAAACTTGCCATTATTGAAGAGGAGCTCAAGGCACAAAGGAAAGTGATGAGCGATCCTGATTCAAGAAAGAGTCCTACGGAAAGAAAGAAACTTGCACGTGAGATACAGAAGATGGAAAATGAGAAAAGTACATTAAAAAGACACAGCAGAACGGTTGCAAATCTTTCTGTAATGTCTGCAGTATAAATGAAGGAGAACACTATGCTTAAAAAAATATGTTTTGGTCTCATCGGTGCCTGGGTACTCTCAGGGTGTGCAGGACAGACAACCGATCCACGACAGGGCGGTCTGTTCAGCTATGATCCTGATGCTTACGAGCAGCGTATTGCTGAGCGAAAAGCACGCCTGGAGGCGCTCGAATCGGATACGGCGGTACAGGAGAAGCGAAACAAAGAGCTCAAACGGGAAAAAAGCAGACTGCATAAAAAATAGCCGTCTCCTGTCGATAAGTAGATAAAAAAGGAAAGGGATGCGGCTGATTATCTTCACTCTCTTTTTCCTTGTCTCTGTATCTTCGGCCAGGGCATTGCACTGCAGCACACTTCCCCAAAAGCAGCTTGATGAGGCGCTGCAGCTGATAGAAGCGAAAAGCATCTATGTTGATGCATCACACCATGTTCCGAAAGAGCGGCTGTGCAACAGACTCGCAACATACTCTCCTGAAGACGTTTTACGTACTTTTCTGAGCAGGCTTGACCCCTATGCACACTATCTTGAAAAGCGGGTTTTTGAAGCATACAGGGAATCGCTTGAAAACCGCTACGGTGGTGTAGGTATTTTGCTGGTACAATACAAAAGGGGGGCGCCCATCTTCTGTATTCCTCTCTCTGCGGAAGCAAAGAGGGCAGGCATAGGTATGGATGACAGGTTGCTGTCGGTCAACGGAACACCTGTCAGAGGTGTCAATTTCTACATGGTAAGCAGTTGGATACGGGGTAAAACCGGAACAAAGGTCGTTTTGGAAGTGACAGACAGCACCGGAAAACGAAAAAAGGTGCTTCTCAAACGTACTATGCAGCACTTTCATACAGTCGAGAAGACTGAGATACAAGGATTTGCAGCAATCAAAATAAAGATGTTTGGCACGCAGACTGCACAGGAACTCTATGAAGTACTTAAGGCGTTCCCCCGAGAGCTACCGATTGTGATTGATCTTCGCGGCAACGGTGGCGGAGATTTCAAAGAGGCGATTGCCGGTGCGGATCTTTTTTTACCAAAGGGTACATTTGTCGCTGCGTTGCAGAAACGTCAGGCAAAGGAGACCTTCTATGCCCAAAGCGGCGACCGCTTTCCAGGCAGGAGAGTGGTACTGCTGCAAGACAGACATACCGCAAGTGCCGCCGAAGTTTTCATTGCGGCATTGACACAAAACGGCCGTGCCGAGTCTGTGGGGAAGCGGAGTTACGGAAAAGGGGTGGCGCAACGCTTTTACACCCTCTCCAATGGCGATGTGATACTTTTGACCTATGCCGGGATTGTCACGCCTGAGGGGATCGACTACGACGGTATAGGGCTTTTGCCCTCATCGGGATTCACATTAAAAGAGCTTCTTTTGGATGAGATTGAATGATTTTTTATCATAAGATCAAAGAATAAATTCGTTATGATAAATATATTGAAAACAGTAAAAGATTAAGGACAGGGGTGTGAGAAAGAGGAAGAGTCGTGAAATCAACATATTCAGCATCTCCACACTTGATCTTTTCGCTTCGGCAATGGGAGTATTCCTTCTTATCGCAATTGTTGCACTGCCGTACTATCTGAAAGTAGATCCCGAACCGGTAGATGATGTTGGCAAACTTCAGAAGATGGTAGAGAAGCTTGAAGCGGAGAACAGACATCTGCGTGACCAGCAGATAACGACACTCTTGGGGCTCTCCACCAATGCCAAAAGCTTTGTCCTGCTTGTAGATATGTCAGGCAGTATGATGGCCTACAGCAAACTGATGTCTGAGACCGTCAATAAGATCATCGATTCCATGCCTGCGGACTATACGCTGCAGATTGTCGGTTTTCACAAAAAAAGCACACTGCACAACTGGCAGCAGCCTTACGTACTTTCCAAAATGAGCGATACAAAGAAGAAGAGTGCAAAGGCGTTTGTCAGGAGTCTTTCGTCGAAGTTCAACGGTGGTACACCGACAAGGCTTGCCCTGCAGGAGGGACTGAAGTACAATGCAGAGGCCATCATACTGTTGACAGACGGTGCGCCTTCCTTTACGAGACCCGAAGAGATTGTAAAAGATGTCACCCGTGCAAACGGCGGAAAAAAAGAGATATACAGTATTGCACTGGGAGAGTACAGGGCCAAACCGATACTTGTGGAGTTCCTTGAAGCGCTTTCCAAAAAGAACGGCGGCGGTTTCATCGGAATCTCAAGTTACTAAACCATTAAAGGAGGTATAGTTGTGAAAAAAGTTTTACTGCTGGCAGCGCTTTTGCTGGAGTTGGCCTTTGCCAACCAGGTCGACCTGATCGATCTGCAAAAATCGAACAATGACTGGAAGGCGGAGGTGGTGATATCGCCTCCTGTGGTCGTGGACAAAGTGGTGATCAAGGATGATCGCAACGGTACTGTACAAACGGATATGAAGACCGATCTGGATACCTCGGTGTTTGTGCTGATCGATACGAGCATTCCGATGCAGCGGGCATTTAAAACGGGAATACAGCCCCTTCTGTCCGAAATGATACGCATACGTGATCCAAAAGAGAGCTGGAGTGTCGCCTATTTCGATACCGATATGCATGTGGTTTACGACGACGCACACAACACCCCTGACGAGCTTGAAGGGATTTTACACCAAATTCCCGTAAAGGGACAGCGTACGGAGCTTTGGCGTAACACGCAGGATGCACTCAAGCAACTTAGAAACAGCGGTGCAAAACGAAAAGTGCTCATCCTCCTCTCTGACGGAGACGCCGAAGATACGACCGCCTATACACGCGAGGATGTCATCAAAATGGCGAAAGATGCGCATATCCGTATCGTTTCGATCGCCTATCGTGATACGATGGGGTCGCAGAATATGCGAAAGATCGCCGAAGAGACAAGAGGGGTTTTCTGGAAAGCCGATAAGGTACACAACAACCTGCCTGTGGATTTTTACAGTGAAATGACAACATTCTACCGATCCCAGGGGATCGTTACAATACCAGAGTCCATCCTCCACCCGACAGCAAGCGGCAAGGAGCCGCTCACACTGGTTTTCGAGCATGGTGCCGACAGGAGTACCCTTGCAATAGAGCTTGAGACAGAGGTCTATACGCCGCCGCCACCGCAGCCTGTTAAGCCGGTCGAAGTGCCAAAAAGTAAAACCCAGCTTTTCATTGAAAAGTACAAGTACTATCTTGCCGGCGGTGCCGTTTTATTGTTGCTGATTCTGTTAACGCTGCTCTTTAGAAGAAAGAAAGAGCCTGAAGTTGTGCCTGAACCGGATTTTGAGACCGGTGAAAATACGATGGTGCATACCCCCGCGGCTCCGATGCAGGAAGAGCGGACGGTCACTGCACCAAAAGATCCGATCGCCTACTTTGAAGCCTTCGACGGTACACAGCATGCTGTCTATCAGGTACCTGCAACCATTGGCAAAAGTGCCGCAAACGATGTTGTGATAGAGAGACCCTATGTTTCGCGCAGACATGCGATACTGACACACAGAGAGGGGTATTTCTATATCGCTGACGACAACTCTTCCAACGGTGTGTTTGTCAACGGCAGGAAAATACAGGTCCCGACACGGCTTGAGAACGGAAGCCGTGTTGGATTCGGTCCGTATGAAACCTCATTCAGGGTGGTTGTGGAAGGTGAGACAGTTGCTGCTTCTGTACCTCCCCCGGCAGATGACGAGAGAACGAGGCTGAACTGATGCCGGGTACCTATACAATAGGCAGAGCGGATGCCGGCAAGGCTGATATTCTTCTTCCCGGAGAGACGATCTCGGCACAACATGCGGAAATCACAGAGGAACATCAGGGGCATTACCAGATACGCGATACAGGGAGTACGAACGGTACACAGCTGCTGCGCGGGGGAATTCAGGTCACGATAGGTCAGGTGCCTGTCCATGTTTCGCCGTCAGATATGGTACTGTTTGGACAGGAACGCTTTACACTTTCGATGATTATTGCATCGATCCCGCACCATGCAGTGCAGCCCAAAGGTACGGCGGCAGTATCCGGGAATGTCAAAATGAGGCGCTGTCTTTCCTGCGGAAACGTTACCCCACTTGCACGCTCCTGCAGAGTATGCGGCAGTAAACCATAGGAGTCTGTGATGAATGTGCTATTGAGTATGGGAAAAATTCAGGCGAGGGTACTGCTTGCATTGAGCATGATCCTTTTTGCAGTGATCGTCATCATTCTGATCTCTCTGATAAATGATGACGGACTTCGGAGGGTGCTGCTTGATTACGATGCGGACTACTATCCGTTCACGATACAGAACGTGATGTGGGTATTCTTCTTTCTTGGTATCGGAGAGCTTGTCTACCGTGTGATGCATGCAAGATATACGATCTCCACGATCGGCATGAAACTGCTTCCGGAGGATGAGAGTACCATACTTACCCCCAATGAGACACAGGAGCTCTACAGGAAACTTCGAAAACGTGTGGGACTTTCGGATGATTTGCCCACACTCCTAAAAAAGCTGGTGCTTCATTTCCAGACTACAGGATCGATTGCCCAGACACAGGAGCTTTTCAATTCCCAGATGGATCTGAAGTACAACAAAATGGATACGGATTACAGCATGATACGCTATCTGACCTGGGTTATTCCGACATTCGGCTTCATCGGTACGGTCATTGGTATTTCGATGTCTCTCTCCTTCGCAGCGGTCAGTGACCCCAAGGCGTCGGATTTTCTGAGTGGACTGACGGAAAGACTCGGTGTGGCATTCTATACAACGCTTGTTGCACTCGTGATGAGTGCGATTCTGGTCTTTTTAATGCACCTGGTCGAAAGTTATGAAGAGGGAAGCCTCTTCAAGCTCGAAGAGTATGTGCTTGACCATTTCATCAACAAACTGTACACAACATAAAACCAAAGGAGAAAAACAATGAGAATGATAACTTGCAGCAACGGACACTATTACGACCAGGAGAAAAATGCAACCTGCCCATACTGCGGCAACGGTGCGGGTGCGGATATCGCAACGAAGCAGACGGTAGCGGTAGGGGGAGGCATCGGCGCTGACAACAGCGAAAAGACGGCTATCTACTCGCCAAGCGGTGCGGGTGCTGCCGCATCCGATGACGAGAGAACGGTCTACAATCCGTCAGGAGCCTCACAGGAGGCACCTGCAGCTGCGGCAGCACCTGCGGCGGCTGCACAGGCTGCGCCTGCACCCGATGAGCCGATACTGCTTTCAGGCTGGCTTGCGATTATCTCCGAGAAGGGAAAAGGGCAGAGCTTCACGCTGACGTTCGGACTCAACGCCATCGGGCGCGGAGAGGGCAACCATGTCCGTATCCAAAACGGGGACAGCTCCATTTCCAGAGAAAAGCATGCCGTGATCATCTATGACTATGAGAACAACATCTTCTTTATCAAACATGGTGAGGGGCAGTACCTAAGCTACCTGAACGGTGAAGTGCTGCTTGAGACCAAACAACTTAAGGCCAATGATATCATCAAGGTAGGTTCAACCGAACTGATCTTCATTCCACTTTGCAGTGAGCAGTTCAACTGGAAGGATTAGCAATGGAAATTGCAGTAGGTATGCATCAGCACCAGGGTGGACGGGAGTATCAGCAGGATGCCATGTCCATCAAACAGTTTGGCTCCATTGGCGTTTTGGCCATCCTCGCAGACGGGATGGGCGGATATGAAGGTGGAGAGATCGCCAGCAAACTGGTGTCGGAGAATTTTCGGGAATTCATCATCGAGGGGGAGGATATCGGTGCCTCTTTGAAGCGTTTCCTTCTGAAGGGAAACGATGCCATCAGAGAGTACAAGGAGAAACATCCGGAAGTCTCCAACATGGGGACAACGGCCATCGCCTTTTTCATTACCGACAAAAACTGCCAGTGGATCAGTGTCGGTGACAGCCCGCTTTATGTGATCAGAAACAGACAGATGATCAGCCGCATCAACGAAAATCACTCCGTTGCCGGCTTGCTGGACCTACAGGTAAAGCGTGGTGAGATCTCCCCTGAAGAGGCGCAGAGCAGCCCCCAGCGGCATATGCTTACAAGCGCGGTATCGGGGAATGCCATTTCCCAGATGGATGTTTCTGTCCCCTATATGATCAAAAATGACGATATCTTTATTCTCGCCAGCGACGGTATTGAGACGATATCGGATGAACGCATCATGGAGATCGTGCTGGGGCATATGCCCGTGATCACACAGGAGAATGCACAAAACGCCTGTGAAGCGCTTGTTGCGGAGGTGATTGCACAGGGCAAGCGCAATCAGGACAATGTCACCGTGATGATTCTGGCAAAAATGCACAACGACGAACCCCAAACGAAACTCTATGCCCCTTCTGCTGCAGAGAGCAAAAAGAGACTCTATGCGATAGGAGCAGGCATAGGGGTATTGCTGGTACTGGTAGTGCTATTCCTTCTTTTCGGGATGAATGATAAAAGCGTTTCGGATGATAACCGTACGGTTTCGGATAAGGCAGTAGAAAAGAATGTGACCAAGACCAAACAAGCAGTTAAAGCGTCACTTCCACAAGCTGTTAAAACCAAAAAGGTTATCAAACAGAAAGCCTCTGGAGACCAGAAAGGTAATGAGCACAAGGATGATAAAGGTGCGAAAAAAGATCAAAACGGCTCTTTGAATAAAAAAATGGATCTTGAGATCAAGGATATGAAAAGTGAATCTCAAACTCAATTAAAAGGCAAAACGGACAAAAATGACAATTAAGATCAAGCATAAAGCGAATAGTAACGGTGTGGTATAAAAGAGTGATACTGTGACAAAAAGAATAATTTTATTTCTAATCTTACTGCTACCGATACTGATTTTTGCGGGAAACAGCCGCATCCTCGAAGCGAGCAAGAGTGTAGTGCGTATCATCGGACAGGTAAGCAGCGGTGACTACATAAGCGGTACGGCATTTTGCGTCAACAGCAGGGGATACTACCTTACCAACGCCCATGTCGTCAAAGGTATACATGGTCTTTTTGCCATACATGAGGGGAGCAAATATGACCTTGAAGTGGTTGATGTCTTTGAAGATATCGACCTTGCCATTTTGAAGGTCGAACATTTGATGCTCACGCCGCTGAAGTTTGCCATGCGACAAAACATCCAGGTGACCGACAGGGTTTTCTCCATCGGTTTTCCCGGTGCTGCGGACCATACAAGCAATGCGAAGCTCCTGAGCACGGTGACAGTCAACTCCGGTGTGATCAGCAAATTCACAAAGATCCCTCTCTCCATTACCGATCCCAATGCGGCACCCAAACCCGTTATACAGCACGATGCTACGATCAACCACGGAAACAGCGGTGGTCCGCTCGTGAATGAATGTGGCCAGGTTGTGGGCATCAATGTCCAAAAGGAGCTGAACAAGGAGGGGTCTTTGGCCAAGATCACCTCAGGTGATGTTGTGCAGGGGATCTTCTACGCCATCGATATCACGTTGGCGAAAGAGGCGCTTGGAAGCAGGCATATCGACTTTGAGGAAACATCGGCAGTGTGCAGCGGCGGCTCCGGTGCAGCGGAGTGGAAATATATTGTTGTTGTGCTGATATTGGCGGTGATCCTGATCGTGTGGCTTATTGTCTACACTTCGCAGAAGAGACGGGCCAAGGAGAGTGTAGCGGTGGACGATGATGATCTAAGTCGCCTCATAAGCCGAAAGCTTAAAAAGAGAGAGCAAAACGGTGTACCGCCCATGGCACCTTCCCGTGCAGGTGCGGTGTTGCAACCCCTTCAGGCAGGCGAGCCTCCCATTACGGTCGATGGCACGGAAAAGATCGCCGGACGTTCACACAGCGCTTCAGTGCGTCTGCACTCTCCTGCAGTGTCGGGAAGACACTTCAGTGTATGGCTGGGAAGCGGAGGAGAGGTCTATGTAAAAGATCTGGGCTCGACCAACGGTACCTATATCGGTCCAAAGAGGCTACAGCCGAATGTGGCGTATCCGCTTAGACCCGGAGAGCAGCTTGTTGTCGGCTCGGCCGATACGATCTACACCCTCTATGGGGGCTGAGATGCATGACGCTTCGCACCTTCTGCCCGGGACCGTTGTTGACCACTACCAGATCGTTGAGATACTCGGTGAGGGCGGTTTTGGTATCACCTATCTTGTCATTGATATGCGCAGCGGAGAGCGGGCTGTTCTCAAAGAGTACTTTCCCAAAGATGTCTGTTTCCGTCAGGGAGACAACACCATTACACCCAAAAAGTCCGAAAGAGAGATTTTTGCACGCGGGCTGGCGCGTTTTAAGGAGGAAGCAACGATTCTGGCACGCTTTCACCACCCTGCCATTGTAAAGATTCTGGGGTACTTTGAAGCCAATGACACCGCCTATTTCATCATGGAGTATGAAGAAGGGATGGATCTTGCAGCGTACCTGAAAGTGCATCCCTCTCCTCTGACACAGGAAGAGATACTCTCGATTATGATCCCAATACTCGAAGGGCTCAAGGAAGTACACCGCCATCACTACCTTCATCGCGACATCAAACCTGCAAACATTCTCCTGAGAAACAACAACCTTCCCGTGCTGATCGATTTTGGTGCCAGCAAAGAGGCATTTGATACGACACGGCATGTCACAAGTATGCTGACAGAGGGGTATGCGCCGCTTGAACAGTACAGCACCGATGTCAAGCAGCAGGGACCCTACACAGACATTTATGCAGTAGCGGCGGTGATGTATCGGATGATCACAGGGGCAGTCCCACCAAGCGCGCAGACACGAAGCTACGCAGTACTTCAAGGCAGCGAGGACCCTCTCGTACCGCTTGGATACATGCAGCTTTCCGGATTTGATGGCAGTTTTCTCTATGCGATCGACCGTGCACTGCTGTTAAAGGGGCGCGAAAGACCCCAGAGTGTCCAGGAGTTTCAGCACCTCCTTCTCGGCCATCCGGCCGCTGCGTTTGAACCTGACTGCAGTGTATGGAGTGATATGCCCAAAAATACCCCTGCACATACGGAAGTCGGCATGGCGATGGATTCGGTGAACTTCTTTTCGTATGAGGGGCGCACAAAGCGTATGCCTTTTCTGCTGCACCTTGTTGCCGCATTTTTGTTTATTGCCGGCGGGCTTGTCCTGTTGGTGCCGACTATAAACAGATATACCCATAAGCCATCAGAAATTGGTGTGCTGCTCTTTTTGCTTGCCATTGTCCTGTCGATGTGGGTGTTCAGTGCAGGTGTAACCAAAAGAAGCAGGGATGCAGGGTTTAGTATTGCCTTGATGATCGGGCTCAGTCTGATCCCGGTTGTGGGCTTAATAGTCTTGCTTATTTTGCTGATAGTTCCTTCTGCTGATGAGAATTACGATTATCAGTAGTGTTGTGGTAAAATAATATTTTCAAAAAAAGGAGTATAAGATGAATTGGTATTTGGAAGTATGGCGGAAATTCGCAGACTTTAACGGGAGGGCGAGGAGAAAAGAGTACTGGTTCTTTGTACTTTTCAATGCGATCATAACGATTGTATTGGAGATCATTGATTTTATCGTTTTTGTAAGTCATTTTGGAAATTTTTGGATATTGAGTACAATTTACGGATTGGCTGTTTTTATCCCCGGTCTTGCTGTAACGGTCAGACGACTGCACGATACGAACAGAAGCGGCTGGTGGTTGCTGCTCCCGATTCTTACTTCGGTTTTCTATATAATTACAGTCTCTGTTTTCATTGCACAGACAGGCATGCGTGGAGAACCGTCAACAGGTGCGGCACTTGTTATGGGTATAGGTGCTATTCTTCTTTTTGCTTCGTTCATTACGATTTTTGTCTTTACACTGCTTGACGGCACCCCCGGTCCAAATCGCTACGGCCCTGATCCGAAGACGCTTCCCGAACCTCACGGCTTTGGAGGCTCTTCCGCCGCGCCGCGACAGATGCATACGCCACACCCCTCCACTCCGCCCAACCGTGCACCTGCAGCACCGCAGGGAGGAGAGCAGAGCCTGATGCTTCGCGGTGTTACACCGTTAGCTACGCCCATTACGCTCTTCCCCAACCAGGAGACCGTCGTAGGGCGCTCCTCGAAGGCCAATGTCGTCATAGACAACAGCTTTATCTCCGGGCAGCACCTTTCACTAAGACTCAGCCCCAACGGCGAGTTGACAGTTAAGGATCTGGGGTCAACCAACGGCACCTACATCGACGGGCAGAAGCTTGAAGCGCATGTGCCCACCCCGCTGCGGGCAGGTCAGAAGCTGATCATCGGTTCTGAAGATATCGTTTACGAGCGCTGAGCGCACCTATGACATCTTCGGAGGGAGGCTACCATCTGAAAGCGGGCAGTGCACTAAAGCACTACCGCATCATCCGCGTACTTGGCGAGGGGAGCTTTGGCATCACCTACCTTGCGCAGGATTCGCAGCTTGGTATTCAGGTGGTTATCAAAGAGTATTTCCCCAACGAGTTCGCCATACGCGCCGATGAGCGTACCATCACGGCAAAGACCAAATCGGCAGATGCCTATCGGCGAGGAATGCAGCGCTTCAAGGAGGAGGCGCAAACCCTCGCACGCTTCAACCATCCCTCCATCGTAAAGATTCTTGCCTACTTCGAAGAGAACAGCACAGCCTACTTTGTGATGGAGTACGAGGAGGGAACGGACCTCTCCGAGTATATCAAACAGCACGGCACACCCTTTTCACAAGAGGAGATACTCTCGATATTAATGCCCGTACTCGAGGGGCTAAAAGAGGTGCACAAGCACAACTTTCTTCACAGGGACATCAAACCCGGCAACATTCTGATGCGCAAGAACAGTACACCAGTACTCATCGATTTTGGTGCAAGCAAACTGGCCATAGGTGAAGCGAGCAGGTCGATCACCTCGATGCTGACGGAGGGGTATGCACCGCTCGAGCAGTACAGTACCGACATCAAACGGCAGGGGCCATTTACGGACCTCTATGCCATTGCCGCGATGATGTACAAGATGATCACCGGCGAAGTGCCTCCCAGCGCACAGACAAGAAGCTTTCAGCTGCTTCAGGGTGAAGGCGACCCTTACAGGCCTCTTTTGGAGCTTCTGCCCAAAGGCTACGAGAAGAGTTTTCTCTCCACAATAGACAGAGCACTCTCTATGAAATCTCTCGAGCGTCCCCAGAGCGTTCAGGCGTTTCAGCAGAGTATTACAGGCATGGCACCGACAGCACCGGCAAAAACCTCCGAAGGAGCGTTGAGAGAGGCTGAACACAGAGGGGGTGGCAACGGTACGGTACAAGCAAAACCTGTAAAAAAGTCGCACAAGGGTACGTTTTGGGTGCTTGGCGTATCCATTGTCGTGGTTGCAGCGACGCTTGCCTATATGCTGCTGCAGAAACAGGAGTCCGTACCAAACCCTAAAAGTGTACAGCCTGTACCTGTAGCTGCCCCCGCTTCTGTCAAAGAAATTTTACAAAAGCAAAACGAGGAGACGCTAAAACAGGTTGCCAAGGCCAGGGCACAAGCTGAAGCGGCACAAAGAGAAGCCATGAAACGGGTCGAAGAGGCGAAGAAGATGGCCGAAGCGATGATGCAAAAGGCCATGAAAGCACAGCAGGGCAATACGGTACCGGTCAAAAAAGAGAGTGTCTGGGATAGGGACAAAGCCAACGAAGCGGTCCTGAAGAGACTCAAGCGTTATGGCGGTCTAAGTGCCTACGGCTTCGATTGGGTTGCAAAGCAGCATCCTGGGGTGGGACTGAAACACACGGTCATCAGCTTTTTGCCGGTTCCTTACGCATCGGGCAAGCATATGCTGGCGGTGGCCTTTACCGTGCCTGAAAAACATTTCGACTGCCATGCCTGTGTACCCAAACTGAGCTTTTTTGAGTTCGCACAAAAAGAGGGCGAGTGGAGAGTGGTCAGTGAAAAGGTGAACGCGACGGCACTTGGGGGCTGGGGGGAGCCGCCAAAACCTGACAGTATGTCCATTGTGCAGATGGGCAGTGATGTTTACGGATTGAGAATAGATACCGCCGGTGGCGGACAGGGATACTACTTGGAGTATGTCTCACTCTTCCTCATCGGAGACTATCGCCTGGTTTTCGATGCCGAGACCGCCTCGAGTGATGCGGGTACCGGAAACAACCGCACCGATTGGAAAGCACAGATTGAATTTGTCGACTCGGGTGCTGCGCTGTATGACATTCTTCTAAAGAAAAAAGGAAAGAAGGACAACCGGCCAGTCGATGAGCGTACGGTTTACACATACAATGGAAGCAAGTATGTCAAGAGACAGGTTCAATCCTTGGTTGCGACATCACAGAAAAAGCCGCAGTGTATCTACTTCAAAGTTTATGGCGTACAGCAGCTCAATATCAGGAATGCACCGGGAGGAGGAAGGGTCGTTGGCAGACTGAAGTGGAATGATGAAATCTGCGTTTATGCGTTTTCAGGTAAGTGGGCAAGAAGTGACAAAGGATGGGTGAGCAGAAAGTTCTTGAACAAAGACTATGTGAAAAATCCGCTTTTTGCAGACGTGGACCATGATGGCAGGGAGGAGAAGCTGACATGGGAGTGTGTTCAGGGGTGTGATGTAGATATTGGTAAAGTATACAGGCTTTTACTCTATGATGATGACGGATCTTTGCTGTGGAAAAGTAGCATAAAACCCTCTGATCCATTTCATATTTTCTGGGGAGACGGGTCGAATATGCCCGTACTGCTGCAGGATATCGACGGAGACGGTGCAGTCGAACTGCTCATAGGTGGACAGCCCCATGAAGCGGTAAGTCCCGGATTTACAATAGCGCGTTGGAACGGTCAGAGTTTTACCGTTTTGAAACGCGGAATAGATCTGGTATGGGTCGATGCGCCTTATGGACGGAGACTCAAGTGGCAAAAGATAAAATATCCCCAAAGGGGTAAAGTGTGGTGGGCACATACCATAGAGCAGTTGGATGAAAAGAAGTTGCCGTTACTTTCAGTTACCGGTGTCAGTTTTCCCGAGGTAAAAATTGTCTTTGACAAAAAAGCCTACGTGCGATTCGACAAAGAGGGCGCCGAAATCGTAGAGTGGTTGAAGTAACTATATAGTCCAGCCTTGCGTTTTTAAAGTACTTTTTTGAAAAGTGTATATGTATTAGTATATAATAAGATATTAAGGGGAAACAGATGACAAACGCATTGCCGATTGGGTATATACTCCAGAATGAATACAAAAT
>Ga0256829_1001516_pt1 | contig 18892 bp, 13 predicted proteins | sample 131447metaG_FD_185979 | JGI IMG/M metagenome (GOLD analysis project Ga0256829, IMG submission 185979) | Hydrothermal vent microbial communities from Lau Basin, Pacific Ocean - 131-447 | ecosystem: Environmental > Aquatic > Marine > Hydrothermal vents | place: Pacific Ocean: Lau Basin | collected...
TGGGCAAGCGGATAAAGCTGGGGCGCATTCAGAAATCATGGTCAGAGAAGGAATTGGCTGAACGCGCCAATGTATCGCGTGAGACGATTCAGCGGGCAGAAAAAGGTGCGCCATCCTGCGCTATCGGCACCATGTTTGAGTTGGCGTACCTCGTAGGCATCAAGCTCTTTGATAGTGATCTACCCTCCATGCAGGCACAAAGGGCACAGGCTGATGCACATCTTACCCTGCTTCCCTCACGTATTCGGCAAGGCTCAAAGGTGAAAGATGATGATTTCTAACCCCTATTCAGAAGCCTATGTCTGGCTGTGGTTACCCGGTGCAACGGAACCCGTTGTTGCAGGTAAGCTGGAAGCACACGGTAAAAAGTTGCGTTTCAACTATGGTAAACGATATCTGCAACGCGCCGATGCGATATCGATCTATCATGCGGAATTACCTTTGCAGCCGGGTTATATTGACCCGATCAAAAATCTGGAGCTGGCCAATTGTATCCGTGATGCCGCCCCCGATGCATGGGGTCGGCGTGTGATGATGAACAAGAAATTTGGTCGCAAAAGCAACAGCCTCGATAGTCTGCAATTGGATGAGTTGACCTATCTGCTGGAGTCAGGGTCGGATAGAATTGGTGCTCTGGATTTTCAGCGTTCACCCACGATTTATGAACCACGGTGCAGCGTGAATGTGAGTCTGGATGAGTTACTTGAATCCGCAGAGCGGGTGGAAAAAGGTATCCCGCTCACCGACGAACTGGATCAGGCACTTCACCACGGCAGCTCGATTGGCGGTGCGCGTCCAAAAGCGTTAATTGAATCGGATGACAAGAAATTCGTAGCCAAGTTTTCATCCAGTAGCGATATCTACAGCGTGGTCAAAGCCGAATTTATTGCCATGCGACTGGCGCAGCTTGCAGGGCTCAATGTTGCCCCTGTCACGCTGGCACAATCATCACACAAGGATGTGTTATTGATTGAACGCTTTGACCGCAACCGTACTACGGATGGTCTCTGGCAAAGAAAAATGATGGTTTCAGCGTTGACCATACTCGAACTGCATGAACATGAAGCCAGGTATGCCAGTTATGAAGCGCTTGCCCATCTCATCAGACAACAATTCGCCGATGCCAAAAGCACCCTAAAAGAGCTGTTTTCTCGTATTGTATTCAATATTTTCGTTGGCAACACCGATGATCATGCCAGAAATCATGCCGCATTCTGGGATGGCAAACAGCTCCATTTAACACCGGCCTATGATATTTGTCCGCAATCCAGAAGCGGCGGCATTGCATCGCAGGCCATGCTGATTGATGGCAATCATAGAGAGAGCCAACTTGCCGTGTGTGTCAAAGCTGCTGCCACCTTTCACCTGTCCAAAGATGATGCGCTGGCGATTATTCAGCATCAACAAGAGATCATTGAACACAACTGGGATCCCGTCTGCGATGAGGCGCAATGCACCACCGTGGATAAAAATATTTTCTGGAGCCGGCAGTTTTTGAATCCCTATATCTTTGAAGGTTTATGAACAGCGGTAATAGTCTCTCTTCATCTGAGACTTCAGTTTGGAAAGCATCACTTGTAAGAAGGATTTTCAGCATCAAGATTGCACCCGAGTTGCATTCAGTTGAGGGAGGGTTCTTCCATGGGATTACCAGGCAAAAAGAGACCAGCTATGTCGCATGATATTCACTTGCTGGAGGTCAGGCGTGAGGAGCGGGCGCTTCACCTGTTTACCAACCGAGATGATGAACGCGATATTCTCAAACAGTTTTTTCAAACCATCAGCGATGATGATTCACAGCTGGAGCAACCCGTTCTAAGCTTTTGGGGTGTTGGCGGCATCGGTAAAAGCTCACTGCTGAAACGCGTGTGGAAAGAGTTTCAAGAAACAAACCCTCATTCCCAGATGAAGCTGATTCACCTGGATCTGGATGCGGATAAATATGAAACGATTGCCCCCATTGAGCTATTCTGGAAATTAAGACTCATGATTCATGAGCAGGCCAGAGTTCCTTTTTTTCTGTTTGATCTTCTGTATCTGAAATACAAACAGTTGAACAACGAGCCAGTGGATATGAATCCAACGAAGAATAATCCGATTTTAACATCGCTGGAGTCTTTAGCTGGTGGCAGTGATATAGCTGCCTCAGTGATTGATAGCATCAGTGGGTACGCAGCAGTAACGCAGGTTGGAGCGCTCCTCGGTAAATTCTCAAATTATCTGTTCGGGAAAAAGAGGCAACACAATATTGCTGATAAATTTGGGGTCAGACTGGCCGATATTCACAGCTTTGACATGAAAGCGTTGGAAAGGCTCATGCCCAGGGTATTCACCGAAGAGCTGGGTTTATCGTTGCTGGATGTCAGAAACAAGTGGTATCACCGTGATGTCACCCTCAAAGGTATGGTAAATTATCATCCCACCCTGTGCATCGCCGTGGATGGTTATGAGCGCGTTTCCAGTCCAGTTGAAAAGACGATCGTCGAATCGCTGATCCTGCCGTGCTTTGAGAATGATGATTTTTATCCGCATATTGGTTTCCTCTTTTTTGGACGGGAGATGCTGGACTGGTCGCCTTATCACGATGAATTGCAAGAGGTTGCTGAGGAGGGTCGGCAATGGGAAACTTATATTGATTCGCATCGACTGGGCGGCTTAAACCGAAAGTATGTCGAACAATTTCTTGGTGCGGCAATCAGCCTGTATAAAAAAGAGGGGCAGGATTTATGGGCATCCACGATTGAAAAATATCGCAATCACATTGCTGAAGTAACCAAAGAAGAGAGCGCTGACGGCCAGGATGCCTACCACCCATTCTATTTGGATCTCTGCCTTGAAATGATAGAAAAACAGGGTGAGAACTTTGATCCAGACAAGCACCTGGGTAAAACCCCCAAAGACCTGATCCAGCGCTTTTTGAAATACATGGATGATTCTACCCGTGAATGGTGCCGAGCATTCGCACTTGCCGGAGAATTTGACGAGGAGGTGTTTGAATATCTGGTTGATGCCAAATCCATCTCCGGGAATTTGCAAAGCTTTTACCGCTTTGTGACGCAGTATTCCTATATCACCCCGCAACAAGACACTGCCTCATACCGTTTCCACAGATTGATGCAGGAATCACTAATCGCAGATATTACCACAAAAAGCGAACGGGAGCGCAGCGTCTTAATCAAGAGCGTAGTCAGCAAGCTCATGGATTTTTACGATGAAAAATTCAGTGATCGCAAACTGGAATCACTGACAGATATAGATATTGAATACTATGAGCGTGCCAATACCATGCTGGAAGCATCAGTCAGTGCAAAACTGATGAATGTCACTGATGCTTATGGAAAATTTCACGCTTGGGATGATGCGTTTAAAGGTTTATTCTTTGAGATAAGGGTGCCACGGGCTAGGCAGTGGTTGGCACGCATGCGTGAACTGCTCGGTGAAAAACATCCTGGTGTGGCAACCAGCATGAATAATCTTGCTCTGATTCTTGAATCAGAAGGTAGCCATGAAGATGCTGAAAAGCTATACCGTCAATCATTGGAAATGATGCGTGAACTGCTCGGCGAGAAGCATCCTGATGTGGCAACCAGCATGAATAATCTTGCTGGGGTTCTTGAATCAGAGGGTAGCTATGAGGATGCTGAAAATCTATATCGTCAATCATTGAAAATGAGGCGTGAACTGCTCGGTGAAAAGCATCCTGATGTGGCAACCGGCCTCAATAATCTAGGTTGTTGTCTGGAATCAGAAGGTAAATATTGCAAGGCTGAGCAGTTGCATCATGAATCGCTAGTGATGAGACAAGAACTACTCGGTGACAAGCATCCTGACGTGGCAGACAGCCTGAACAACCTAGCTTCTGTTTTAGACTCACAGGGCAATTATACTGAAGCAGAAACCTTATACCGTGAGTCACTGAAGATGACGAAAAAACTTTTCGGTGACAAGCATCCACACGTAGCAATCCGATTGAATAACCTAGCTTTTGCTTTAGAGAAACAAGGCAAATATTGCGAGGCCGAGCAGTTGCACCGCGAATCGTTGAAACTGAGGAAAGAACTACTCGGCGAGAAGCATCCTAGTGTGGCAGACAGTCTGAATAACCTGGCTTCTGTTTTAGACTCCCAGGGCAATTATAGCGAGGCTGAGGCGATGTTTCGCGAATCTCTGGCTATCATGAAAGAGTTGTTCGGCGACAAACATCTATCCGTAGCAACCCGACTGAATAACTTGGCTTATGCTTTAGGATCACAGGGCAATTATAGCGAGGCTGAGGCGTTGTTTCGCGAATCATTGGTGATGATGAAAGAACTACTCGGTGAAAAGCATCCTAGTGCAATAGGTGGTCTGAATAACCTAGCTTCTATTTTAAACTTACAGGGTAATTATAGCGAGGCTGAGGCGTTGTTTCGCGAATCACTGGTGATGATGAAAGAACTACTCGGCGAGAAGCATCCTGATGTGGCAATCAGCATGAATAACTTGGCTTCTGCTTTAGGATCACAGGGCAATTATAGCGAGGCTGAGGCGATGTTTCGCGAATCACTGGCTATGATGCAAGAATTACTTGGTGACGAGCACCCTGACGTAGCAAGCAGCCTGAATAATTTAGCTGGGGTTTTAGACTCTCAGGGCAAGTATGCTGAAGCTGAGCATCTGTATCTTGAGTCGCTGAAACTGAGGAAAGAACTACTCGGCGAGAAGCATCCTGATGTGGCAACCAGCATGAATAACCTGGCTTTCGTTTTTAACGCACAGGGCAGCTATGAAGATGCTGAAAAGCTATATCGGCAATCACTGGAGATGATGCGTGAACTGCTCGGTGATAAGCATCCTGATGTGGCAAGCAGCATGAAAAATCTCGTTGTTGTTTTACAATCGCAAGGCAAGGATGTTGAAGCTAAAGCGTTGGAAAATGAATTAGAATAGTAATTCAGCACAAGTATTCATGTCGCTTATAGCATGGGGCGCGGCTTTAACCATCTGATATCGCGGTTAAAGCCGCACCGTTGTGAATACCTCTTGAGTAGTTGCAATCAGCTTACGATTTTTCGTAGATGATTGGGTTTGGTGCACTGGATGCGCTGCCGGAATGAGAGCAGATATTGCATCATGATTTTTCGTATATCATAGACTTCAGAGCACGAATCACATTGCAGACCCTTATCTATCACAATCTCAATGTGATTGATTGTCCCCCGCGAACCGTAGATGAAGCACTGCCGCCTGAACGTTTGGCGGAAATGCTGTAAGCATCATTTGAAGGGAGTTCAAAAGAAATTTCACCACTGTGTTGATCACTGAACCCGCGTGATCTGCCTCCGCAGGTCACCTCTGCCTTGATTGCTTTACCATCTCTATTTACGGTTTTTACCGTTGTATAATATGACATGATTTTCTCTCCTCCTGATAATCCCGAATAATCAATAAACCCGGATATTATGTAATATCTTCCCCATAGACTACAAACAGAAAAATAGTATTGTAAGCACCCACTGGGAGAAGCGTGAGGGAGAGCCTACAACAAGCTGGGACAAAATCAGTACACCAATCAGTATTTTTTACTCATACAAAAAGCAATTGTGCATTGGGATGCATCCATACCGATTTTGTCCTTATAGAACTGTACCATTTCCAATCGTAGAAATAAAAAACAGATTGAGAGGAACTATTGCAATACTTTTCACAAGAGTTAACAAGCCGATTTTCACCATTGCGTGTTTTGCGCCAGTGGGATGGCGCGCGTGGTGGCGTATGGGATGAAATACATTGAGTCAAGTAACCCGAATAAATGGTATGCAGGCAAGTAAGGAAGAACGTTTCTCTGCCAAAAAAACCCGGCATGAATACAATTCATTCCTCAGAAACCGGGGGGATTCATATTCAGCCGTTGCGCAGGCTACCCAACGGGAGCAAACCTCCGATCAAATTTTGGTTCCAACGCATGTGACTGGGAACCCAACACGTTTGGATGCATTACCCAATGGCAATGAGAGTGAAAAGGGACTGTGTGGCAAACTGGCTGAACGCTTTGTGATCGAAGAAACTCTCGCAACCGGATCCGAATCAGAAGTAATGATCGTTTCAGAAAAGGCAACACAAGCCCGTTTTGTACTCAAACTCTTCCGATCTGGAATTGCTCCTGACCTAACAGTAATGGATCGCATAAGAAATGCTGGGAACGAACATATTGTAGAGATATATGAAGATGGTTTCGAGAATAATCGTCACTACGAACTGCTTGCTTATTCAGAACATGGCACACTGCGTCACCTTCTGGATACTGCGCCGCTTCAAAGTGCCAACATCAGGCTTAGGATATTGAAGGAAATTTCGGATGCTATTGATTTCATCCACAGTCCGAATGTTGGCGTTATACACAGAGATATAAAACCGGAAAACCTGCTGATTAGCAGAGCAGAACCCCTTAACCTTGTCTTGATCGATTTTGGTATTTCATCACCCGTTTCTCAATCAGGAGAACAAGCGGCAAAAAACTTCACACTTCGTTATGCCGCGCCTGAATGCCTTGATGGCGTGATTTCCAAGAAGTCGGACTACTGGTCACTAGGCATGGTGACCATAGAAGTTTTAAATGGAGAGCACCCCTTTTCTGGCCTGGAAGATAAATATATTGAACAATCGCTACGGGGAGGCCAATGGCCGCCTCAGGATATTGAATTGCCTGATAATCACTGGCGACAGCTATGCCTTGGTTTATTGAATTGGCAGCCAAAGCAGCGGTGGGAAGTCGAACAAATAAGCAAATGGATAGAAGACAGGGAAACGCATGCCGATCTAGCTCCAGTCAAAATCGAATCTGATATTCCAATCAATCAATTTATACTTGGTGGCATCGGATGTGATACGGCATTAAAGCTTGCAAAAGAACTGGCCAGACATTGGCAGGAAGGGCTTGAACGATTTGAAAATGGCGATGTACGATCATGGGTCAAGAATGAACTAAATGACGTTCGACTGGTTGCATTGGCAGATAAGTTGGCTGCTGAAGAAATCGATCCAAATTTGCGTCTGTTACGGTTCATTTATGGTATTGATCCGGCGTTATTACCCGTCTGGAAACACTTGCTTATGGATCGAGTTGATTTTTTTATTCTGTGCCAGAAAGCAGAATCTGGTGAAGTCGATGCACAGGCTCTGGTTGAAGAGATATATGACCTTGCCGTATTCGATGAGCTGGGTTGCTACAGAGACGATAGTACAATGCTCAAAATCCACAAATCCTGGAAAAGGGCAGTTAAAGATTATGAATCTGGATGGAATGATCTGAAGCTGCACAATGGCCCGGTTGAGGCCATGCCAGCAAGGCCAGTTTACTTGGCTGAAATTTACCGAAATATTGTTTTTGATGAAAATGAACATGCAAGAATTCACGATGCTGTATCAGAAGAGTATTTCGCCCAGATAGCACCTTGTTTATGGCTATTTGCGCTAGGTCACCCGGTTAAGAACTTATCTTTAGCCAGAAAGTTGGTGTTATTGACCTTGGCAAATGCATTGGAAGATCGAGCAAATCAGCAATTGCATATGTATTATGATACAGAAGAAAACCCATGGGTTTCAGAAAACGCCCAGGAGTTGCGACATAAAGGAGATGACTATCCGGCAATCTCTTTCTCTAGCATGTCTACCGGCATTTATTTCTTTTACGGAGATGCGGCTGTTTTAATTGGACAGAAAGTTCGGCTTAGTTGGAATGCGGGTGAAGCAACTTCGGTGAATATCACAGGTATTGGGCATGTAGAGGCTGAAGGAGAAAGCGTTGTTGATATTTACAATTCCACAGTCTTTACATTGTATGCTAAAGGTTCGAATTGGAAAGTAAGTAGCCGTTTACCACGGATCACAGTAAACGAATCTGAACTAATTAAACTTGCAAAGCTGCATCGAGAACTACCCCGAATCAAAAACCCAGTTCCGCTTGCATCTGAAACAATCAAACTTCAAAACACCATTAGTTTAAAATCAAAGCAACCGGAATTAAATAAACATGCCGAGCTTACATCTAAACAGGTTGATATAGCAGGGGCTGGAAAACTTAATGCACATCAGCCTTCATTGAATCAACACCTCGAACTATCCGACAAGTCAATTCGATTACATCAGGTAAATACAGACTCACAACATAATGGTTGGAAACGAAGTTTTGCAACCTGTTTCAGCCAAATGAGTAAGACAAAAAACTACTTTAAAAACTTAGGGAGATAAGTATGGCTAGCACTGATCATGAACAGGTCGAAAAAATGAATGAGCCAACAGTCATGAAAATCCAATACCCATGGACATCACGGTTCTTTTTCTATATGTCAAAAACAGACATGCATGTATTGCAATTTTGCACACCAGAAACACGAATGACTCAAGCATCATTGGGTATCATGGTTGTGATTACTGGAGCACTGGCATTTATTTCTTCATTTTTTGCAATTCATTCCAGCTTCTTTGGCAGAGGGGACTCATTTAATGATATATTTATTCCAATGCTTGTAGCCTCATTCTATGCCACAGCAATCGCTTTTTTTGATCGTGAGATTGTTGCAGCGACCAGTAAATGGGCAGCAGTTCCTCGCGCAGTTTTGGCAATATTTATTGGCATCGTGATCGCTTTTCCTATTGAGATGAAGTTACTTGAAGGGCGGATTGATGCTCAAATAATTTCAATGGTCGAAGCCAATAATAAAGGTAAAATTAATGAGATTGAATCACTTAAAGCAAAAATAAGCAGAGAAACCAAAACATCGCTCACACCTCTGCAAAATGCATTAGAAAACTTGAATAAGGATGTCGATAAAGCCACCGTCAGATTAGACGAGGAAATTAAACGTGGAAACTTTTTTGGTACTAAAAGTAAAGATCGACGTAAAGAGTTAGATCAAGCTATAGCAAGAAGTGAAAAGAACACAGCTAAATATCAACAAGCTATCGCTCGCTCTGAAAAGGCCCTATCTGAAAGGTTCAAGGGTGACCGCAAGAAAATCAGCAGTAACCTTAAAGAAATAAAAGATGAAAAACTTGAATCCCATGATTTTTTATCTCAGGCGATGGCATTACATCAGTTAGTAACCAGCAACAGAACTGCGTATATTTTGAGTCTATTCCTGACAATATTTTTTATTCTCTTGGAAACATTTCCGGTGCTTATCAAGATATTTTTACCTTATTCAGAATACAACGCATATCTTGATGCCCGGCGAAAACTGAATATCAGCAGAACCTTTACCATTGCCAATTATAACTTGGAGTTGATCGAAAGTGACCCTGCGCATGCTCATGAGCGTGATGTGGAAATAACCGATGTGATTGAAAAGGTCATGGAAGACAGGCTAGTGGATGTAGAAAATGGCAGACCTGTCTAACATGAGTATCATTCTTTGCCCTTGCTGCAAAACAGAGAACCGCGTAGGCACTGATCTTTGCCAATGTGGGGAATTTATTGCGGATATCAAACCCACAGATCCGCATCTCGAAGAAAACATTCCTCCACAACAATCCTCTGATCCTTTGCAGACGACAGAGAAAAAAAGTGAATCTGAAGCTCCGCTCATGTGCTGTAATATGCCCATACCTCCCGGCGAGAAGTGTTGCCCTCTTTGTGGAGAGACTGTATCACTGAATTTCACAGTAGAATGGCCATGGGGAGATAGTTCGTTGATAGAAGACAGGCTATTCATTGGCCGCGTACCACCCGCAAATGAAGAACTGGCGATGCAACTTGAGACTAATCATTTGAATATATCTCGCATGCATGCAGAGATATTTATCGATGAGGGCAAGCTTATATTACGTGATCTGGGGTCGAGCAATGGTACCTTTATCGAAAACCAGCGCATCAAAGCCTTTCAGCAGGAAACATTGAACAGCGACAGTTGTATTCGATTTGCCAGTGATTTTGAAATTTCAATTAAGAAAGCGTAAATGCTTGCAGGAGAGCTTATGAGCGGCCCCAAGACTTATGAATATGATGTGACATGGGATAATATTGAGGCACCAGTCGCCTTATCACAAGCAGAATTACGGAAACAACAGCAGAATAAACAAGATCTTGAGATGGAAACGCAGAACTTACGTTGGCAAGCCAATGAATTAAACCAATTGCTCACAACTATATTGGCTAAGCTTAATGAACATTCAGAGAATACTGCACCTTCATCAGATAATCTTGAACGCCTGAGGGATTATATTGAATTAACTCGCGATCAAATTAAGTCAGCCAGGACAAGACTCAAGAAACAAAGAGACTTAGCTTCTAAACGTAAACGAAGTCGATCAGAAAAGTTGCCGCTTAAAAAAAGCCAAAGCGCTATCGATGCGCTTGCTGACTACGATGCAGAAAACAATGGCATTGCAAAGATAGAAGATAATTGCCAAAACTCCGCCGGTGATGCCCGAACACAGGCATCTCAAAGTGTATATGATATGGTAAATGACTTTCATGCCCAATTTTCTGTACCACTTTCGTCTGAAATAGAAAAAAGTATAGATGCCTTAAAGCGCAGTAAGGATTCCGCAATCTGTAATATGTTTGTAGAACAGATCAAAGATCAATTTGTACAGTTGAAACAACAGATTCGAACAGAACAGCTTGAATCCGAAAAGCTACTGGAAAAAATACCCGGAGGAACATTACCAGAATCAGTTGAGGCTCAAGTTTTTGAGCTTCGTCAGAAATTAATTGCAATTGCAAGCGGCAAAGGGCGATTGGATTACACTGATCGTGAGCGTGCTGATTACCTGTTAGCTGAAATCAATAAACTGAAAGCTGCGCGTGCTTCCACTGTAGTTGAAGCCACATTGAAAGATCTTGGCTATGAAACTGAGCCCATCAGTGAAACACTCTTCACAGAAGGTGGTGCTATCTATTTCCGGCAAACAGGTATGGACGAACCCTATTATGTTCGCATGCTTATTAACCCCGACCAAGGTAGCTGCAATTATAATGTAGTCAGAGATGGGGACTCGCCTTCAGAGCATGCTGATGTTCAAATGGAACGTACATGGTGTGACAGTATCCCTCAACTTCAGAATACTTTGCAATCAAGGGGGGTAAGTTTGAAGCTGAAGCGCCATAATGATCCCGGTACAGTACCTGTTCAGAAAATCAGTAGCACAGAACTGAAGCAAAGTTATTGGGATTCAAAAAGTGAAGTTTCCCGTCAAGAGCATCAACGAAAAAAAATAACACCTAAAGCCCGGAGTCAATCGTAATGGCAAATAATATAGACAGTTTAGAAAAGATAAGCTCTGACAGGTTAACACCCAAATGGTTAAGGGATTTGCTTCGCCTGTCTCTTATTAGGCCACAATTTATTTTTTCTGGCAATATTCGAGACAAATACTTGGTTCCTGATGAAGACAGCTATGCAATCAAAAATTTTAAAGAGAGCTTATGGCTTGGCCTACAGGCTTTGCAATTCGATTTCCTTGTCACCTATGACCCCATTGATGGTATTAGTCTATTTCCACAACCAGAAGATATAGAGCCAGAGATTAAAAAAGCACTTGGTATTAAGCTGACGGACAATGCGATGCCTGTCAGCTTGGATTCATTAATAGTTATCATGCGCAAGATCGTAAATAACAAAGAGAAACGTATCGCCATCGTGCTTGATTATGCATCCCGTATTTTACGATCTCACGATCAACTGGATGAAGCGCAACACAAATTTTACGTTGGTTGTGAGAAACTCAGTCAAGATGCTACACGTTCCTATATTCATGATGTAAGGCTTTTTAACCCCATCATCTGGTTAGCCAATGATGAGGAGGATTTGGCTGAATGGTATGCACCGGATAATGACGTCATCCATAGCATACAGATTGGCAAGCCGAATTACGATCAACGCATGCAGGTTGCATTAAGTCGGCTCAATTTTTTTAAAGGTTACGACGCGAGTGATTCAGAGAAAATGGAATTCTACGCAAAGGTTTTTGCAGATATGACCGATCAATTGTCCATACGAGACATGGATGATGTAGCAGTATTGGCTCATGCAAATAATATGTGTATCAACGATGTAGATGATGCAGTACGTAGCTTCAAGGTAGGTGATCCTGCTCTGGATAACCCATGGATTAGCAAAAATATCCGCGATAAAATAAGCAATGCAGAAGAAAAAATATCACAACGTGTGGTCGGCCAACAAAAGGCGGTAAAGCATGCCATGGGGATTCTCAAACGTTCAGCGGCAGGATTAACTGGTGCGCATGTTAAATCTTCAAGTAATCGCCCACGCGGTGTTATGTTTCTGGCTGGCCCAACCGGGGTCGGAAAAACAGAATTGGCCAAAGCACTTACGGAAACAATATTTGGTGATGAAAATGCTTATATTCGTTTTGATATGAGTGAATATAGTGCCGAACATGCAGATCAGAAATTAATTGGTTCACCACCTGGGTATGTGGGTCATGCCGAGGGTGGGCAGCTTACCAACAAGGTGCGGGATCGCCCTTTCAGCCTGATCCTGTTCGATGAAATTGAGAAAGCACACCCTAAAATTCTCGATAAGTTTTTGCAGATTTTGGAGGATGGGCGTATCACGAGCGGAAAGGGTGAAACAGTATATTTTTCAGAATCTATTATTGTGTTCACCTCAAACAAGGGGATTGTTGGGACAAAGCCAGATGGATCGACTGGACTTATCGTTGATCCGAAAGACCCCTATTTGAAAATAGAACAGGATGTAAAATCAGCATTAAAAAACTTTTTCACTAATGAACTTGAACGACCGGAATTGCTCAACAGGTTAGGTGAAAATATTGTCGTTTTTGACTTTATCCGCAATGAAGCTGCTGAAAAAATATTTGATGGTATGGTTGATAATATTGCTCAGCGCATTGAGGAGAAATACCACGGAGTGTTGAAAATCGAAGACGAAGCAAGGAAAACATTATTTGCATGGACAACTGAAAATGTATGGCAGATGGGTGGACGTGGCATTGGCAATCTTCTGGAGAGCAGACTGACCACTCCCTTATCAGATGCGATAACCAAGATAGGCCTTGAGTATTGCTCTCAGATCACTATTACCTCGGTCTCTGAAACTAATGGTAATTATTCTGTAAGTATTGATTGTGAAAATAGCAATTAATAAAGCACATTATCCTGTGACGGTACTTGGCTACGGACAACGTATTGGCATATGGACTCAGGGTTGCAGTATTCATTGTAAAGACTGCATATCTCAAGACACTTGGGATAGCACACCAGATAAAGAAATCGAAGTCGAAATCTTGCTTCAGTGGTGTCAAAAGGTAGGCGAGGCAGGAATTGATGGCATCACCGTTTCAGGAGGAGAGCCGTTTAAACAACCTGAAGCTTTAGCCCTCTTTTTGAAGGGTATACGAAAATGGGCGAATGAACTTTCTCACCCTATTGATATCCTTTGCTACACAGGGTTATCGTTTAAGGACGTGAAAAAGCATCATGGTTCGTTACTGGATTTAATGGATGCTGTCATTTCTGAGCCATTTGTTCATACGTTGCCGGTTGCTTCTCTAAGAGGATCGGCCAATCAGAATATCATTAGCCTTAGCACGCTTGGGCAAGAACGATATGCAAATATAGATGCCAGTCACTCAATGACAGGCAAGCGCTTTCAGGTGTCTGTAGATGAAGATCATATCTGGTTTGTTGGCATTCCTGAACGCGGGGAAATGCAGAAAATCGAGACCGAGTGTCGTAAAAACGGAGTGCTTTTTAATGCAGCATCATGGCGATCATAAGGTTGAATGAGAGAGGTTATAGACTTTCTCAGAGAACCATTCTCTGCCCAATGAAATTATTGATCGTCGCGATTAATCACCCTACGTAATGCACTGAAAGGTAAAATAAGAAGTAGTAAAATCCTCTGAATAACCCACGCGGCCAGGCTGCCGATCATGACTGCTGCTGCAGCTCTTCCGATAAATATGGCAGCGAAAGCACCCAATAAAGCCAGTGACATAAAAAATGCGATGATCATCGTAAGCCAGACAGGCATACTTTTAATCAGTATAAATACAGGCACCAGCAAACCAGGTACGGAGCCGATGACAACGCAGCCGATGCCGGTTACAAACATTCGAACAGCAGTCCTTTTCGCCTGCAACATCAGCACAAGCCCGGATAGGGTTACAAGAGCCGCGCCCAAAAGGCTGAACATTGGTGCCAGTTGAGCAGCTAAAGCGGAAGGGTTGATATGATCCACATAGGATTGAATAGAGTGTGATCCTGGGATATCGGAAGCGTTCAGTGATCGCGCTCCAGTTTGACTGGAAATAACAGTACCCTTGTCGATGGTCTCCGTGGTTTGTGCAATGACAGCGAGTGGGTAAATCACCATGCAGATAATCAGAAAGAGGGAATTTAATAATGATTTGTTCAAATCCGCTTCCTCCCGACTTTGAGCCTTCGAGCATTGCAATTTGCTTTTTCACTTCTTACTGCAATACAGTACTCCAAATACTATAACTTAGTTTTGTCATTGCCATATAATTGAGGTTAGCCCCAACCAGTTGTGAAGTTCCAGCTGAGGTTTCCAGGGATGCCATCCAATGTATACACGGCATTGACGGTATAACTGGTTTGCTGTTTTAGCACCTGATGCGGGAAGAAAAATACATTCCCGGAATTTAAGCGCCCATTTGGATCGCTCGCAGCATCAATGATAAGCAGTGGGATGGCGGTACCACTGCTCGTTTCAGTAAAGGTGGCGGCGTTCACAATCAGACGATGCCCCGGAGCATTCATGCTGATGGCAGGGCCTGTTGGCGCAGTTAGGCCGCTACCCAACAGAGGATCTGGCATTTCTCCATTGTAAAAGGCTGTTGGAACGTCAACCTGCCCGTTGGCCGGGTACACATACAAAGGGCGTTGAGCTGGAGAAAAAGTTGTCCCCATATTCATCACTGTCCAGCCGCCATTAACCCGTCCTGTCCCGAGAAAAGCGGTGTTACCGTGTAGCAATGGCACCTGATGATAGACTGAGTTGATGAACCAATCGGCAGCGATTAAAATGTCGCTGCCCGTATAAAAATTTTCGCCTACGCTCCAAGTGGCCGGTGCGGAACCGGCCACGAAAATATATCGATCCAGCGCGGAAATGCCTGTAAATCCGGGTAATGCAGCCGTTTCCGTATGCGCACCCAGCCCGGCAATGGATGGGTCATTGCTGTTCAGTTTTAGATAAGTGGAATGATTCAGTGCTGTTTGAGCCAGTTGAGCATGGTTGGTGACAGGAGCCAAACCCAGCAACTGGCGGTAATGGTTAATTCTGCTGGTCGCCAGCGTAGAAACTTCGGCAGCAGTCATACGCTGTTCAGTAAATGAAATGCTCCTGGTCTGGCCAACAGCAATTGTCATAGGGGTCGCTTTGGCCGGATCAAAGGTTTGCCCTGCTGCTGACCAATATACTGAATCAGCCTGTTGGCTTGATGGCCAGGTAGGTTCATATTTGATGGTATAACTCCCAGCAGGCAATACAAATTCAGTGATGGACACCCCGGCTGTGCTGACTACTTTTTGATGGTTGCTGAAATGGTCATAAATTTTAATGGTAGCTCCCGAAGGGTTAGCAGCATTTGTGTGAACCTGAATCACCCCGCCAGCCTGCAATACCAACTGCGCTGAGAAATGCGTTGGCAGGTTTTGGATGGGGATTTGAGTCGCATGTTGTTTTAGCGGCGTAGATGTAGTTGCGCTGCGATACCATGCTTCCTGTAGCTTTTTTGCTGGCAAATCCCGCACCCCAAGCTGAAAATATACTGCATTCGGGTATATGGAAGGATTGAATATCATCGAGAACTTGCCACTGGCATCTGTAGGTGCGCCTTTCCAGGTTGCTCCATTATTAATCTCCACGACAGGGGTGGCACCGGCCACCGGAGTGCCAGTCGCATCTGTGGCAATGCCGGAATAAGTGGCCTCGCCTTGAGATAGAACGTTAATGTATGCGGTTGCTGTAGCCATGTTGCCTGCGGCATCGGTTGCAGAAAACAGAACGGCATTCTGGCCAACTGGAATAATAGTTGGCGCGTTGTTGCTGACCATCACATTGCCATCCACATTATCTATAGCCGTTGCAGCATTCAGAAATGCGGTAACTGCTGTATTGGCCTTCTGTATTCCATTTGCGCTTGTTGCGACGACAGTGATATTTTGTGGGAGCGTGATGACTGGTGGAATTTGATCTATAGCCATGCCCGGAGCTAAAACATTGACTGTAGCCGGTGACGTAATGCTATTGTCGGCGGTATCTGATGCGGTAAACAGAACGGTATTTAGTCCAACAGGAAAAATGGCGGGCGCATTATTGCTGACCATCACATTGCCATCCACATTATCTATAGCCGTTGTAGCATTCAGAAATGCAGCGATTGCTGCATTGCTCTTCAGTATGCCATTTGCGCTCGTAGCTACGACAGTGATATTTTGTGAAAGCGTGATGACCGGTGGGGTCTGATCCCCGGTGGCGGCTCCTTGCCCAGTGCTATTTCCTGTGCCTGCTGAACAACCAAAGAGGAGCAGCATTCCAACTATGATACTGCCATGAGCGAGGTGATGAAAAAATATTTCATACAGATTGCGCTCCATTCAATGTCTCCTGAAAGTTCCGATATTCACCTCTCAACGCGGTGGTGTAGATATGCATGACGAATTCATGCCAACGCTTATGAATGAACACCTGAGGCAAACGAAGTCTTGGCTTATATCTTGTAACTTCGGAAATATATTCCTATAACTCAAGGTATGTTGACACGATGGATAGAGAGACAGCCTGATAATGCACTGGTGCGAATTCAGAGTTTTTGAAAGCACTGCATCACTCGTGTCCACCTACTCCTGCTCTTGGGATCGAGGTGATGATTTCGAGTGATTGCTCGTAATATCCGCGTATGGAAATTTCGCCGCTGTCGAAGATGGAGTCATCAAAATCCATCTGCATCGGTATGGATGCAATGCCGTGGCTGTTCAGTGCTGTAATAAAATCTTCGACGCCCACATTTCCCTTTTTCAATGTCCCCAGGATTGATGCATGATAAAAACCGCCTTCTGGTGTATCAGGATCCAGATAGACAGCGCATGAAATGCCCGGCCAGTCGGTGATGATCTCATCGACATATTTGAGCATCTCCTCTTTTGGCTGACTTATATAGCTGGCGTAAAAAAATGAATAATGCTCCAGCGCATCGATGTACTTCTGGAATTTCGGCAGTGCCTCTTCTCTGACCGTCCATTTTATATTCAGATCTTCACGCAATCGGTCAGAGACAGTGCCCGGCGTAATCATCAAAACTTTGGTTTTCTGCATCGTATCACCTCACTCTCTATCACAATGCTTGGCTGACGGTTCCGTGCCAATGCGTGGAGAAAGCATTGGCATAAATACGTCACGGGTCGTTATAAAGAGCGCGACGGAGTGAGGTGATAGTCAGGATATGAGAGGCGATAAAACAAAATGCGATTTTTTCGGCATGCCATTTATGTGGATGCCTGCCGGTGAATTCATGATGGGTGCCTATGATGATGAGGATGCCATTGTTCCAAATCCCTATGAATTTCCTCAACACCGGGTGACTTTCAGGCATGGTTTCTGGATGGGGGAATGTACGGTAACCCAAAAGCAATGGTGGGATGTGATGGGTAGTTACCCGAGCGAATGGCAGGAAGTGGAAGTGATCGACAGCATTCCAAGCGAATGGAAGAGAGATGATCTGCCTGTGATGATGGTAAACTGGAACGAGGCTCAGAATTTTCTGAAGAGGCTCAATCAACAGAGCAGACAGTCATTTCGACTGCCCTCTGAAGCGGAGTGGGAATACGCCTGCCGGGCAGGGACAACAGGACCATTCAGCTTTGATCTTCCCATCACAACGGATAAGGCAAATTATAATGGTGGCTTCTCTTATGCAGGTAGCCCTGAAGGCGAATTCAGAGGCAGGCCGCTTCCGGTCAGATCATTCCAACCGAACCCATGGGGGCTTTATCAGATGCACGGCAATGTTTGGGAGTGGACGCAGGATGCCTGGCATCAAAATTATGAGGGCGCACCAATCGATGGCACGGTATGGGAATCCAATGCTCCCCGTATGCATGCCATAAGGGTGGTCGGGAAACCTATTAAGATTGTTCCCCGAAGAGATATACGCGTGATGCGCGGCGGCGATGCGTCCGGCTCTCCCGACTGCTTACGCTCAGCCTTTCGCACCTGGTTTCCTGCCGAGAGCAGCCCCACTTATGGTGGCTTCCGCCTTGTGCATGGTTAATTGTCGATTTTCTTTCAATTTGCGTTTAAATATGTAACCAACCAAGGCTTTCAATCGAGAAGGAACTATCACTCATTTCATCCCGCTTCCAATATTTAACGGCTCTTCAGCCAAGAACTCGTCGTACAAGCAATACCTGGAATCGTAGGACTTCGTGATCTGTTTCAACGGCTCCTCAGCCAAGAACTCATCGTACGGAAGTGTTACACCGTCTCGTGCAGGTGAAAGTTTCAACGGCTCTTCAGCCAAGAACTCATCGTACCACTTCGATTTTTCGGTTTTATTGTTTCAAATGAAGTTTCAACGGCTCTTCAGCCAAGAACTCATCGTACACAAGAGCACATTTAAGAAAACTGGATTATTGTTTCAACGGCTCTTCAGCCAAGAACTCATCGTACTCAAATGATGGCCGAGATTATCTCTTGTCTCAAGGGTTTCAACGGCTCTTCAGCCAAGAACTCATCGTACAGTTTACTTCAACCGAAAAGCCTACCTTGAAGGGTTTCAACGGCTCTTCAGCCAAGAACTCATCGTACACAAGAGCACATTTAAGAAAACTGGATTATTGTTTCAACGGCTCTTCAGCCAAGAACTCATCGTACTCAAATGATGGCCGAGATTATCTCTT
>Ga0256829_1001517_pt1 | contig 18875 bp, 17 predicted proteins | sample 131447metaG_FD_185979 | JGI IMG/M metagenome (GOLD analysis project Ga0256829, IMG submission 185979) | Hydrothermal vent microbial communities from Lau Basin, Pacific Ocean - 131-447 | ecosystem: Environmental > Aquatic > Marine > Hydrothermal vents | place: Pacific Ocean: Lau Basin | collected...
GGGGCGATCTCGCCGACAGAGCGGCAAGCCTTTATCGGGCGCGTGCGTGATCTTGCGCGCGGCGCGGCTGAACAATGGGCGCAGCAAGAAGCGGAGCGGGCCGAAGCATGACGCGAACGCTGGCCGTCATCCTCCTTCTCGCCGCGGCGGCTTGTAGCCCGGCCCCTGGCTCGCCAGCCCTCTATAAAGATCGCGATATGCAAAACGCCGTGGCTGAGGCGCGTCAGTCCATGCCCGTCTTTTTCGAGGCCTGGCAGAGCGGCAATGACGCCTATTCGGACTTTCGGGTCACCGTGATCATGCCCTCAAGCGCCTATGGACGCGACTATGAAGAACTGTCCAATGTTCGCCAGGAGTTCGCGGGTTTTATCGGCGAAACATCCGGCGGCGCAGAGGTTCCATTCCTGACCGCAGATATTGCTGACTGGCGTTTCAAAGACGGCGAGCGCTATCGCGGCGGCTACACGCGCCGGGTGATGTTCGACATGACCAATGCCGAGATCCCGAACCTCCGCGATCAATTTCATGAGGAGCCATTGCCATGAGCAAAGTGAACCTCGCCGAAAAGTTTGAGAAATTTTCAGACCATTGGCAGCCGCGCCTGGCTGGGCGCGTGAATGACATGGATGTTCGACTGGTCAAAATCCAAGGCGATTTCGATTGGCATTCGCATGCCGACGAGGATGAGATGTTCGTCGTCATCAAAGGTCAGATGCGCATGGCGTTTCGCGATCGCGTGGAAATCGTCAATGCCGGCGAATTCATCATTGTGCCGCGCGGCACTGAGCACCGCCCCGGCGCGGATGAAGAATGTGAGATCATGCTGATCGAGCCATCCTCGGTCGTGAATACCGGCGATGGCGCGGCAACAGAGCGAACCGTGACCGTAATGGAGGACATCTAATGGCAGACCCAGAAATCGGAGGCACAGAGCCGATCGCCGTCGAAGTTGAAGAAGGCAAGATGTATTGGTGGTGCACGTGTGGGCGCTCCGACAGCCAACCCTTCTGCGATGGGTCTCACAAAGACACTGATTTCATTCCGCAAGGCTGGGAAGCGCCGAAGACCGGAAAAGTCTTCTTGTGTGCTTGCAAACGGACCGCTAAAGGCCCCCTCTGCGACGGCGCACATAACAATCTGTAAAGATCAAAACATTCTGGGCTGAAATGGCTGAACTTTTTCTCGAAATCTTCTGTGAAGAGATCCCCGCTCGCATGCAGGCAAAGGCGGAACGTGACCTCTCTGACGCGTTGCTCAAAGGCCTGAAAGAGGCCGGGCTGAGCTTGGGGGATGTCACTACCATGTCTGGTCCACGTCGCCTCGCGGTCGTGGTCGCTGATGTGCCCGCTGGCTCTGAGGACGTGACCGAAGAACGCAAAGGCCCGAAGGTTGGTGCGCCAGACAAAGCGGTTGAAGGCTTTTTGCGCGGCGCGGGGCTGTCCTCGATTGACGAGGCGCAGGTGCGCTCTGACCCGAAAAAGGGCGACTTCTACGTTGCCACGCGCACCATTCCAGGCCGTGCAACGCCGGACATTGTTGCTGAGCTTGTGCCGGACCTGATGCGCAATTTCCATTGGCCGAAATCGATGCGCACAGGGCGCGGCGAGATGCGCTGGGTGCGTCCACTGCAGCGAATTGTCTGTCTCTATGATGGCGCGGTTGTGCCGTTTGAGGTCGATGGGATTGCCAGCGGCAACGAGACAGAGGGCCACCGTGTCCATGGGCGCGGGCCGTATACTGTAACCGGACTTGCCGATTATACCGAGCAGCTGAGCGGCGCAGGCCATGTCGCGCTCACCCGTGATGCGCGTCGCCAGACGATTGAAGCTCAAGCGCAGAAGGTCTGCGCGGATGCGGGCTTGGAATTGGTCGAAGACAAAGGCCTGCTGGAAGAAGTCGTAGGCCTTGCCGAATGGCCGGTTGTGATCCTTGGCGAAATGGACCCGGCCTTTTTGGAATTGCCGCCGGAAGTCATCCAGCTCTCCATGCGCACGCACCAGAAATACTTCGCGGTGCGCGACCCAAAGACCGGCGATCTTGCGCCGAATTTCGTTGTGGTGGCGAATGTTGACGCGGTTGATGGCGGGAAAGCGATTGCAGCCGGCAACCGGAAAGTCTTGTCAGCGCGTCTCGAAGATGGCCGCTTCTTCTGGGAGAATGACAAGAAGACCGGCCTTGAAGCGATGGCGCCAAAGCTGGCTAAAATCGACTTCAAGAAAGAGCTCGGGACGATTGCTGATAAGGTCGAGCGCGTTGCCGCTCTGGCCCGCGAACTGGCGCCGAAAGTGGGCGCTGATGCAGACTTGGCCGAACGCGCCGCGCGCCTGGCGAAAGCCGATCTCGTGTCTGAAATGGTCTATGAGTTTCCTGAGCTCCAGGGCGTGATGGGCCGCTATTACGCGATCGAAGCAGGCGAGGACGCGCGCGTATCAGACGCCATTCGTGATCACTATAAACCGCAAGGCCCGTCCGATGCGGTGCCAACCGGACCGGTCGGGATCGCTGTTGCTCTAGCAGATAAGCTCGACACGCTCGTCGGCTTCTGGGCGATTGATGAGAAGCCGACCGGGTCTAAGGATCCATTTGCGCTGCGCCGTGCGGCTCTGGGCGTGGTTCGAGTTCTCTTGGAAAATGGATCACGCTTGCCGCTTCAGAAAGCTTTCGATTTTGCAGCACGCAATCTCGATTGGAGCGATGCGAAACGGACTGATTTGGCTGCCTTCTTTGCCGACCGTCTCAAGCAATACCTGCGAGACCAAGGTCAGCGGCACGACCTGATCGACGCTGTGTTCGCGCTCGGTGAGGATGATCTCGTGCTGATCGTGAAACGCGTCGAAGCGCTCGCAAGCTTCCTTGAGAGCGAGGACGGGACCAATCTGCTGGCGGGCTATAAGCGCGCCGCGAACATTCTGCGCGCTGAGGAAAAGAAGGACAAAACTCGCTTCCAAGGCGCCGTGAATGAAAGCCTGCTCGAAGCGAAAGCCGAGACAGCTTTGTTCCAGGCGATCTCGGAGAGCGCTCAGGCGGCTCAGGCCGCGCTTGAGCAAGAAGACTTCGCCGCCGCCATGTCGGCGCTGGCCGGGCTGCGTGCACCGGTTGATGCGTTCTTTGATGGGCCAGACAGCGTCATGGTGAATGCCGATCAGGCAGAGGTCCGCGAGAACCGGCTCAACCTCTTGAACACGATGCGCGAAGCCATCGGCACCGTGGCCGATTTCAGTAAGACTGAGGGCTAAGTCCTCTCCGGCGATCCCAGCGTAGGCTGGGGCCATAGACCAGTCTTAACGTCTCAGCGTTTAAAGTGCGAGCCGCGCCATGGACCCCTGCCTGCGCAGGTATCGGCGGCGTGCTGTATTTAGGTGAGAGACTATCCCAACAGAGACGGGTCGGTAACGAGGACGACGCAGAGCACCACGGCGCTCAAAACTGCAAATGTATCTAGGGAGAGGAGGTCGCGAATTTTTATTTTGGTCATCAGCCCAAGCCTTTTGTTTATCGCTCGCATTTTACTGCCATGATTCGACCCAAGTCATTGCCCAGGTGTCTCACAATGCTTCACAAGTATGCGACCACGGACCTGAACGTGAGCTGACTGGCCTAAAATTGCGTCTCAATATGTTGCGGCGCAGCAACAATATTTTTCCGTTATTGGGACAATTCAGCTGATTTTGCGCAATAAATTTCGCTGACAGCGTAGTCACTGGAAATAGCGACTTGATTCTGGGCGCCAAACATGGCGCTTGGCTTGCATTCAAGACTCATGCGAGAGGCAGGGCCGCTTCTCAAAAGTCAGACGGAGAGCAGTATGGGTGATGGCGCGAGCGTAACGACCAAATGGGTCTACTCTTTCGGCGGTGGAAGCTCCGATGGAAGCGCAGCGATGAAGAATCTGCTGGGGGGCAAAGGTGCCAACCTGGCTGAGATGGCGAGCTTGGGTTTGCCAGTACCGCCTGGCTTTACGCTCACGACTGAAGTCTGCACGGCCTATTATGATTTGGATGAAGCTTATCCTGAAGGCCTCAATGAGCAGGTTGATGACGCTCTGAAGGCGCTTGAGCAGAAGACCGGCAAGACATTTGGCGACGCCGCGAACCCGCTTTTGGTCTCTGTCCGCTCTGGCGCGCGCGCCTCTATGCCTGGCATGATGGACACGGTTTTGAACCTCGGCCTCTCCGAAGTCACGGTTCAGGGTCTTGCCGCGAAAGCCGGTGAGCGCTTTGCCTATGATAGCTATCGCCGCTTCATTCAGATGTATTCCAATGTCGTGCTTGGCCTGCGTCACGACACGTTCGAATACATTCTGGACGACTATAAAGACAGCCAGGGCTTTGAACTCGATACCGAGATGGAAGCGAGCGATTGGAAGACAATTGTCAGCCAATACAAAGATGCAGTTCAAGAGAAGCTCGGCAAACCTTTCCCGGATGATGCGCGAGAGCAGCTTTGGGGTGCGATTGGCGCGGTGTTCGGATCCTGGATGAATGACCGCGCGATCCTGTATCGCAAACTTAATGACATTCCGGCCGAATGGGGCACAGCTGTAAACGTGCAGTCCATGGTGTTCGGAAACATGGGCGAAACCTCCGCGACCGGTGTGGCGTTCACACGTGACCCGTCGACCGGCGCCAACACATTCTATGGCGAGTTCCTCACTAATGCGCAGGGCGAAGACGTGGTCGCTGGCATTCGCACGCCGGCCCCGATCAGCCGGGCCCGCGCCGATGAGTTGAAATCTGACGAGGCGCCGCTCGAAGAGGTTATGCCTGCGGTTTACAAACAGCTGACTGAAGTCGCAGATACGCTCGAAGCGCATTATCGCGACATGCAGGACATTGAGTTCACGGTCGAAGATAATGTTCTCTACATGCTGCAAACCCGAAACGGGAAGCGGACCGCTGCGGCGGCGCTAACGATCGCGGTGGATATGGCCAAAGAAGGCTTGATCACTGAAGAAGAAGCGATCCTGCGTCTGGAGCCGGCTCAGCTGGATCAACTCCTGCACCCAACCATTTCCCCGAACGCAGCGCGAGACGTTGTGGTGAAAGGCCTTCCTGCCAGCCCTGGTGCGGCGGTTGGACAGGTCGTGTTCGATTCAAATGAAGCCGCCCATCTGGCGGAAGCCGGACGCGCTGTCATTCTGGTTCGGGTTGAAACCAGCCCAGAAGACATTCACGGCATGCATGCAGCACGCGCGATTGTAACCGCCCGCGGCGGTATGACTTCGCACGCCGCTGTGGTGGCGCGCGGAATGGGGCGTCCTTGCGTCTGTGGCGCTGGCAATCTGCAGATCGATGCGGAAGCAGGTGTCTTCCGGGTTGGCGATCGCGAGATCAAAAAAGGTGAGATCATCACGGTCGACGGCGCTGAAGGCGAAGTCCTTTTCGGTGAAGTTGAGATGCAGCAACCAGATCTGTCTGGCGATTTCGGATTGCTGATGGGCTGGGCCGACAAGGTGCGCAAACTGAACGTTCGGACCAATGCCGAAACGCCTGCTGATGTAAAAGTGGCGAAAGAGTTTGGGGCGGAAGGCATCGGTCTCTGCCGCACCGAGCATATGTTCTTTGACGCTGAGCGTATTCCGGTCGTACGCAGTATGATCCTTGCGGGGACCAAAGACGGGCGCGAAGCGGCGCTTGAGAAATTATTACCCATGCAGCGCTCCGATTTTGAAGAGATCTTCCGGATCATGGGCGATCTGCCATGCACGATCCGCTTGCTCGACCCGCCATTGCACGAGTTCATGCCGCATACAGATGCGGAGATGGAAGAGGTTGCGCAATCGTCCGGAATTGACGTGAAGACGCTGAAGGCCCAGGCAGATGCCCTGCATGAGAGCAATCCAATGCTTGGCCATCGCGGCTGTCGCTTGGGAATTACCTTCCCAGAGATCTATGCCATGCAAGCCCGAGCGATCTTCGAAGCAGCGGTCGACGTTGCGAAAGAAAGCGGCTCAAAGCCGGTCCCAGAAGTGATGATTCCACTGGTCGGCACGCGCAAGGAGCTCGACATCCTGAAAGCGGTTGTTGATGCTGAAGCAAAAGCCGTCTTCTCTGAAACCGGAACCACGCTTGAATATCTCGTTGGCACCATGATTGAGCTGCCACGCGCGGCTTTGCGTGCAGGTCAAATCGCTGAGACGGCAGAATTTTTCTCGTTCGGGACGAATGACCTGACACAGACAACCCTCGGGATCTCTCGGGACGATGCAGGACGCTTCCTACCGGCCTATGAGGAGCAGGGGATCTATGAGAAAGATCCATTTGTGACGATTGATCAGGATGGGGTTGGCGAACTCGTGCGAACTGCGGCAGAGCGTGGAAAAGCCACGCGTGGGAACATCAAGCTCGGCATTTGTGGTGAGCATGGCGGGGATCCGGCTTCCGTGATTTTCTGTCATGGCCTCGGATTGGACTATGTCTCGTGCTCGCCGTACCGGGTTCCAATCGCTCGCTTGGCCGCGGCGCATGCCGTTTTGAAACAAGACTAGAATCAAATTCTCGGCGAAATTATTCCGGGTTCGCAATTAATCGTGATGAAAAAGAGTGTTGCGATTCCGCAACAGTCTTTTTTCTGGGCGAAAATTAACCATGCTGCGCCGCGTCAATGAATCTCTAATAGATTCGGACATTTAGAGATGATTAACGTTTGAAAACGCCCATTCACGGGGAATTCAGGCGCATTCGATTATCAAAAATGTTCTATTATCACGGGTGTCTAGAATTGATTTTCTACGCTGGCAGGAAATATGCACACCTCAAATCGGAATCCAACACGGCTTAGAAGGCCGTTAGAATACGGAAAAGGTGCAAAACTTGCAGGGTGAGAACACTCGCAAGTGTGGTGGGAAGTAAAAGACGATAATGACGGATCATTCCAGAAACCCGATGACGGGCACGACCGTGTCCGCGCGCATCAGCCGCTGGCTGAGAGCGCACTTGTCGCGCGATGAGCGTGAGAAGGCGCTCAAGGGCGGTCTCGGTGCAGCTGGATTCCTGGCGCTTGTTGCTTCGATGCCGATGATTTCTGGCTTCAACACCAACCAACAAAACGAAGAGCAATTCCGCGATCGCAGCGTTCAGCTTGCAGAGATCCGCGAAGATGAAGTCGAGATCAGCGCTGCACTGACCGACAAATCTGCTCTGATGAGCCATGACTGGCTGCGCTTCGTTGAATATTCGCTGGAGCGCGACCCAAGTTCAGCGCTGAGCCAATATGCGGCCTTCGACCGTGATCAGGCCGCGATTGGTAGCCTTGTAACGCTGGAAGTTCCGAAGCGAACCGAAGCCGAAGAGATGCTGCGCCAGAAACAATGTCTCGCGACCGCGATTTATTATGAAGCACGCAGCGAAACCACAGCAGGCCAGCTCGGCGTTGCTGAAGTGATCGTCAACCGCGTCAATGATCACCGCTATCCAAATTCGATTTGCGACGTGGTCTATCAGGGCGCGACCCGGACAACCGGTTGCCAGTTCACCTTCACTTGTGATGGCGCGATGAACAAAGCGCCGCGCGGAGCGAAGTGGGACAAAGCTCAAACCATCGCGGCGCATGTCATGATGGACCTGAACGAGCGCAAGACAGGCGGCGCGACGCACTATCACGCGACCTACGTGAACCCAGTGTGGAATTCTGGCCTGATCAAGACGAGCAAGATTGGCTTGCACATCTTCTATCGGTTCCCGCGAGGCAGCGAATGGTCTGTTGCATCAGCCCGTCAGAGTGCCCGTTTGGCGCAGCGTCGTGCGGGTTTGAAAACGGTCACCCCTGCCGATGCAGCGGTCGAGACCAAGCCTGAGACAATCACGACAGCAGAAGAAACCGCCTCAACCGTCGCAAGTCTCAATGCAAGCATGCTGACAACCGTCCAATCGGCCGCTGGCGGTTGATCGAGCGACCTTAGTCGCGCGGCGGTAAGCCACCCAAAATTTGCTTTTTCAAACGCCCAGGCATGAAGCGCGCGGCAAAGCGAGCCTGTTTGGCGCGTTTCCCGGCCATATAGTGCACGTCCTTGCCATGCGCGGCTTCCCAAGCGGTCTCTGCAGCGAGTGATACTGGATAGACGTCCTGCCCATTCTCGCGGATCTCATCGGCCATTTTGACGTTCGCACCTTCGGTCAGGCCCATATCGAGGATTGGGGTGTCGATGAACCAAGGCATCAGGCTGGTGCAACGAATGCCGAGACCCGACAATTCAACATCAAGCGCCTCGGTGAGGCCTCTCACGGCAAACTTTGTGGCGGAATAAACTGCCAGTCGCGGCGAGCCGACCACACCAGCGGTCGAAGCCGTATTCACGATCCGCGCCTCATCCGTGTCTTTGAGCAGTGGAATGGAGGCATAGATACCGTTGATCACGCCTTTGACATTCACGTCGACGACGAGGTCGGCCTCCTCTGGTGGAACATCTTCAAACCAACCATGGCGGCCGATCCCAGCATTGTTGAAGAGGACATTCATTTTTCCGCCTGTCGCTTCACTGAAGCCAGCCATCGCAGCGGCCCAGTCTTCGCGCTTGGTGACGTTCAGCGTCGCGACATGGCAATTGTCTGCGCCAATCTCGTCAGCGACGCCTTTCAGGCCGGCCTCGTCGATATCATAGAGCCCGCAAAACCATCCGCGCGACTTGAACAATCTGGCTGTTTCTGCGCCGATGCCCGAAGCCGCGCCCGTGATAAAAATAGACTTGCGCCCATTCGCCTTGGCCATGTGTTCCTCCCAGATTGTCGCTGTTTCGCGATAGGTCAGAGGATATCGAGGCCGAGGTCAAGATTTGACGCAGAGTGAGTGAGCGCGCCGGAGGAGATGTAATCTACGCCGGTTTCGGCTTTCGCGGCGACGGTTTCGAGCGTGATTCCGCCGCTGGCTTCAGCCAGACATTTGCCGTCAATCATCGCCACCGCTTGGCGCAAGAGATCTGCTTCCATATTGTCGAGCAGGACCGCGTGAGGCTTATGCGGCAGGGCTTCGGCGAGTTGATCGAGCGAATCGACTTCAATCTCGATCATGCGCAGATGACCAGCATAGGCATGGGCGCGTTTTAGCGCGTCCTCTATGGAACCGCACGCCGCAATATGATTGTCTTTGATCAGGATCGCATCGTCCAGACCGTAGCGATGCGACGTGCCACCGCCGCAGCGAACAGCGCGTTTTTCAACGGCGCGGTGGCCAGGCGTCGTTTTCCGCGTGCAGACAATTTTTGCTTTGGTGTGCGCGATCCGATCAGCGAATTGAGCGGTGAGCGTCGCGATCCCGGATAAGCGACCCAGGAAGTTCAGCATTGTGCGTTCAGCAATCAGGATCGATCGCGCGCTGCCTTTCATGACCGCAACCACATCCCCAGGGGCGAGCGTATCGCCGTCTTGTTTATGCAGCTCGAGCGCAGTGGCGCTATCGACCAGCTTAAGCGCATAGGCCGCAGCATCCAAACCCGCGAGACGTCCGGGCATTCTGGCGTGAATATGAGCTGTGAGCTGCGTCCCAGGCGCGATTGTCGCGTCTGTGGTCAGGTCACCGGCGCGTCCGAGGTCTTCGGCGAGCGCCAGGCGAACAATCGGCTCGAGCACGATGTCTGGAAGCGGGGGCGGGGCAATGAAACTCATTCAGTGGTCTCCAGCGCGTTGGCTTGAATCTCTGGGGTGGGCAGATCGGGGCGGGCCGCAAAGGTGCGTGACGCCACTTCGGCTTGATCTGGATGGTCGGCGCGAAAATGTCCGCCGCGACTCTCGGTTCGGGCCAAGGCGGCCTCGGCGATCAGTCGCGAGGCGCAGAGCGCGCGTGCGTCTGGGAATTGGGTCTCGAACGCGGTGATATCGTCCAGCAGCGAGACGAGCCCCTCTTGATCGCGCACCACACCGCATTTGGCGGCCATGTCGCGGCGCAGAGACTGGAGGGCTTCCTCGCTTAGCTCTGTCGGCACGTGGCTCACACTTTGTCCGGGTAGGATAAGGTCAGCGCTGCGCAAGCGATCGGCGATGCGGGCTGCCATCACCACGGCTTCGAGGAGTGAGTTGGATGCAAGCCGGTTTGCGCCATGTGCGCCCGTGCTTGCGCATTCACCGCACACACTGAGACCATTGAGGGTCGATCGCCCCCAAGTGTCGGATAGGATGCCGCCCATATGATAGTGCATGGCAGGGGCGACTGGGATCACGCTTTGACGCGGATCAATACCAGCGGCCATGCAAGCTGCAAACACGGTCGGGAAATGATCTTTAATTGCGTCGCCAATGGAGCTGCGCGTATCGAGATAGGTTTTGCGGCCGGCTGAGATTTCAGAATGGATGGCGCGCGCAACCTCATCGCGCGGCGCGAGCTCTGCGTCAGAATGATAGCGCGCCATGAAGGAGGTGCCATCCTCTGCCACAAGGATCGCCCCTTCGCCGCGCAGTGCCTCAGTTGCGAGCGGGGAGGGGTCTAAGCCTACATCCATCGCGGTCGGATGAAACTGCACGAATTCGGGGTCGGCAATCACGGCGCCGGCTGAGTAAGCCATCGCCAAGGCGTCGCCGCGCGCTTGTGGTGGATTGGTCGTGACCCGGAACAGGCCGCCCGATCCGCCGGTGCACAGTACGGTTTCAGGGCTGGTAAAAGTCGAAACGCGGCCGCGGCGATCTTTCAAGACGGCGCCAGCGATTTGGCCATTGTTATCTTGCAGCAGGCCGACCGCTTTGGCGTGTTCGATCAAGTTAATGTGGCTGGCAGCTTTTACGGCTGCCGTGAGGGCGCCCATAATCGCTTTACCCGCCAGGTCGCCGGCGACCCGTGCAACGCGCGGATGCGAGTGCGCGGCTTCGAGGCTGAGCGCGAGCCGGCCATCTGGTGTGCGATCAAATGGGACACCGAGCTCAATCAGGTCGCGCACCCGTTTTGGGCCGTCTTCGGCAATCAGTTTCGCGATTGCAGGATCGACGAGCCCCGCGCCAGCGGCGACTGTATCCGAGGCATGTTGTTCCGGGCTGTCTTTGGGATGTAGCGCGGCGGCTAGGCCGCCTTGAGCCCAAGCCGAAGATGCCGCTTGTCCGAGCGGAGCCGGTGAAATCACTGTACAAGGGCGCGGTGCAAGACGCAGTGCGAGAAATAGACCCGCGAGCCCTGCGCCAACGATCAAAATGCGCGCATCACCTGCAGGAGCAGTGGCGGTGTATCGTTCGGGCTGCGGCCCGGTGGATCGATTCAAGAAATGCCCCTTTCGGCGCGGATCCATTCGGCAGGTTTTGCCATACCAGAACTGACGAGCGCGCCATGCATCCGCAAAGCTGATTCAATTGTCAGCGTGAAATTGTCGGGATGATAGAACACAGATTCATTGCCGTTTATGAATTCAACAATTGTGCAGCGGACCGAAAGTTGGTTGCCAAGCTGAGAGGCGGTGCAGTCTTGTCGGACAAGAAAGTCTTCTTCCAGGTTTGTGCAGCTTTGCCGTGCGGTGACCTCGCCAGAGAACCGGTCTTCGCCGGTGCGTTCTAGATAGGCTTGGCCGTCGAATTCACACTCGGCCTGAATGTTTGCTGAGAAGGTCCAGTGCCCTGCAATATTATACTCAGCGGCTGCTGGCAGCACGCCGAGAATTGCGAGGAGAGCCAGAACCAGTATGCGCATTAGGAAATGCCATCTTCAGACCGGCGAAACTCAACCGGCGCCGTCGCAGCAGAGACAAGAGCGCCCCACATCCGCGATTGATCCTGGATTGTGAGACTGAAATTGTCTGGCACGTAGATCAGGCCTTCGACCTTTTGCTCGAGCATTTCAGTGATTTCCGAGCGGATCGAAACCTGATTGCCAAATCGGCGCGCCTGACATTGTTGTAGAACAACCGAGCGGCCCCACATGGAGCATACTTCGACGGCCGTGAGTTCGCACTCATAAAGTCCTTCGGTTGGATGCGAGCTCAAACGCATCGTTCCGGTCATGATGCATTGGCCTTGCCGATAGGGTTTGGTCTGGAAGCTCCAAGACCCGAGCACATCACTCGGGTCTTTTGTGTCTGCGTTCGCAGGGAGGAAGCAAAGCGCCATTAGACCTGCCAATAGCGTTGTCACCCACTTCGCCATAACTCTCTCTCCTGTCTCGCTCCACCTCTCACCTTAGCCACGCATGTGGCGGCGACAAGACGTTACGATGGTGAAATTACCTCAATCTCCATCGGCGCGAGGCCGGTTTCAAATGCCAGCGGGTTTTCCATTTTCGGCAAGGCCAGCATCGCATCGATTGCCGCTTTGGCTTTAACGCGGACGCTTTCCTCAATGGTCACTTCGTGCTGCATTTCGGTCAAGCACTCGAGAATGTTCTCCAGCGTGATCCGTTTCATATGCGGACAAAGATTACACGGACGGACAAAATCGACGCCTGGGTTTTCAGCAGCAACATTGTCTGACATCGAACACTCGGTCAGCAAAACCACTTTTGCCGGGCTTTCGTCTTTGACGTAATTTGCCAAGGCGGCTGTCGAACCAGCAAAATCAGCGCTTTCAAGAACATCTGGCGGACATTCCGGGTGGGCCAGAATGACCACGCCTGGATGCGCCTCGCGCAGCGCTTCGACATCATCGGCGCTAAACAGCTCGTGCACTTCACAAGCGCCCGGCCAAGTCATGATGCGGATATCTGTCTGAGCAGCGACATTCTTCGCCAGATACTGATCTGGAACCAGGATCACGGTGTCGGAATTCCACTCTTTCGCGATGGCTTCCACGACCTGCGCCGCATTCGAGCTTGTGCAGGTGATATGACATTCGGCTTTTACGTCAGCGGTTGTGTTCACATATGTGACCACTGGGTAGTTTGGGTAGCGCTCTTTGATCAGGCGGACATCCTGTCCAGTGATCGAGCTTGCCAGCGAACAGCCAGCTTCCAGGCTGGAAATCAGCACGGTTTTGCTGGGCGCAAGGATCTTCGACGTTTCCGCCATGAAGTGAACACCGGCCTGAACGATAATGTCGGCATCTACGTTCGCGGCCTCACGGGCCAGCTGCAAACTGTCGCCTCGGAAATCGCCGACCAGACGGAAAATGTCTGGCGTCATATAATTGTGCGCGAGGATGACCGCATTCTTTTCAGCTTTAAGGTCATTGATGGCGGCCACGAGCGGCGCAACCGCTGGCCATTCCATCGGGGTGATGAAGTCGCTGACCAAAGGATACAAATGGTCGGTCTTCGCTTTCACGGATTCATCATAGGCGAGCCCGGTTTCTTCTGCGACCGCTGTCCCGCGCAATGGGGTCGGGGTCGGACATCCGGGTCCTGCATCTATCAGTCTTGCCATCTCAGCCTCCTGTTATGCTCAACTTGAGCATTATATGGGCGCGAGGATGCTCATCTTCAAGACTTTGCGCTCGCAAAATACGGAAAAGCCTCACGCCTCACCCTTATGCTTGGGGTGAGCAAAAGGCGTTTATTACAAAAATTTCCACAGAGCAAGGGGCTGACCCTGTTGTGCGTACTGGGGGGACGGCTGACGTCGGTATCCGCGTTAAGATCTTGTTAACGATAAATTTCTTGCGTGAGAACAAAAGTAGAATATATAGATGCGAACACAAGGAGAACAAGCGATGCGTGAAGTGAAGTTTAGAGGTCAATCCGGTAAAGCATATTCATTTGTAAGAATGGCGCCGAATGCGCCTTGGGCCCGTGAAGCGGGGGTCGCTCTGTTCGCGGCGCAGGGGCCCTTTGGATGGCGCGTTGTTCGGTTGACCACACTTCGCGGTCGCTTGCATGACGTCCAACCAATCTGGGCCTGGGCCGATGCAGAACGCTATGGCGCCCGCACGGTGTTCGTGATGCGTGAGGTTGAGCCAGAAGATCGTGCTGCGGCGCTCGCAGATCTCGAAGCCGGTCTCAATCCAGTACTCGAACATACCCAATCTGATCTCGCGATTGCTGCCTAATTGGCGAGACGATCGCCATACCAGGCTTCAATATCACGCTCGATCAACCCAAGCGGACGAGGGCCATTTTGAATCAGCGTTCGCTGAAACTCTAGCTCAGAGTAATCATCCCCGAGCACCGCTGCGGCGCGTTCTGACAAAGCCGAAATACGCTGAGCAGCAACCATTTTTGCGCTATGATATCCGGGGCGGGCCGCGATACGTAATGCCAGAGTTTCTGCCAAATCCGGCGAGAGTCCTGCGTCCTGTGTCAAATAGTTGATCGTGTCTTGCAGCGACCATCGTTCCAGGTGAATGCCCGTGTCGGCAACCGCGAGGCTCGCTTGAACCAGACTGACTGACATATGCGCGACCCGTTCAAGTGCGGTGAACTCGACTATGTCTGCCTCTGATTGGCTCATCCAGATATAGGCGCGCCACGCATCGGCAATGGTCGAATACTCAATCAGTGTTCTGAGTGGTTGGCGATCGGTTTCAGCCTCCGCCTTCCAAGTGGCGTAAGGCTCCGTTTCCCAAAATACACTGAGCGCTTCAGCGGCGAGGCTGCCCGCGAGAAAGTCTGTTTGCTGTTCAAGAATAGCCGGCATTGGCCGCGGTGCGAGCTCATCTAATAGAGAGGGCGCCGTCGCGTCTGTTGCAGCGGGGGCGGGCGCGGATGGATCAGGTTCAGTATGAATGGCCTCAAACCAGATCTGCTTTTCTCTAAGCGATGCCGGGCTTTCAACCTCTACCTCATCTTCGAGCGTCGGTGCGGCGAGCAGGGCGATCAATTGATCCCGCAGGGCCGAAGCATGTTCCTGCTGACGCTCATGCAGGCGCTCGATGGCAATCGTGTCGCCAGTCGAGGCCTTCAAGATCCCGACAAATAGATCTTCACCTTGCGGCTGCGCCCATATGCCAAGGTGCTCGGCATTGTCATCGGCGGAGTCAGCAAGCGTTTCGGCTAGTTGCAGATAGGCAGGGCGCAAGTTCATCTCGATTTCTTGGCGCACCAATGAGACCAGCTTCTCGCGATCCGCGGGTTCAAGGTCCGGCACGTCTTGCGACAGAGCGTTGAAGGTTGCCGAGATTTCTTCCAACCCGCCGCTTTCGGGTTCGGCGATACGGGTCAGCAGCGTCTCGGTCTTTTCCAAGAGCGGGCCAGGGATACGAATGCCGGCAATTTGATCAGCGATGACGCGGCGCCGAACGTCCTGCAGCGCCTTACTCAAGCTTTGCAAACGGGCGATGAATGCGGTGGCCTGATCGGCTGTGTTGATCGACTGCCGAAACGCCAAAAGGTTTGGGCCTTCAATCCAGATCCCGGAATACGGATCGATAGCGTAAGGCCGCAGCGATTGATAATTGTATCGGCCATAGCCCAACTGCTCGAGCGAAATCAGGTCCAGGAGCGCCCGTTCGGCAACGCTGAGATCTTCAATCAAATGGTGGCCTGCAGGAAGGCGCGGGCGTTGGCGTAGGCGCTGCAGCAACTCAATGTGCACCAAGCGCCGTCGTTCGAACCCCGCTTGGGAGTGATTGTCGAGCGCAAAGCTCGTCGCAGGCCCTAAGCGGCGCTCCATATCGAGCCGGCTCGCGGTTTCAGGCGAAAGCGCAAGCTCGGTTTGGAGGACATCAGACGCAATGGCCTGGGATTGCGCGATGGCCCGCCGCGCGGATCTGGAATCGCTATTGTCTTGGCTGCAAGCTGACAGAGGCAAAAAGAGCGCGAGTGTTGCCGCAGACAAAAGCAATCTGAGCGAGAGATTGGGCCGGATTTGCCATCTCATCGGCCGCCCGAAAGTATGAAACATTCGCAACAGCTGCATTCCTAACGCGACTCCCTGTTGTCGGGCTTATCCATATCCGTTACACCCCGCCAGTCTTATTTAGCGGAGAACCCCGTGGAAAATACACCGAACCCTCAAGATCCAGGTTTGACTGGAAACGTCTTGTTCTACAAGAACCCACAACCATTGAACCCCGAACAACACGCTGGACTCGGGGTGAAAACCATCGATGAGCCGTTCGCGTTTTTGCGCTCAGCGCATGCTGTGCCGGTCACTGTCACAGAGTTTGGAATGGCGGCAGCTGCCTATCCAATCATCTTTGTTGGCCAAGACCGTACACCTGTTGCGGTAATGGGCGTTGCCGAAGGACAGAATCTGTTCGTGACAGATAACGGCATGACCGAGCCTGATTTCTACATCCCGGCCTTCGTTCGTCGCTACCCATTCGTGTTCGCCAATGATGATCAAGCCGATCGCTTGCTCCTCTGCATCGACCGCGATGCGCCAATGGTAACCAATCAGCCAGAAGTTCCATTGTTTGAGAATGGCGAGCCAAGCGCGTTCACCCAGAATGCGATTGAGTTTTGTAAAGAGTTTGAGCGCCAGCGTCGCTCAACCGCAGAATTTACGAAAATCATCTCGGACATGGGTTTGTTCGAGCAAAAGTCAGTGTCGTTCCAGCCACGTGACCAGCAAGGCAACCCACAAGGCGAGGCCCAAAAAATCGCAGACTATTTCGCGATCGACGAAAACAAGCTGAACGAGCTCACTGATGAGCAATTCAATCAGCTTCGCAGCAGTGGTGCTTTGGGCGCGGTTTATGCGCACATGATTTCGCTCTTGAACTGGCAGCGCATTATTTCCCGCGCAATCCAGAAGCAGACAGGCCAAGCCGCGCCAGCTCCGGCACCAGGTGCGGCGGCTCCAGGAGCGCCAACAACACCCGGCACGTTTTAATTGAACGCTTGCTAACTTATTTAGATGGGGCGGTTCGCAAGAGCCGCCCTTTTTGTTTGTGCGTCTCGCGGACGTTGGAATTCTCCAAATCACATCCTCGCGAGGTGGCTTCCCTGCACGGTTTACTCCTATAACAAGCGCCGTGAATAGAATTCGGGTTCTCTGTATGACGTTTCTTCGTGGTTTCGTAGTTTTTATCTTGAGCGCCGTGCTGGGCGCGAGTGTTGTTGCAGCGCAGCCCGTCGATGGCGGCCATGCGCGCGTCGAGTTGATCTCTGAGCGCTCGCTTGCGGTGCCAGGTGAAACCGTTTGGTTCGGCCTCTCCTTCGAGATCGATCCCAAATGGCACATCTACTGGACCAATCCCGGCGATGCTGGAATTCCACCGGAAATAAGCTGGCGCGAAACGGGCGGTGTGCCAGCCGAGAGCATTGGTGGTTTCGAGTGGCCGCTGCCGGAGTTGCTCCCGGTCGTGCCCGGGCAAATTATGGATTATGGGTATTCCGACCAGGTCGTCTTGCCATTTTCTGTGACGCTGCCGGAAGACGTTGAAGGCCCGCTCGTTTTTGACGGGGTCGCTGACTATCTGATTTGCGAAGACGTGTGCATTCCGGAAAGCGTCGATATTCGTTTGATGCTTTCAATTGGCGCCGGACAGATCCCGGACACGAGAGCCTCCGAGCTGATCCAATCCGCCTTGGCGCAAGTCCCGCCTGCCTTCCCTGGTGAGGTCGCATTGAGCCAGGATCGCGAAGGGTGGATCATGTCCCTATCCGCGCCGGAGATTGCCGGACAGCAAGGGGCTGCGCGGTTCTTCCCCTATGATCATGAGATCACCCACGCGGCGGAGCAGGCTGTGAGCTTTGGGGCGTCTGGTTTCAGTCTGTCTCTTACACCTGCGAGCGCAGATGCTGTCCCGCCAGAGACGCTTGCTGGTGTCGTCACGCTGGGTGATGCGGCGTACGAAGTCACGGCGACCTCTGGTGCGGTTTTGCCGGGCACGGGCGCCGGAAACGATCGCAGCCTCGGCGCGGCGAATGGCGCAAGTTTACCGCTCCTGATGGCGTTTGCGCTGATCGGCGGGCTGATTCTCAACTTGATGCCGTGCGTTCTGCCCGTGCTGTCCATCAAAGCCATGGGCCTGGTTTCATCCACCGCCAATGGTCACGCCGCCGAAGCTCGGTCTCACGGGGTTTGGTACACAGCCGGCGTCCTCGCCAGTTTCGGTGTATTGGCGGCGGCGATCTTGAGTGTGAGAGCGGCGACCGGAATCGCGATTTGGGGCTTCTGGCTACAGAATCCGATCCTTGTCACGGCGCTGATTTTGATTGTCTTCATGATAGGTCTTTGGTTGCTTGGATTGTTTGAGCTTGGCACCTCGGTGCAAAGCGTTGGATCTGGACTTGCTGCGAAGCAGGGCAATGCCGGTGCGTTCTTCACAGGTGTGCTGGCCGCGGTGGTTGGGGCGCCATGTACGGGACCATTCCTGGGCGCGGCGCTTGGCGCTGTCATGACCCAGCCAGCGATGAATGTTGTTCTGGTGCTTCTGACAATGGGATTAGGCATGGCCTTGCCATTCCTGCTCCTATCCTTCTCGCCTGGTTTGCAGCGTTTCATGCCAAAGCCTGGTGCTTGGATGGAAACCCTGAAACAGGTTTTCGCGTTCCCAATGTTCCTGACCGCTGCCTGGTTGCTCTTTGTGCTCGGCGCGCTGGCAGGATATCGCATGGCCGCGATGGTAGTGGCAGGCGCCGCGCTGATCGCATTCGGAATATGGGCGTTTAAATCTGCCGGACAGGGCGCGAAATCAATTCTGCTCTCAGTTCTTGGATTGGCGATTATTATCCCTGTGTTTGGGCTTATCTCAGCGACGAGTTCGGTTGAAGTCTTGATCGGTCTGGCCTGGCTGGCGGCAATGATTGTCGCCTTCGTCGTGATTGCGCGACTTGGCGATGGCGCAGCCTCCAAGCTCGCGCAGGCTGTGGCAGGATTGGCGATTGTCGCCGGATTGATTTGGCCACTCGCGCAAGCACGAACGGCGATTGGATCGGATGCGCCAACCGAAGCCTATGCGGCAAAGTATGAGACCGAGGCTTGGTCGCCTGAACGCGTCGCAGAGCTGACGTCTGAAGGGCGCGCCGTGTTTGTTGATTTCACTGCTGAATGGTGTGTGACCTGCCAAGCCAACAAGTTGCAGACTTTGCAAACGCAGCCAGTTTCAGAAGCCTTTGCCGCAGCAGACGTCGCATTCCTGGTCGCTGACTTC
>Ga0256829_1001518_pt1 | contig 18866 bp, 20 predicted proteins | sample 131447metaG_FD_185979 | JGI IMG/M metagenome (GOLD analysis project Ga0256829, IMG submission 185979) | Hydrothermal vent microbial communities from Lau Basin, Pacific Ocean - 131-447 | ecosystem: Environmental > Aquatic > Marine > Hydrothermal vents | place: Pacific Ocean: Lau Basin | collected...
ACCCGGTTCCTTGGGATCGAGTCCAGTCCCAGTTTCGTCAGGGCGCCGGAGGGCAACGGGGTGGCCGAGCGGTTCATCCGCACCCTGAAGGAGCAGTTGCTCTGGGTGCAGACCTTCAACACCGTCGCGGAACTCAGGCAGGTGCTGCTCGAGTTCAAGGAACGGTTTAACCGACACTGGCTGCTCCAGCGGCATGGCTACGCCACGCCAGCCGATGTGCGTACTGCCCATACGCCCATGGCGGAAGCAGCGTGACTTTTGTGCAAAACAGTGTCCAGACATTCAGGGGCTTTACAGAACGGCAACTTTCGTAAGAGCACTCAATGGACGATATAACAGAGCAGCAGAATAATCCCCTCGATGCCGTTTTGGATGATCTGCGATCCCGATCCATCGACGAACTCCACCAAGGCAAGCTGTTCGAGCGCCTGATCGTCCAGTACCTCAAGACCGACCCGTTCTATACCAACACGCTCGCCGAAGTCTGGCCCTGGGCGGAGTGGCCGCAGCGCCCCGCCGACTGGAAGGCCGACAACACCGGCATCGATCCGGTCGCTCAAACGCACGAGGGCACCTTTTGGGCAATCCAGTGCAAGTTCTACTTTGCGGCGGAAGGTGAATCGGGAGGGGCATGAGCAAGTGCCGCGGGAATTCATGCGGTGGGTATGGGCAGGCGGGCGTCGTCTTCAAGGGCTCATCAAACGCCGCGCTGCTGAGGCAGCTAATTACTCTTCATTGGTCTATTGAACGACCCATTCCCTGCATAATACCTCTGCCTGCTCGAGAACCAATTCGGTTGCACACTCCTGTTTGTCTGGCGGATAGCCAAACTTGCGCAGAATCCGCTTGACCATGACGCGAATCTTGGCGCGCGCGTTTTCCCGCTGTGTCCAATCGACGGTGACGCTGCGTCTGACTGATTGCACCAACTCCTGGGCGATCTTCTTCAGGGTCTCGTCACCCAGCACCTTTACCGCGCTGTCATTGACCTCAAGGGCATCGTAGAAGGCGATCTCGTCCTCGGAAAGCCCCAGATTCTCGCCCCGTTTCTGAGCTTCACGCATTTCTTTGGCCAGGTTGATCAGCTCCTCGATCACCTCGGCGGCGGCAATGGCGCGGTTATGATACTTGTTGACCGCCTCCTCCAGCATTTCCGAAAAGGCGCGCGCCTGGACGACGTTTTTGCGCATCCGGGTGCGGATCTCGTCGTTGAGCAGCTTCTTGAGCAGCTCTAGCGCCAGATTGCGCTGAGGCAGTTCTCGCACCTCGGCCAGGAACTCGTCGGAGAGAATCGATATGTCCGGCTTGTCCAGACCGGCGGCAGCGAATATGTCCACCACCTCAGTACTGGACACGGCCCTGGAAATCAGTTGCCGGACGGCGGCCTCCATCTCCTCCGGTGAGCGCTCAGCGTTGCTCACCGTGGCCTTCACCAGGTTGGCGCGGATCTCCTGGAACAGGCCCACCTCATCACGAATGGCGAGTGCCTCGTCGTGCGGCACCGCCAGGGCAAAGGCCTTCGACAAGGCGGTGACGGCCTGAAGATAACGCTTCTTGCCGTCTTCCTGTGCCAGGATGAATTCCATGGCTTGCGCAATCCCGCCCATGCGTTCGGCCGTCGGCGCGGAAAGCAGCGCGCGATAGTCGAAGCCGTGCAGCAGCCCGCACACGACCTCGTATTTCTCCTTCATCACGGCCACCGCCTCGTTCTGGTCGAGTGTGGCCTGCCCCTTGCCCCCGCTGGCCGTGTAGGTGGCCAGCGCACGCTTGAGCGAGTCCGCCAGCCCCAGGTAGTCGACAACCAGTCCGCCCGGCTTGTCACGGAAAACACGGTTGACCCGGGCAATGCCTTGCATCAGGTTGTGGCCGCTCATGGGCTTGTCCAGATACATAGTGTGCATGCAGGGCGCATCGAATCCGGTGAGCCACATGTCGCGCACGATCACCAGTTGCAATTCATCATCGGGATCCTTGAAGCGCCTGGCCAGGGCCTCCCGGCCCGCCTTGTTGCGGATGTGCTTCTGCCAGTCGAGAGGGTCGGTGGCCGAGCCCGACATTATCACCTTGATCCGGCCCTTCTCGTCATCCTCGCTGTGCCATTCGGGGCGTAGCCGGGTGATGGCGTCGTACATCTCTACGCAGATGCGGCGGCTCATGCAGACAATCATGGCCTTGCCCGTCATCGCCTCCTGGCGACGCTCGAAATGTTCTACCAGATCCTTTGCAATCAGCCCGATGCGTTTCGGTGCGCCGACCAGCGCCTCCAGCGAGGCCCATTTACTGCGCAGCCGTTGCTTACTGCTTTCTTCCTCCTCGGTCTCGGTGATCTCCTCGAACTCGGCATCCAGATGCGGCTTTTCCGATTCATCCAGTTCGATTCGGGCCAGGCGACTCTCGTAGTAGATGGGCACCGTGGCGCCATCCTCCACGGCCCGCAGAATGTCGTAGCGGTCGATGTAGTCGCCGAACACAGCCGGCGTGCTGCGGTCGTCCTTCTCGATGGGGGTGCCGGTAAAGCCGATGAAGGAGGCATTGGGCAGGGCGTCGTGCATGTGACGGGCAAAGCCATCGATAAAGTCATACTGGCTGCGGTGGGCCTCGTCGGCGATCACCACGATGTTGCGCCGCTCGGATAGCAGCGGGTAGGCATCGCCCTTCTTGTCTGGCAGGAACTTCTGAATAGTGGTGAAGATCACCCCGCCCGAGGCCACTTGCAGCAATTCGCGTAGTTTGGCCCGGCTTTCTGCCTGCACAGGTGTCTGGCGCAGCAGCAGCTTGTTGGCGGCGAAGGTGCCGAAGAGCTGATCGTCCAGATCGTTGCGATCAGTGATGACGAGGATGGTGGGATTCTCCATGTAGGGATGGCGGATCACCTTGCTGGCGTAGAACAGCATGGACAGGCTCTTGCCCGACCCCTGGGTATGCCAAACCACGCCGATGCGGTGGTCGCCGAATTCCCGTGACGAGACATACTTGCCCTGGCCGTCCCTCAGGTTCTTCTTGAATGGATCGCCTTGTTCCGCCTCCAGGAACCGGCCATAGTGAAGCCCAGCCGGGGCCTCGATGCCGCAGGCTTCCAGGGTAAAGCCCACCGCCTTGTTGACAGCGTGGTATTGGTGGTAACCGGCTGCCTTCTTGGCGATGCTGTTTGTGCCGCCACCATCGTCCTCAAAGGTGATGAAATTCAGGAAATAGTCCTGGAACCGGGCGGGATCGAACATCCCCTTGAGCAAGGTGGTCAATCCCGGTTGCACCTCGCCATCGGTCTGCTTCTCGTTGCCTGGCTCCCGGTACAGATCGGTGCCATCGATGGTGCGCCAGGGCATGAAGCGGTCCCAGCCCGCTGTCAGGGTACCGAAGCGGGCCTGCATGCCGTCGGAGATCACCAGCAGCGCGTTATAAACGAATAGGGAGGGGATCTGCTCCTTGTAGGTCTGCAACTGGTTGAAGGCATGGCGCAGGGTAGCATTCTCGTCAGCCGGGTTCTTCAGCTCGATCACCGCCAGCGGCAAGCCATTGACGAACAGCACGATGTCCGGCCGCCGCTCGTGCCGGTTCTCGATCACCGTGAACTGGTTGACCGCCAGCCAGTCGTTGTTGGCGGGATTTTCCATATCCACCAGCCACGCCTTGCCGTGACGCTCTCCCTCGGGCGCCATCCAGGAGGTATCCACCCCGTCGGTGAGCATCCGGTGGAAGCGGCGGTTGTTCTCGATGAGCGCAGGGCTCTCGGTGGTGAGTGCCTTGCGGATGGCTTCCTCGATGGCCGCCTGTGGCAATCCGGCATTGATGCGTGTCAGGGCGCTGCGGAGCCGCTCCACGAGCACCACATCGCCGTAGTTGGCCGCGGGGTCACGCTCGGGGTTGGGGCCGTCGAAGGCGATGTCCGGGCCATGGGCGACATCGAAGCCCAGCGCCTCGAGCTGGGAGAGGGCCATCTGCTCAATACTGTCCTCGGTGGTCTTCGTGTTCATAAGCTATTGTTTATGCAAAAATAGTCTGCTTCATCCGGGGGTTCCTGCCCAGGAAAGCAGAAGATTCCATTCCTTCGGAGCTTGAAATCTCGGGTGCCAGAGCTCATACTGTGTTCAAAGGACTGGGGGTTCCCGGTCGACAATTGGCCTCGGTGGAAGCATCGGGGCCTTTTGTTTTTCAAGGGAAGCATTGTAATTGGGGTCGATCGTCTTCAGCCCATGGTCACCGCTCTCGTCCACATAGACGATGTAGTCCGAAAATTCAGTCACGTTTCGTTCCCGGGAATCTGGCCTGCCAGCCATTCGATGATCGATGGAATGGCCACGACATTCAGCCGCTCGCCACTCATGCGCTACGCTCCAGAATAAACCGCGCCCGTTCGTGCCGCAGCATCTCGAAGGGTGTCATCACCTTGAGTCCCACACCCACGCATACATTGGGGATCTTGACCTTGTTCGGGGTATCGGCGGGGCGCTCGTGGGTGACCACCACGAAATCTCCAGTCAGGGCATGGGCAATGAGCCAGTAGTCCGCCACCTGAAAGAAGGTGTTCTTGGCATCCGGCGTATAGTCGTTGTCGTTCACCCAGTTGGTCACCTGCCCCATGGCGGGGAAGATGTCGGCGCCGGGCTTGAGGAAGAATGGCTCATCCCGTGCCCTGGTCCATTCGGCCAGTTCATCGTCGCCGGCCTCGATCTCGTCCTTGACCTTGTCGATGCTGAAGACCTGCCCGGCCTGGTTGCAGTCGATCAGCCAGTCCCAGAAGGCGGGACAGAAATCCAGGCCATAGTGCAGATTGTTGGCCGCCATGAAGACATTGGCATCCAGCAAGTAATTCATCCCTGAATCCCCAACCGTCGCGCCTCTTCATAAAAGGTTCGACTCTTGCGCACGCCCAGCAGGCGGAAGGCGTCGGTGAAGGGGGTCTGCCCCTCCAGGGTGCTGACGATCACCGCCCGCGCCAGGCGCTTGCCTACATGGGCGCCCAGGGTGTTGTAGAAATCTCCGCCCGGGCCTGCGGGTGCAACCCGCTTCAGCCGTTCCAGCTCCCCCAGCCAGGCGGCATCCAGGGTTTCGCGGTCGATCCGGCCCGCATCGAACAGCCGGCGCAGTATCACCAGGGTGCTGACCTTGAAGTGCCGAGCCAGCCGTTGCAGGGTGTCGGGCAGAGCCTCCTGTACGGTCGACTCAGCCCGCACGGCTTCCAGCGGCGCCAGCAGTTCGGCAGCCACCGCGTTGCACCATCGCTCGGTCTGCTCGTCGGGCAGAATGCGTGCTTCGCTGTCGGAAACACCGGAGGCCCCCAGCCAGAGATGGGCCAGCTCATGGGCCAGCGTGAACATCTGCGCTGCCTTGCTGTCCTTGCTATTGATGAACACCAGTGGTGCCAGATCATCGGCCAGAGCAAAGCCACGAAACTCTGTCACATCCAGCGGGCGGCGGGTATTGCTGCCGACGATGCCGCTCACCATCACCAGCACCCCGGCCTCCTCGGCCAGGCGGATGAATGCCCGCAACGCCTCGCTCCAGGTGCCCATCTGGCGGCGGGCCTCAATATCGAAGCCAAGATGTTGCCGCATCCGGGCCGCTACGGCAGCGGGCGATTCATCCAGCCTTGCCGAGCCCACAAAGGCCACCGCCGGTTCGCCCTGCAGGCGGGCATAGTCCCGATACCAGCTCTGGCGCTGTTGGCACAAGTAAATCGTCTCCAGCAGATCGACGCTGGGCGGCTGGTTACACGCCTCGGGCAAGGTGCGGAAATCAGGGATCGGCAATGCTTCCTCCGGCGGCTCGGGCAGAAAGAAGTAACCGATGGCCGTATGGGTTGCGCGTGCGAAATCCTCCAACTGGTTCAGAGTGGGCTGGAGCCTGCCTTCGAGCCAGTCACCCAGTTTCTTGAAACGGTCGGACAAGCCCTCCGGCGACCGGCCGGAGCGGCGCAACGCCCAGTGCAACAGCTCGGGATTGACCGGGACACGCAGGCTCATAGGGCATCCTCCAGCAGTTTCTCGGCATCCGGCACGCGCAGTTCGCCGGAGATAAGTTTGGGGAGGAGGGTGTCGCGGAGTTTGGCTAATGACTGCATTTCCTCCTCGTTTGATCGGATGTTTTCATCAATCGGATAGGCGAGACTTTCAAATAGAGTGATAATATCCGGCGCCACCTTCACGCTGGGCAGGCCTTGGAATTGTTTCTTGTTGATTGACCCAAATACTGTTCCTTCCGCTTCAAATCTTTTGAATCGTTCCCCTAAAGATTGCATCGCATAGTATGTATACGATCGACTACCTGACTTATGACGCACGGCAGCCACACCTCGACCAACACAGCATGTGTCATATGCCATATTAATATCGCCAACAGGCGCTCTGACACTAACGAGCGTATCACCTGCGTTTGCAATCCGAGCCGGCGCTGTGCAATACACGCGGAGTGAAGGGTAGCGAAATCCGAAATCTCGCCGCCCTTGAAAAAAAGGCATTCCATTTCCGTTCTCGTTGTATGTTGCTCCCGGTGGCGACTGTCCCATTGTTAAATCAAATTCGGCACCGATGGTGGACAACTTCCACCCCTCCGGAATCGGCCCCAGTTCGGAGTCTTGGAAGCGATCGGGGAAGAGGCGCAGGATGTCTTCGGGCAGGCTTAAGGCGCGCGGGTTGTTGCGGTAGTGGGCGGCGCGTTGGGCGAATTTTTCGGGGATGGGGTTGTCAGCGCGCAGGGCGTTGACCACCACCGGGTCGAAGTCGATGAACCAGCTCTTGAACAGCGCCTGGGCCATGGCCTCCAGCGTGCGGTTCATCTGCCGGTTCAGCTCGATCTTGTCGTCCAGCGTGCCGAGGATGTGGGCGATGGCGCGTTGTTCGGATATGTTTGGGATAAGCACATCAATCGAATTTATAGTCGAAGCTTTCAGATACGGTAACGCGCTGCCTTCAACGATTTTATTAAAATCAATATTGACCAACAGGTAATAGAAAAACCTTGGATCAACGTGCTTGGCATCCGGAGTTGCTGACATCATATTATTGTCAATAAGCGTATTTCTTGTGAGTATGCGCCTCCGGTTGTAGGTCAAAGCTACTCCGATCTTGGCGAAAACAACTGATCCGGCTGGGTGAATTGGCGCTCTTATGTTCTTGGCAGTCTCCTTGCTTACCCAATTATTGGCATTTTTTATATAAAGTTCATTGCCAGCCAGATTCATATCGCTGACTTTTATGAATGGCAACTCTCCATGAGAATTCCCCTGCAGCTCTTTTTTGAAGGCTCCGCCAGCCTTTAATTGGCATATATCTCCTAATAGAGCCTTAGTCCACTCACCCCCCATACCCCAACACCTCCAGATTCTTCTTGATGGTGGTTTCCAGCTTGCGGCTCGTGTCGAACTGCTCATAGAGCCGCGCGGTCAGCTCTGCCATCTTCTCCTCGAAGGGTACACCGTCGTCTTCCACGGCTTCGGCGCCCACATAGCGGCCCGGGGTGAGCACATAGCCATGCCCCTTGATGTCATCCAGCGTCGCGGATTGCCACCAGCCGGGCTTGTCTTCGTATTCGCCGCCTTCGCTTCGCCAGGCATGATAGACACCGGCGATGGTGTCGATGTCTTCCGGGGTCAGTTCCCGGTGCACCCGGTCCACCAGTGTTCCTAAGCGTCTGGCGTCGATAAAGAGCGTCTCGCCGCTGCGGTCACGGTAACCTCGTTTGGGGTCAGCCTTCTTGTTGCGGGTAAGGAACCAGAGACAGACCGGGATCTGGGTGGTGTAGAAGAGCTGGCCCGGCAGGGCGATGATGCAGTCCACCAGGTCGTCCTCGATGATCCCCTTGCGGATGGCCAGCTCGGCGGTGGTGGAGGTGGACATGGAGCCGTTGGCCATGACGAAACCGGCGATGCCGTTGGGCCCCAGGTGGTGGATGAAGTGCTGGATCCAGGCGTAGTTGGCGTTACCTGCCGGTGGCACGCCGTATTTCCAGCGCACGTCCTCTTTGAGGCGCTCGCCGCCCCAGTCGGACATGTTGAAGGGCGGATTGGCGAGGATGTAGTCGGCCTTCAGATCCTTGTGCAGATCGTTGTGGAAGCTGTCGGCCTGGTGGGGGCCGAGGTCGGCGTCGATGCCGCGGATGGCGAGGTTCATTCGGGCCAGCTTCCAGGTGGTGGGGTTGGACTCCTGGCCATAGACGGCGATGTCGCCCAGCCGGCCGCCGTGCTCCTCGACGAACTTTTCGCTCTGCACGAACATGCCGCCGGAACCGCAGCAGGGGTCGTACACGCGGCCCTTGTAGGGCTCGATCATCTGCACCAGCAGTTGCACCACGCACTGGGGGGTGTAGAACTCGCCGCCCCCCTTGCCCTCGGCGGCGGCGAAGCGCCCGAGGAAGTATTCGTAGACCCGGCCCAGCGGGTCCCTGACGCCGGATTCCCTGGCCTTTAGGTCGATGTCGCCCACCAGCTTGACCAGCTCGCCAAGGCGGGTCTTGTCCAGGGTGGGCCGGGAGTAGTCCTTGGGCAGCACGCCCTTGAGGCTGGGGTTTTCCCGCTCGATGGCGGTCATGGCCTCGTCGATCACCTTGCCGATGGTGGGCTGGGGCGCCTGGGCCTGGATCTGTTCCCAGCGGGCGTCGGGCGGCACCCAGAAGATGTTGTCGGCCAGGTATTCGTCGCGGTCTTCCGGGTCGGTGTATTCCGTCTCCGCCGTGGCGGCCAGCTCGTCGTACTTGCGCTGGAAGGCGTCGGAGATGTACTTGAGGAAGATCAGCCCCAGCACCACGTGCTTGTATTCCGAGGCATCCATGTGGCCCCGCAGCTTGTCGGCCATCTCCCACAGCTTGCTCTCGAAGCCCAGGTTGGCGCCGTTATTGGCCTTGCTCATTCCTTCCTCCCATGACATGAACCGCAAAAGCCGGAAGGGCCTGTACGCCCTTCCGGCGCAAAATCGGGATCTGGCGTCAGCGCCTGGATGCGGTCCGCTGTTGTTCGATCCAGTGATCGATATCCGCCCGGGTAAAACGCCACGCGCCCCCCACCTTGAAAGCAGGGATCTTCTTCTCCGCCACCAGCCGGTAGAGGGTGCGCTTGCCGACCTTCAAATACTTGGCCACTTCGTCCAAGGTGAATATCTCACCGATTTTCTCGGACATAGGTTTTGCCTTTGACGGGATCTCGACCGGTAATTTTGGCCATCATAGGACAGTGAAAGGCGCATTGAAACACTGGCTTGTCTGGATGCGCCGGAACGCAGGCCGAACGCATCGGGATGAGCGAAACGGCTGTCGGCAACAAATCGATGACGATGGTTAGCGTCTTCTTGGCGGCATCGAATCGCACGCCTTCAACGTGCCAAGGCTCGGCCACCCCAAGGGCGGCTTCAAACAGTGGGTTGTTCATGTCGGTACTCCATATTTATCAGTGATGGACGTAGACTACCCACTTGAAATTCAAAAGAGGCTTTAATGAAATGAACGGCAAAAATAGTTTCTACGAGAGTGTATTAGACATGATGTTTTGACCTGCCCATCCTCAACGATCGTGGGTTACCGTTGAGGATGGGCAGGTCAAAACATCATGTCTAGCAGCAGCGCGAGCGCGAAGGCGAACACCGCTGATCCAGTTTTTTGGCGGCACGAAAAGCAGCAAGCCGGCGACAAGCAGCACCGGCAGTCGGATGCCAGCGTTTTGAGGTGTTTCGCAGGGCCACGTCATCAAACCATGGCGGAGCGGGTGTCTGCCCGGCAAAACGCCGTGAATACATCCCTGTAGGCTCGACGGCGGCCTCCTTGCCGCCGACGTTTTCTGAGCCAGACGCCCGCTCCACTTTTAACGGCTTACGAATTTAGATGACAGGGTCCTGGGGTGTTTCGTTCGCATCATGATGGATCGCCTCTTTGCTCGAACCTCAGCCGGCACAGCAGGACAGCCGGCTGACGTCCTTGCTGAAGGTCTGCGCCGCCAGCTTGAGCCCTTCGACCATGGTCAGATACGGGAACAGCTGGTCGGCCAGGTCCTGCACCGTCATGCGGTTGTGGATGGCCAGCGCCGCCGCCTGGATCAGCTCGCCGGCTTCGCCCGCCACCGCCTGTACCCCCAGCAGACGGCCCGTTCCGGCTTCGGCCACCAGCTTGATGAAACCGCGGGTGTCGAAGTTGGCCAGGGCCCGCGGTACATTGTCCAGGGTGAGGGTGCGGCTTTCGATGGCAAGCCCCTTGGCCTGTGCTTCTGCCTCGCTCAGCCCCACGGTCGCCACCTGCGGATCGGTGAACACCACCGCCGGCATGGCGGACAGGTCGAGCAGCGCTCGGCCGCCGGTCATGTTGATCGCCGCGCGGGTGCCGCCGGCCGCGGCCACATACACGAACTGCGGATTGTGGGTGCAGTCGCCGGCGGCATAGATGTTTGGCGCACTGGTGCGCAGGCCGCCATCCACCACGATGGCGCCGCGCCGGTCGATCTCGACGCCTGCGGCTTCCAGGTTCAGGTCTTGCGTGTTCGGGCTGCGTCCGGTGGCCACCAGCAACCGGTCGGCGCACAATTCCCGGTCGCCCTGGTCCAGGGTCAGCACGAACTCGTCTCCTGCGTAGGAGACCCGGCTGGCCTGGGTGTGTTCCAGCACCTCGATGCCTTCTTCGCGGAACACGTCGGTGAGGACGCGCCCGATTTCCGGGTCTTCGTGAGATAGCAGGGTGTGACGGGCTAGTATCGTCACCCGGCTGCTGCCCAGGCCGGCGAAGGCCTGGGCCAGCTCCACCGCCACCACCGAGGCGCCAATGATGGCAAGACGCGCGGGGATGCACTCGCTCGCCAGGGCTTCGGTCGAGGTCCAGTACGGTGTTTCGGCCAAACCCGGAACGGGTGGCACGGCGGCATGGGCGCCGGTGGCGACGAGGCAGCGGTCGAAGGCGATGTCGCGGGTGTCGCCTTCGTTCAGGTGCACGCGCAGGCGTTGCCCGTCGAGGAAGGCCGCCGTGCCGCGGATCACCTCGATCTGCGGCGTGTCTTCGAGGATGGATTCGTATTTGGCATGACGCAGTTCTTCGACCCGCGCCTGTTGCTGGGCCAGCAGCCGCTCGCGGCGGATGCGGGGTTCGCAGTTCGACACGCCCTCATCGAAGGGGCTGTGGCGGCGGAGCTGGGCGATCTGCGCCTGGCGGATCATGATCTTGGAAGGCACGCAGCCGATGTTCACGCAGGTGCCTCCGATCAGCCCGCGCTCAATCAGGGTGACTCGCGCGCCCCGTTCCACGGCCTTGAGCGCGCCGGCCATGGCGGCGCCGCCGCTGCCGATCACGACCACGTGCAGATTCTGCTTCGCGCCGGAGGATGCCGCCCCGCCGCTTCGCGGTTGTGCGCCGTAGCCGCTTTTGGCGACCGCTTCGGTCAGCGCCTCGACGGGCGTATCGCCTTCCAGCGTCACCCAGGCGGTGGCCTCGGGGTAGGAGACGCGCGCTTCGCGCACGCCGGGGATGCTTTCCAGCGCCTTGCGTACGTGCGCGGCGCAACTGTCGCAGGTCATGCCGGTGACGGCGAGTTCGAGGTCGAAAGTAGATGCGTTTTCGTGTGCAGTGGTCATGGTCAGGGTCTCGGGTTGGAGGAGGCAGGCGTGCAGCCGTCTTCGTCACAGCGGCGATTGGCCGGATTGATCATGTCCCAGATGGAGGCCAGGAACATGACGATCAGACCCGTATAGAAAATCCCTCTCGCCAGATCCTTGACGAGGAAATGATGGGTCAGCCCAAACACGCCGATCAGCGCCAGCACCGGACCGATCGATCCCAGCAGCGTGCGCTGCCACTGGTGGTGCGAGAACCAACCCGCCAGGGTCGCCAATAGCGCCACACTGGCGAAGATCGGGATCAGCCAATGCACGAACAGGCCTTCCCAGTGACTGAGAAAGCCCAATCCGATCGCAGCCCCCAAGCTCGCGGCTGCCGGGAAGCACATGGCACAACTGAAACTGCCGACGATGGCGCCGATGACACCGGTTTTGTCGACGATACGGGTGATGACGGACATGGTAGAACCTCCTGGGTGACGATTCGTAAGTGCTTGGTGGACTCCGGTAGGCTAAACTTACTGCCGTACTAATGTACGGAGTCAAGCGCACCATGCAGGCATCACATCCTTCCTGGACCATAGGCCGTCTGGCGAAAAGCGCCGGCGTCGGTGTGGAGACCATTCGCTTCTATCAGCGCAAGGGGCTGATGCGTACCCCGGCGCGACCGCCCGGCGGTGTCCGGCGTTACGGTCGGGACGATCTGGAACGGCTGCATTTCATCAAGGCGGCCCAACGTTTGGGATTCAGCCTGGAAGAGATCGGCCGCCTGCTGCAGCTCGACCAGGGCATGCAGTGCGATGCGGCGGTTGAATTGGCGGCTCAACATTTGTTCGAAGTCAAGTCGAGGTTGAGAGACTTGCAGCGCATCGAAAAGACGCTAGGGTATTTGTTGGAAAAATGTGGTCAAGGTGACAAAAAAGTGACCTGCCCGCTGATTGCCGCTTTGCATTCGAATAATATCGAGCTATCTTAGGGGCTTGTCGGTGCCATATCCACTTCAATACACCAGAAAGAGACAAAGGGTGATCGGAGGCTTGTCAGCCCCCCTTTCTTTTTGCATGAATTCGCGTAAAATCTGCGCGCTTGTATGAAGCAATCCGTTATTTTTTCACTGAAGTGAAATTTACAGATATTATATAGAGCAAAAAAACATGGTAACTATCAGACTGGCCCGAGGCGGGGCAAAGAAACGCCCTTTTTACCACATTGTGGTTACGGATTCGCGCGTGCGTCGCGATTCTGGCGCCATTGAGCGGTTGGGTTTTTTTAATCCAGTCGCCCGTGGCGGAGAAACAAAGCTGCATCTAGACAGCGTGCGCGTTGAGCATTGGCTGTCACAGGGGGCAAGGCCGAGTGAACGCGTGGCCAAGTTGCTGAAGGAGGCAAAAAAAGCTGCGGCTGCCGTTGACGCCTGATTATCAGTCCGATCCGGTGGAGAAGTGGATCGGCATGGGGCGCGTGGGAGGTGCCCATGGTATTCGTGGATGGCTAAAGATCCTCTCGGATACCGACCCGAGAGAGGCGCTCTTGGGTTACTCCCCGTGGTGGTTGCATAGGGATCAGAAATGGGTGCCTTTTGAGCTTGTCGATGGCGCCATTCATGGTAAGGGTCTGATCGCTAAGCTAAAAGACATTGATGATCGCACACAGGCGGAATCGCTTTATGGGCTTGAAATAGCCGTAAAGCGGGATCAGCTCGAGCCATTGGAAGAAGGTGAATATTACTGGGCTGATCTGCTTGGTCTTGAAGTGAGTACCATGGATGGCATCCGCTTGGGTGTGGTCGAAAAAATATTCGAAACAGGTGCCAATGACGTGCTGATTGTTCGCGGGGAAAAAGAGCATTTGATCCCTTATGTGCGTTCGGATGTGATCAAGGAGATAGACCTCGCTGAAAGGCGTATGCAGGTTGACTGGGACCCCGATTTTTGAGTCATCCTTGAGAATAGATGTTGTCACCCTGTTTCCCGATCTGGTTACTTCGCTAACATCCTGCGGGGTTACCGGTCGCGCTTTGGAGCGTGGCCTTTTTCAGTTGAAATTGTGGAATCCGCGTGATTTTACGAACGATCGCCACCGTACGGTTGATGATCGCCCTTATGGGGGCGGACCTGGCATGGTGATGAAGGTTGAGCCCTTGCGCCGGGCGATCCAGGCAGCCAGAGCGGCCGGTGGCGGGAAAGTGATTTACCTCAGTCCTCAGGGACGACGCTTGGATCAAGGAGCGATTAGGCGATTTGCCAGTGGTGGCAATATTGTTTTGCTCGCCGGACGTTATGAGGGGATTGATGAGCGTCTGATCGAGCTAGAAGTCGATGAGGAATGGTCGATCGGTGATTATGTTTTGAGTGGAGGCGAACTCGCCGCCATGGTGATCATCGATGCTGTTGCTCGATTGCTGCCTGGCGCGTTGGGGGATGCTCAATCCGCCGTTCAAGATTCCTTCATGGAAGGAATCTTGGATTGCCCGCATTACACGAGGCCGGAAAAGGTGGATGGGCTGACAGTGCCTTCAATACTACGTGAAGGAAACCATGCGCAAATCGCCAGATGGAGAAGGAAGCAGGCATTGGGTAGAACATGGGAGCGACGCCCCGATTTGTTGGATAATATGGAATTGGGAAAAGATGACCGGCGTTTGCTGGAAGAGTATCAGGCCGAACGTGGAATTGGCGTAACAACGAGGAATCGAGAATGAACGAGATTATCAAGGCGCTGGAAGCCGAGCAGATGAAAAAAGATGTGCCCGATTTTGCTCCAGGGGACACCGTCGTGGTTCAGGTCAAGGTCAAGGAAGGCAACCGTGAGCGTCTCCAGGCATTCGAGGGCGTAGTGATCGCCAAGCGGAATCGCGGGCTCAATTCGGCTTTTACTGTCAGGAAGATGTCTCACGGCGAAGGGGTGGAGCGCGTTTTTCAGACACATAGCCCGAGCATCGACAGTATCACCATCAAGCGCCGTGGCGATGTGCGCCGCGCGAAATTGTATTATCTGCGTGGACGGACGGGTAAGGCGGCCCGGATCAAGGAAAAGCTCTAGCAGCAGGCGTGTTTCCGAAATCGGCTAATCTGTCAAGAGAACACAGATAAGGGTCACCACTTCGAAACACGGCGTTGGCGAGGGTTAACAACACGCGCCTGGCAATGACCAAGGCGATTTTCTTGGGGTTTCCGACCTGTACCAGACGCTGGTAGAAATCCTTCATGCCAGGATCGTGGCGGATCGCTGAGAGCGTCTTCAGCTGCCCCGGTTCGGGCAATGCGGCAGTCAGCTGTTGGCGCCGCGTCAGCCGGGCCTCTATCTCTTGCAAGGCCTTCTCTTTCGGTCGATCCGGCGCTATCGACAAGGTGGCGCCAAACAGTGCTAGCACACACGCATCGATTTTGTCCAACAACCCCAATGCCCGGGCGAAACCTCTCGCCCGCTTCGGGTTGATTCGGATGGTAGGAATCCTGGCATCGCACAGGGCCTTTTTCGAGCAACCCAGCGGCCACTTGGCTATGGCGGCCGGGGGATGTTCAAGCGCTTTATGCGGCTGCAGGCCACCATGGAAAAACATCCAGATTGGTCTTGCTTACATCAATTCCAACTGCGATCCTTTCATTGAGGTTCAGATCCGGTCTCCCCTTCTTGCGAAGATACAGGCTCTTGGCCCAGATGCAACTATTCAGGTTGTGGTCAGATGAGGCGGAGGCGAAGGGGGGCGGGATTTTCTCAAAGCGCCAGGGCGTGCGTGAAACAGCGCACCAGCGCGGCATACTATGGCGATTGATGATCGGGGCAGTCACGGAAAAGGCCGGCATGAGAGGCATGGCTTTCGGCGCCGCTTTGCTCGAAGACGGAGATCATGGGACATTCATCCTGTGGGTGAAATCATGAAAATGACCAGGATCATCATCGTACCCAATGATCCTCGGGCTGCCAGGCATTGAGCACCGCTCGAAGTCGTGGATTCAGGTAAAAGTTATAGGGCCGTATTGAAGTTGGATTTATAGTTTTCTGGGTTTTTCGGTCAGAGGTTCGCTTGTTTCATCAGCGGGTTTTGGGTGGGTAATTATGAAATCCTCGGCCAGCGTTTGGTAAATCGCTTTGGGACAGATGATCTTGGAAGAACCATAGGCGATAAAGGCCGTAGCCATCAACGGGATGAGCAAATTGTTGTTGGCTGTCATCTCCATCACGATGACGAAGGCCGTAATGGGGGTTTGCACGACGCCAGTGAAATAGGCGACTGTGCCAAGCAATACAATCGCGGCCAGCGGCAAATGTGGAAACAGCTGCGCAAGATGAGATCCGAGGCCAGCGCCTGCCGCCAGCGACGGCGCGAATATACCGCCGGGTATGCCGCTCCAATAGGTCACGGCGGTGGCTAGTAACTTCAAATAAGGGAACGTTTCGCTGACGTGCCCGGTACCTTGCACGAGACCGCGTGCGGCTTCGTAGCCCGAACCGTAGGTGGTGCCGCCGGAAGCCAGGCCTATAAGCGCAATGGCGAGTCCGCAGGCGCCGGCAATCAGCAAGGTGTAATGGCGGTAGATTGGGCGGATGAGGCGTTGTCCCTGGATCACAAGGGTGCTGAAGAGTCCGCCCAATAAACCGCCGGCGACGCCGCATACCAAGATGGGCAATACGATATTCGGGGAGATCGATATGTCAGCCGGCACGACTCCCAAATAGGTATAGTTTCCCAAAAAGGCAATTGATGTGATGCCCGCGAGGATGACGGCGGTGATCAATGTTCCGCTGCTGCGTTCCTCGAAGGAGCGGCTCATTTCCTCAATGGCAAAGAGAATGCCGGCAAGAGGGGTGTTGAAGGCGGCTGCGATCCCTGCTGCGCCGCCCGCAAGAATAAGCCCTCTATCCATATAGTGAAAGGGGAATCTACCGTACCGCCCGAGGCTGAAAAGAATCGCGGCGCCGATGTGGACAGTCGGTCCTTCTCGACCAATCGACGCGCCACTCAGTAGGCCGATCAAGGTGAGGAAGAACTTTCCTATGGCGACGCGCCAACTCAGCAGAGTGGCACGCATATTTTCTTCACGGATATCGAGCGCCGCAATACATTGTGGAATCCCACTACCTTGGGTGCTTGGGAAATAGCGTTTGGTCAACCAGGCCACGATCATGATGATCGTGGGGGTGATGATCAGAGGCGCATAGGGAGCGGTTGATGCCAGGCGATGAAACAAGGTGTTGGAATAATCAGCGGCGATGGCAAATACACTCGCAACCAGTCCGACAATCAGAGCGCCGCTCCAGAAAATTATGCGTATACGCCAACTTTCTAGAGAAAAGAAATCTCGTATCGGCTCATAGAAACGTTTCAACATCGGAGGGTGCCTGATTTTTAATTAACGTCAGCAAGAAAATGTTGCGGTGGATTCATTCAAAAAAGAGGACACGCCATGTTCCGCGGTTTTGTTTTTTACTACACGTTGAGCCCAGAAGTGTTCTTAAGAAAGCCCATGGGCTCGCACGAAAGGCTCTGAATTCTTTGCATTGCCCAGAAAAAAACAAACGCGGATCGCCAGATAGTGCGTCTACGTTTAAGATATGAATGTGTAATCCATCACGGTAGCGATAGCGATGAAGAAAATCAAGGCGGCAATCGTTGGGGGAACAGGATATGCTGGCGTCGAATTGATACGTCTGCTGGCGCGTCATCCTGTGGCCAGTCTTTCATTGTTGACTTCTCGGGCCGACGCCGGCCGTCGTGTTGACGAGGTCTTTTTGAATCTCAGAGGGGAGGTCGATCTTGAATTCACTGATCCGGGTAAGGCGCCACTCGAAGAGTATGATGTGGTGTTTTTCGCCACTCCGAATGGAACGGCCATGCATGAAGCTGGACGTTTATTGGAGGCGGGCGTTCGCGTAATCGACTTGGCCGCCGATTTCCGTTTGCGAGATCCACAAATATGGTCGCAGTGGTACGGGATGGAGCATGCTTGCCCTGAACTTTTGCAGGAGGCGGTTTATGGCTTGCCGGAGATCAATCGAGAATTGATCCGTAATGCGCGATTGGTTGCCAATCCCGGTTGTTATCCGACGGCGGTCATTTTGGGATTTTTGCCTCTACTGCATTCGGGTGTCTTAGGGTCGTTGCGGTTGATTGCCGATGCAAAGTCTGGCACCAGTGGAGCGGGTCGGAAGGCGGTTCTGAACACATTGTTTGCCGAAGCCGGTGAAAATTTTCGCGCTTATGGGGTGCAAGGCCATCGTCATCTACCGGAAATCACCCAGGTTCTTAGCGAGGTGAGAAAGGAAGATGTGGATGTTGTCTTTGTTCCTCACTTGGTGCCTATGATCCGCGGCATCCATGCCACCTTATATGCCGAAATCAAAGAGGATAAAATCGATCTCCAGGCGATTTATGAAGAGGCATATGCCGCCGAGCCTTTCGTCGATGTCATGCCGCCCGGCACATCACCAGAGACGAGGAGCGTTCGGGGGGCAAATCTATGTCGTATGGCTGTATCGCAGTCCCCGGCTGGACGGATGGCGATCGTTCTTTCCGTGATTGACAATCTGGTGAAGGGGGCCGCTGGCCAGGCAGTTCAGAATATGAATTTGATGTTTGGAATAGACGAGAAAGCCGGTCTTGATATATTGCCGGCGCTACCTTGATGGATGCGTGTTCTCAAAGAGAGTGGCAAGATGTCTAGAAAGCAGAGCAATATCAGATTCAGACGTTTTGAAGATAACCAATAGAATTTGAATTCTTGACTGCCCAACTGGGATTAAGCTAAGTTAAGTACTAGTGAAAAGCCATTTTGATGGAGGTTGTAACCATGTCAGCGACAGATTTGCTTGATGAAAGTTTGCCGGACCCTTTGTTGTTCACAGATGCAGCGGCGAAAAAGGTCAAGGAGTTGATTGAGGAAGAGGAAAATCCGGATCTCAAATTGCGCGTATTCGTCACCGGCGGAGGATGCTCTGGATTCCAATATGGATTTACTTTCGACGAAAATGTGGGCGAGGGTGATACGGTTGTCGAAAATGGAGGGGTTACTCTTCTGATCGATCCCATGAGCTATCAGTATCTGGTTGGTGCGGAGATTGATTATAGTGAAGGTTTGGAAGGCGCCCAGTTCGTAATTCGTAATCCGAATGCGACAACCACCTGCGGCTGCGGGTCGTCGTTCTCCGTTTGACTAGGCTTGAATCGCGTTTCTGGATGGCAAAAAAGACCGCCCTTGAGAGACTGTGTGAAAACACTTTCCGAAGCTGGCAAAACAACCGCGACGGGGCTCGCGGTTGTTTTTTATGAGACATCTTGAAGGCACTTCTCGCACTCAAATGCGGCTGCTCCCACCCAGCGTTGAAGATTATGTCCCCGAAGATCAT
>Ga0256829_1001519_pt1 | contig 18861 bp, 16 predicted proteins | sample 131447metaG_FD_185979 | JGI IMG/M metagenome (GOLD analysis project Ga0256829, IMG submission 185979) | Hydrothermal vent microbial communities from Lau Basin, Pacific Ocean - 131-447 | ecosystem: Environmental > Aquatic > Marine > Hydrothermal vents | place: Pacific Ocean: Lau Basin | collected...
AAAAACGCCGGGGAAAACGCCGGGGAAAACGCCGGGGAAAACGCCGGGGAAAACGCCGGGGAAAACGCCGGGGAAAACGCCGGACATGATTCTTAATGTTTTGCGCCAAGATGCAGGATTGTCGATTCCAGAAGTGGCTCTGCGCATTGGTAAATCGGAAAGTGCTGTGGAACGTGCTATTAGAAAACTACGTCATGAAGGTAAGTTAGAACGCATTGGCCCAGCTAAAGGTGGTAGTTGGAAAGTATTGGAGGGGGAAGAATGAGTAAAGTCGGGCAAGTTGAACGGGTTACCCAAAACCAAGTGATTCAATTCTTCCAAGAGCAGTTGGGTTATGAATATTATGCTGATTGGCAGGATAGAGAAAACAACTCCAATATTGAAACAGAAGACCTTTCGCAATGGTTAAAGAAACAAGAGGTTGAGGATGCAGCCATAAGTCTCGCTATTCGAGAGTTAAAACGCGCTGCTGGTATGGGCGATGGCAAGAAGCTCTACCAAGCCAATAAGGATGTGTATTCACTGCTTAGGTATGGCGTAAAGGTGAGGCAAGGGCAGGGAGAACAAACACAAACGGTTTGGTTGATTGATTGGAAGAACCCACTAAATAATGACTTTGCAATTGCTGAAGAAGTATCTGTGGTGGGGGAGCATAATAAGCGCCCTGATATTGTTTTGTATGTGAATGGCATTGCACTTGGCGTGATTGAACTCAAACGCTCATCCGTGTCGGTGACGGAAGGTATTCGTCAAAACCTCGATAATCAGAAGAAAACATTTATCCGTGATTTCTTTGCTACGATGCAATTGGTGATGGCTGGCAATGATACAGAAGGCTTGCGCTACGGCACGATAGAAACACCTGAAAAACATTATTACGCATGGAAAGAAGAGAACCCTGCATATAACCCTGAAACCGATGAATTAAGCGATAAATATTTATCGGCTCAAAATACGGATGCAGGAAGTGATTTATTAAGTTTCGATATTGAAAACCTGTGTGGTAAAGAACGTTTTCTTGAAATGATTCATGATTTTGTTGTGTTTGATGTGGGGGTTAAAAAATTATGCAGGCATAACCAATACTTTGGTGTGAAAGCGGCACAAACTCGCATACAAACGGGTGAAGGTGGCATTATTTGGCATACACAAGGCTCTGGAAAAAGCTTGACCATGGTTTGGCTTGCCAAGTGGCTTAGAGAGCATATAGACAATGCTCGCGTATTGGTGGTGACGGATAGAACTGAGCTTGATGAGCAAATTGAAGGCGTGTTTCAAGGTGTTGATGAACATATATCTCGAAGTGCGAGTGGCGCAGGGCTGATTGAAGAGCTGAATCATGCAGAGCCTTGGTTGATGTGCTCATTGGTGCATAAGTTTGGCCGCCATGGTGATGATGAAGGCGAGCAAGCGACGGATGATTATATCCAAGATTTGGTAAGCACTTTGCCCAGTGACTTTAAAGCCAAGGGCAATGTGTTTGTGTTTGTGGATGAATGTCATAGGACGCAATCAGGCAAACTCCATGAAGCGATGAAAACCATTTTACCTGAAGCCGTGTTTGTGGGCTTTACGGGCACACCGCTGCTAAAAAAAGATAAACAAAAAAGTATTGAGGTGTTTGGCTCATTTATTCATACATATAGATTTGATGAAGCCGTGGCTGATGGTGTGGTATTGGATTTGCAGTATGAGGCCAGAGATATTGACCAATATTTAACCTCTGAAGACAAGGTTGATCAGTGGTTTGAAGCCAAAACGCGTGGCTTATCGGATATGGCGAAGGTGCAGCTCAAACAGAAATGGGGAACCATGCAAAAGGTGCTCTCTAGTCAATCCCGCCTTGAGCAAATTGTGAATGATATTTTATTGGATATGGATACCAAACCACGGCTAATGGATGGGCGTGGTAACGCAATGTTGGTGTGCAGTAGTATTTATCAGGCATGTAAGGTGTTTGAGTTGTTTAGAAGTACGGAACTCAAAGGAAAATGTGCTATTGTGACCAGTTATTTACCATCTGCTGCGGATATTAAAGGTGAAGAATCAGGTGAAGGCCTTACTGAGAAACTTCACCAATATGAAATATACCAGCAAATGCTTGCTGATTACTTTGAGGTTTCTGCCGAAGAGGCAGTTAAAAAAGCGGATAAGTTTGAAACTCAGGTGAAAAAGCAGTTTAAAGAAGAGCCTGGTCAAATGCGCTTACTTATTGTGGTCGATAAGCTATTGACTGGCTTTGATGCTCCATCTGCAACCTATTTGTATATCGATAAGAAAATGCAAGACCATGGTCTTTTCCAAGCTATCTGCAGGGTGAACCGATTGGATGGCGATGATAAAGAGTATGGTTATATCATCGATTACAAAGATTTGTTCCATAGTTTGGAAAGCTCAATCGAGGATTATACCAGTGGAGCTTTTGATGCCTATGATGCCAAAGATGTTGATGGCTTATTACGTAATCGACTCGAAACAGCTAAAGAAAGGTTAGAAGAAGCAAGAGAAGTGACCAAAGCATTATGTGAGCCTGTGATGCAACCCAAAGAGCTGATTCATTATATTCAGTATTTTTGTGGTGATGTGGCGAACCCTGCGGACTTAAAGAAAAACGAAGCGAAAAGGGTTGCCCTTTATAAGAATGTTGCCTCACTAGTACGTGCTTATTGTAATATAGCCAATGAGATTCAAAAGGCTGGTTATACAGCCCAAGAAGCCAAAGCGATTAAAGGTGAAGTGGAGCATTTTAGTAAGATGCGCCAAGAGATTAAACTGGCATCCAAAGATGAAGTGGATATGAAGCTATATGAGCCAGCGATGCGTCGTTTGTTGGATACGTATATTCGAGCAGATGACAGTGAAATATTGGTCAATTTTGAAGAACTCGGCTTGGTTGAACTGATTGTTGAGAAAGCCAAACAAAATCCAGTGAACCCTAGTGATGGTAGAGTGCCAGAAGCCATGGCCGAAACCATTGAGAATAATGTGCGCAAAGCCATTATTGATGGGCAACCGATTAACCCAAAATTTTATGAAAAAATGTCTGAACTTTTAGATGCTCTGATTAAGCAGAGACGAAAAGAGGCCATTTCATACCAACAGTATTTGGAAGAAGTGAAGAGAATTGCTTCCAAAGTTTCAAAACCAGAGGGTGGTAAACAATACCCAAGCTCTATGGATACACGCGGCAAGCAATCGCTGTATGATAATTTGGGTAATGATGAAGATTTGGTTTTGTCGATTGATGAGGCTGTTCGTAGTAGTAAAAAAGCAGATTGGAAATCCAATCCATTTAAGCAACGAAAAGTTGAGAGAGCAGTACATGAGGTTGCTGCAGATTATAAGGTTGACGTGAAAGCCGTGGTTGAGCTTGTGAAGAATCAGGAAGAGTATGATTAAACAATCAGAGAAGCGAATGATTCGAGTTCAAAGTATTGATGTTCAAGTGATTAGAAAGGGCATCAAGAATTTGCATCTTGGTGTTTATCCTCCCAATGGGCATGTGCGCGTGGCAGTGCCAGAGCACATGAATGACGAAAATGTCCGCTTAGTGATTGTCTCCAAGCTTGCTTGGATTAAGAAGCAGCAAAAGGAATTCCAAAATCAACCTCGCCAATCGGTTCGTGCTTATGTGTCGGGAGAATGTCATTACTTTTTTGGTAAGGCTTATAGATTAGAAGTTATAGAGCGGGTGGGTAAACCAGAAGTGCAAGCATGTAAGTCTGGTCAGTTGAAAATGTTTGTTAAGCCAAAACTAGAGGCTGAACAAAAAGAAAAGATTTTAAATGAATGGTATAGAAGTGAATTGAAAAAAGTTGTGCCAGAGCTTTTTGAAAAATGGACGAAACGTGTTGGTAAAGAAGCAAGCTGGAATATTCGTAAAATGAAAACCAAATGGGGCAGTTGTAACCCAGATAAAGCCAGTATTTTATTAAACCTAGAGTTGGCGAAAAAACCTATGGAATGTTTGGAGTATATTTTGGTGCATGAACTCGTGCATCTTCATGAGCGGCATCATAATGAACGCTTTAAAAGCCTATTAGATAAGTTTTTACCGAATTGGAAGTCAAGCCGAATTATTCTAAATACCTCACCTTTAGCATTTGATAAGTGGGAATACTAAATAATTAAGAGGGTGAATAATGATTGATACAGTACTTCTTTTATTGGCGGTATTCTTTGCTGTCACAGGATTAAAGCTTTATGCGCCTAAAATTAAAGGCTGGCTTGGTGAGCAAGAAATTCGGGATATTTTATCGAGCTTGAGTAAACAGATATACACTTGTTTCCATGATGTTTTGTTACCTACCCGAGAAGATACTACACAAATTGACCATATTGTGATCGTTGGTGACACATGCTTTGTGATTGAAACAAAAGCCTATGCAGGCTGGATATTTGGTAATGAAAAGGCAAAAACTTGGACGCAATCGTTAAACAAACACTCACGGTTTTCCTTTCAAAACCCCATTCGACAAAACTACAAACATATCAAAGCGATTGAACCGTATCTTGAAGGATTAAAGATTGTTGGTTTGGTGGTGTTTACAGAAGGGAAATTTAAGGGCAGTAGAATTGATGGTGTGCTATATAGCAAAGAGCTGAAGGCTTATATGCTAAAATACAAGGTGGATAAAAGCTTTGACCATAGTGCTCAGGTTCATGCACTAGAACAAGCTATGATTACAGATGAAGCAGAGCATCAAGCACATGTGCGAAGGCTGCAAGGCAAGTATGGTGGTCGCTGGATAACGCCTGTTGCCAATACATTCTTAGCGACATCATTGGCTTTGGTGGTTATCTGGTTTGGTTATGACGCTAAAGCTCCATCTCAACCTTCTGCAGCAGCACAACCAAGCCAACTAGCTTTGATACATCCAAACTATACGGCTACTCAAAAGCCCACCCTTCAACCAGTGGAAAAAACAGTGCCAATGGCAAAGCCACCAGTGGTGAATGGGTTTGCGGAAGGGAAAGTGATTATACCGAGTGGCTCTGGCTTTCGTATATTGAAAGTGGGTGAACAAACGGGAGATGGCTGGGTATTAAAGGGTGCGACTACGGCAAGTGCTGAATTTTCAAATGCAATGGGGCAATCGATTAAAGTTTCCGTAAGGCAAAGAGGTGTGCAAAAATGAGTGATACAGTAATGCGGCAATGGCAAATGCTTAGGCTTGTGCCAAGAAGCCCGAGTAAGATTGATACAACGAGTTTGGTGCATGCTCTAGCTTCGGAAAGCTTTGTAGTGACACAACGAACGGTACAACGGGATTTAGAAAAGTTTTCGACCATCTTTCCGCTTGAATGCGATGATAGAAGTAAGCCTTTTGGTTGGTCATGGTCTAAAGATTCTGGAACGTTGGATATTCCTGGCATGGATTCGCACACAGCCTTGGCATTTTATTTGGCTGAGCAGCACCTAGAACCTATTTTGCCTCATGAAACGGTTAGTCATCTATTACCACATTTTAAAACGGCTAAGAAGGTGCTTAATGAACTTCAATCGAATAGTGGTGCAACATCATGGGCAAATAAAGTGCGCGTGGTACGACAGGGACCAGATTTATCAACGCCAGAAGTACTACATGATGTACAAAGTGCAGTGTATAGCGCACTACTTTTGAACCGTAGGCTACAAATCACTTATAAACCGCGAGGATCAAAAAAAGGAAAAGACTACGCCGTTTCGCCGCTTGGTTTGGTGTTGAAGAACGGTATCTTTTATTTGCCATGTACGATAGATGACTATCAAGACGTGCGATTATTGACCATGCATAGAATCTTATCTGCAATAAAGCTAGATATACCGTCTGAAAGACCAAAAGATTTTGATTTGGATGCTTACATTGCTTCGGGAGAGCTTAGCTTCCAAATTGGTGATAAAATCAATCTTAAAGCTATTATTGGCAAGGATGTGGCATTCCATTTGGGTGAACGCAAGCTTTGCCCTAAACAAACATTACAAGAGCAGGGTGATGGTACATTCTTGCTTAAAGCCACTGTAAACGATACCTCTGAACTTCGCTTTTGGTTGCGCGGTTATGATGAGCAGATTGAAGTGCTTGAGCCTAAGTTCCTGCGGGAAGATTTATATCAAAGTGCCAAGGCACAAATCAAGAAATACGAACGAACATAGCTAACCCACCCATAAGTGTCTGCATTTATAATGTAGTGGCTAAGTCAAACTAGACACTAAAGAGAGACTTTTATGTGGCAGTAAGTAGAGGGTATTGAAACTTAACTTTAAGTGTTTCTTTTTTTAGTGAGCTTGCAGGACTTAGTGTTTGATTACCAAAGCGAGTGTTGATGTCATCCATCACTTTGGTTAATGCGAGTTGTTTGCTGGTTTGTACTGATGTAAATAAATTGCCTTGTTGCGCATCAGGTTGGAGTGATGATGAAATCACTCCACATGCTCTGTATTCAGTATTATCTTTAAAAATATGGTTGAAGATGACTTTTACAATATGATTAATGCGGCTGTAATCATTGGTTGCAGTGATGCGGACGTTCTTACCAACTGATTCAAATGATTTGAGACGTAAAAATACGCTAATAAAAGAGGTGGTTAGGTTTTGCCTTATAAGCTCAGTTGCAACTCTGGTTGTGTGGTAGCTTATATGAGACCTAATGAGTTGTTTGTTACTTGTTACAACGCCTAAGCTTGCAGTTCTAGCAATGCTCTTGGGCATAGGTGAGTTTAATTCTAATTTGAACACTGGTGTACCATTAAGCTCATGCCATATATCCATGCCGACTTTACCCAAAGTGAAATCAATACGTTCTTTAGGATTATTAGCAAAATCATAAGCGGTATGAATATTTAATTTCTTCATAAGTTGCTGCCTGCTTTTGCCAATACCTGGCACATCTCCAATAGGAACTTCACGCAAAAAGTTGGTAATACGGCGACCTGGTATAACAGAGGTGCCGTTGGGTTTGTTCATTTCGGATGCGATTTTGGCGAGGATACGCGTGGTGGAAATGCCCACGGACACAGTGATTCCCACTTCTTGATATATGCTTTCGCGGATGTGATCTGCAATACCTTGGTATGATTTGCCCCACATAGAGCGGATACCATTCATATCAATAAAGCCCTCATCGATAGAATACATTTCAATTTCTGGGCTATATCTACGTAAAACCGAAAACATCTTGTCTGATATTAAGCCATAATATCTAAAGTCAGCAGAAAGGTAATGGGCATGTGGCATAAGTTTTTTTGCATCCCAAATAGGCATGCCTGTTTTAATGCCTATGGCTTTAGCATCATAAGTCTTAGCGATAATACATGCATTTTGGCTTGATAAGATGCATACAGGTTTCCCCTTCAAATCTGGTCTACGTGTAAGCTCACAGGCTGCAAAGAAGCAATCTGCATCAACGTGAGCAATGGCATTGTACCAGTTGCTGCGCTGTTTCAATGTGTTTTACGAAATAGGCCAACCATTTGACCGTAGATCTCTAATGCTGATTCGGGGTGAATGGTAGGGAAAGCATCATTGGCTGGTTCTAAATACATGCCTTGCTCATTTTTACGTAAATACTTAACTGTAAACTCACCATCAATCATAGCTACAACAATACTATCGAGGTCTGGGTTGGCTTTACGCTCAACCACCAAAATATCACCATCATTAATGCCTGCACCTACCATGGATTCACCACTAACTGTAACAAGAACTGTTGATGAAGGGTGTTCAACCAAGTATTCATCAATGGTCATACTATCAGCCACAAGTTCTGTGGCAGGGCTAGCAAAGCCAGCGGGTACAACACCCACGATAGACCGAGCAAAGAAATTGTTTTCAGGTACAGTGCGCCCATCAGGAGCTTTGCCTAAATATCCTGCGAAGACCATACGTTCAATAAATTTAGATGCACTTCGTTTAGACATGCCAATCATATCTGCAATTTGAGAGTGAGATGGAATAATGCGATATAGGGCATAATAATCTTGAAGTTTAGCTAGATGTTCATGGTCTCTTTTTTGCATAAGCGAACATTAGTATCCGATTGGATACATGGCAGCATATTTATAAAGTAAGCAGAAAAAATTGAGGATTTGGTTGGCAACTATTTGTTTATTAGCCAGCTAGACAAGCTTAATTTAAAGGCTATAGTTCTTTTTTATGAAGAAGTTAATTTTTAAGAAAATTGAAGCTAAGCTCAAAAATGTTCTTGAAAGCGACCATATTGACTGGATACAGGTTGGAAGGGTACTGTCAGATGTTAAAGAACATAACTATTGGTCTATTAATTTTGGCTCGTTTTCAAAGTGGCTGGAGTCATGGGGAAAGGAGGTTAACCTTTGTAAGGCTACGCTTTGGCGATATATAACGGCTCAAAAAAAATATGAAAGGTTGCGAGCTGAAGCTTCAAAGTTCGGATATAATTTTGAAGTGATTGAGGATCTAAAATCTCCAATTAGCCCAGAAGGTATAGAAATTTTTGATAAACTATCACGTATTCTTAAAGAGAATGAAGTCTATGAGATGATGAATAGATTTATTGATGGCGAGATTACTCGAAAAGAGTTGCGAGAAAAGTGGAATGTATTTAAGCCAGCTTTAGAACAGAAAGCATCTCATGGATTATTTGGGGAATCCATAGTCTTAGATGCTTTACGTTTAAACAGTAATGAGTGGTTGAGAAAAGATAAAGCCGAATACAAAAAAGGAAAGGTTATTTATCGAGTACCAAGTTTTTCTAAGTTCTTTCAGAGTGTGACGGTAACCAACCCGATACACAATCAGCATTATGTGTTAGATGCAATATTAGCTTTACAAGAAATGAGTAATGAGCCGTTACATATTCACGGGGTAGCGATAGTAAGTCAAAATTTACTGGAATATGAGAGGTTTGAAGCCTATCGCAAATACTGTAATGCTCTTTGGATTGCTGCACCTAGAGGAGTTGCTGAAGATATTAATGTGAAAATTCCTCAGGGGGTAGGGTTAATATCAGTAAATAATAAGGAAATTGAAATTATTATTGCTGCCGAGGTCAATCATTCGCCCGAATTTTTGGTTGAAACATTAAAGGAACTTTTGACTCGCTGGAAGACAGCATAAATATTTGGGTCTATTTAAGTCTAGCCAGCTAGATATTATATAAATCAAAAGAGAGTATGAGCGAGAAAAAATAAATACGTTGTTTGAGAAGGTGTTGATGAAAAGCTAAGACTTTTTTATTTAATTAGTGACAGCTATAAGATTAATTTATGGAGAAATATATGAGTGATTGCAACTGTATCGAAATAATTAGATATGAGAAACTAAAGATTCATCCTGCAATTTTTGAGATAATATCGCTGGAGCAACTAGATTATCTTATGCAGGATAATATGACGATTTTTGCATATAAAAGTGAAGCACAGAATTTAATTCAAGTGGTCAGAAAAAAAGGAACTCGAAAGTACAGTCAACTCTTAGTGGTTAGGGGGATTGGAACTTATTTTGCCCATAAAAGGCTACTCGAAATGGGAGAAGTATCATACCCGAAGGTGATTGAGGTAGCGGAACCAGTTACGACTCAAAAGGTTCAAGAAATGTTTTTTCTTGAAATGACAGCACTAAAAAGGTCACCAGCAGCACATGGAGTCGTAGCACTTATTTATAAACGAATTACAGATGCTAGGAAGCAGAGTCACTCCCCTTCATTGTTTGAACCACATATCAAAGATATTACACATTCTAGATCAAGAACTTTACGCGATATTTCGGGGTATGATGGTAGAGCTTTTAACAATGCGTTAAAAAAAGAGAAAGTTCCTGATTCATTATTGCGGGACTTGAAAAAGTGGAAGGAATAATGTCTGGTATCCTTCAAGAACTTAGAGAACTAAAAAAATTTTATGGGTGTGATACAGAAGGAGAACATAGTCTTTCCAGAAGCATATTTTCATCACAAGAAAAATTTACATCTGGTTTATTACATTTGATTAATTGTCCACCAAGTGGTGATGGCTTGTATTATATGAATCCTGTAGTTGATCATCTTTTAAATGCTTACCAAACTAAGGTTGGTAAGAAGTTATCTAATGATTTTATAAAGGTATATGAAAGTTTTTGGGACAATATTTTTTCATTTCATGAGTCAAGCGGAAACGAACATATAAAGTTGAGGCGACCATCAGTTCGTGGGGTCAATGCGACACACCCTTTATATACCTTTTTATTTAGAGTTAGTGCACATGGTGGCGCAATAGAAATTGAAAATCAGGGTATGTTACAAACATTCAAAAGTTATTCTCCATTTCTGCTTAAAAGAATTTATTTGCTTCGTCATGATCATAGTAAAAGGTATATTGCCAGACTAGGTCTTATTGCAAGGAAATTAATAGTAAGCAGAGATAGTTTAAGCATTGAAGATTATTTTTCACCTACAGATGATGAGATTAGCCTTCTTGCTCATGATGCATTGAAAATGAAGAAAATTCTGTTTTCAGATGAGGATAAGACGTTTGTCTTTGACTTGTTGTTCAGAGGCTATCGTCGTGAGGTTACGCAAGGGCATTCAAGGAAGGTTGGAAGAGTACAAAAGCGTTGGTTACTTTATGAAAACCAGATTGTTGTAAATGTTGATTTAGAACGTATACCCTATGCTGCAAAAGATAAATATTTCGATGTCACCTCTAAGCGTAAAAAAATTTTAATGCAAGAGGTATCTCTTTTAAAAAAAGGGGGGCAAGTTGATGTAAATGCTCAAGGCGAATCAATAGAGGATTATTTAGGCGAAGAGAGCATTCTATTTCCTGCTGAGTTCTTTTTAGATCCTTGGTTCTCACAGAGAAATGCGAAACAAAAATTTGAGAGCCTAGTTCAGGAAACCAAGGTTATGCCATGGCATAAAGACTGCATATCGAAGCATAAGATTAGAAATATACTTGAAAATATGGCTACTGAAATATGGCAGGTTCAAGTTATTATATATTTTGCAATCTTTCTGGGAAAGAGGGAAAAGGAACTAAAGAAGATTTACTTTAATCGCAGGAATAGCCATTTACCAGTTAACTTGAATCCAGAGAGCCAAACACGATCCAAAGGTGTTAATTATGACTATAAGAAAAATATTTTGTGGTCATATTCAAGTTACGGATCAAGGGATGAGGAAAGGTTTTGTCAAGTTGATGATTATCAAATAATAAGATTGCCTCAGTTTTTTTCTCAACTTATTACAGAGGGAAGAGAAACTTGTCCTTTGTTTGCTAAAGAACACTTTCAAGCGACTAAAGAATTCTTGCAAAGGTTTGGCCGTGATGGCTTAGGGCCAATAACTATTGCAAGGTTAGCGAAGACATTTAAAGCATACTTTGTTCATTCATATGGGCTGCCGCAGTTATATGCTGATATTCTAGCGGGTGTGAATACTTATTATTTAGAAAACCAACACTATTATGTTACCTTGAATAGCAGTCATTATAATCAAGAGTGGCAAGAATTAATTTGTTCGTTTATGTCAGAATTTAAGGGAAGTTCACTTTTTGATATGCCCGTTTCTTTGGATAATTTATTTAAGGCTGATGAAAAAGTGTTGAGTAATAACGAGGTTACGATTGGGGCAACAAACACACCAACAACTGATGCATTAAAAAAACACTTCAGCCTATTATATAAATCATTTCCTCATGATAGAGAATCACTGTTAAAGGGTAGTGATGACCAATGGAATTCTTATATTGCATACTTGTATGGACTTTTTTTAGTGTGTACGGGACAACGTCCATTAAGAGACCCTATTCCTGATAAAAGGGAGTTGTTAATTGAAAAAAATGCCATTCATATAATGGATAAAAACTCTACTTTTCACCGTGAAGAAAGGTGTGTGCCGATACCTGAAATATTGACAAAATCTTTAAGGTGCCATCTGCAGTTATTACTACCTGTATGGAGAAGGAAAATTATAAACGAAGGGATATATTCAATAGAAAATTTGCATTGTTTTTTTCCAATTTTGAATAAAGAGACAAAAAGCGTGGAATCATCTAGTTCAAAGAACATTGATAAGAATACTAACTTTACGAAAGATTCTAATTATTTTTATCACATACGAAATGGCTACAGGCATTATTATTTAAGCTGTTTGCATAATAGTGGCGAAAACATGGCTGATATTGATTGGGTTTCAGGGCATAGGCGAAGAGGAATGGAACACGAGCACGTACTTAGTCCTATAAGTTGGTTAGAGTCTAAAACGAGAGTCTTAAAAATCCAAGATAAAATCATTAAAGATTTGAATTTAAAAATAGTGGTTAACGATGTGTAAACATTACCTAAGCCAATTAGATGAATTAGAACAAAAGTTTTTAGAAGCCAATCAAGAGTTTCGGTATAATATAAACTATCAGGCTTTTAATGCCTTTAAACAGGTGGTTACAGGAGAATATTTTGAAGGCGAGTGGAAAGATAAAGATACTAATCAAGTTCACAGTATAATCATAGAGTCTAAGATGAAAGAGAGTAACTTGGATACTCCCTTAGCTCTTGAGCCTAAAGAAATATTTCGCATAAATATTTCTTTGGCGTATATGTTTAAATGTTTCTTAAAGCATGAGTTAATCAAAAAGGAGTTTAAAGTTGGAAAGTGGCCTAAAGTAAATATTTATCCTCGTCCAGACCTGGCTTTAAATAAAAATTTATTCCCGCTATCAGAACTACACATATTTGAACGGCTGCTTCAAAAAATGATGAATGAAAAGCCAAATAGAAGAACAGCTTATGAAGTTATTAGTGCATGGGTCATATTTCGTTTAATTGCAGTAGATGGTATTATAATAGGTACAGGCGATATAAAAATTGTACAGTTAGAACGAAAGCATTTGTTTTTAGAAGGCGATATAAACTGGTTGTGTCTTCCAGTTGGAGTCACGGGACAAAAGGTTTTTAAGCAATACCCTCTAACAAAAGAAACAGTATCAGCTCTTAAATTGTTGATAAAGAAGTCAAATAAGATTGGCGAAAATTCTTTTGTTTTTCCACACAATTGGAGAACTGTGCGTAACAAAAAGAAAACAGATAGACGTGCTTTTCTTGAGCAATATTTGGCAGACTTTGCTTGGAATATAGATGAAGTATCAGGTTTAGACAGGGTGTTTGACCTAAAATGGTGGATTCAGATGAGTAGACAAAATATGGAGTTTGCTGGTGTTCCATATTATGTCATTGCAAACATGAGAAATAAAATTCGAGCAGCACAATTAGATTTTCAATTTAAGAGTTCAAGGAAAGCTTTTCACCACGACTTAAGGGAGCATATGCCTTCATTAGTTTATGACCTGTATATTAAGTTACAAAATGTTTACTCAGCGTATCGTAAAAAGGAAAAGAGAGTTCAAGTAAAGAAGCTTCTTCATGCTCAACTTTGTAATGTTTTGTGTGATAATGAGTTGCCTCAAATCATACCCATCAAATGGATACAGTATTTTGAGTGGTTTATTTCATTAATTATAGACCCTCACAAAAAGGATTTAACAATTTCCGCATTACATACATATACATATATTCTAGCAAACAGGGTCATGGTTCATATAAAACAAGAAAGTCTTGAGCAATTAACAACTTCAGACTGGGATGCTTTGAAGTTATTTATTCAAGAGCATCCAGAATATGGACGTCAAACTAAAATTAATACTTTAAGCCAGCTTTCCAATTTACACAATTATATAAGCTCTAAGGTGGGCGAAAGACCTTTAAAGCAAGTATCTAGTGGCATCGTTCGTGAAATAGCACATAGCCATATTGTATACAGGTCTGAATTTAATGTGTTATTAAGAATGGTAACAGAGTACCCTTCTGTTTGGATTGCGATGTTTTTAGCTTTCTATGCTGGATTAAGGTGCGAAGAAATTTTTTCTTTAAAGAAAACTGATTTTGATGATATGGAAAGGCTTCCTATTCGAGAAAGTAAAACTAACGCAGGTCACCGCGTACTTCCATTGGCTTCACTTTTAGATGCAAGTGCTGAGAAATCGTTAAGAGTTTTTTTGAATAAAATTGAACGCCCAACAAATAGAATAATATCTTCAATATCCTCTCCAAAGAATTTAAGTTCCAAGGTATCAAAAATTATGAGGGCAAAAGGAGTGGGGCATTGTACGCTCCATATGCTTAGGCATAGTTTCGCTTCAATTCAATTTCTCAAATATAATATGCTCATTGACCCTAATTTTAAGGAGTATCTTGTAAAGGCTATACCTACAATATCTGAAGAAGTGCTCCAAGGTCACTTAATGAAACAAATGGCTTTTGTATTTGGAGGTTCAAAATGGGAGCGTGACTATGAAAATAACGGGCGTTGTCAGCCTTCACCAACGGATATGTGTATCTTATCGCAGCTAATGGGTCATGCTGGTAGGTACACAACTATTGAAAACTACTGTAATAGCTTTTTCTGGCTGCAACGATATTGGATACTTCGCAAAGAAAAAATTTGCTGTTGATATAAAATTTTGGCTAGATAGGCAATGCTTTCTAGCCAAATCAATTTAATAAGCCGTAAATAAGTTGAGCCCAAAATGCTCATGAATTTGCTCTCTTATTTCGGATATGAGTTGGCTCAATAAAAATTGTCGTTCTACTCCTTGGTAACATTCTAAATGGTCAACAATCCAGAACCTGATGGCGGATTGGTTTGAATGAGCTTGAGGGTAACCGAGGGCTGAAACTAGTTCAGCCCCTTGGGGTATGTTAAGTTGTATTGAGATTGTAAGCGCTAAATCATTAATCGTAGATTTGTAATTGTATTGTTTATTATTCATATTTTTCTCCTTGATGTTTTTTATAAATCTGGGTATTCGGGTGTATGTTGCCAACTGTGTCCATGAAAATGATGGGTAAGAATTTGATGGAGATCTAAGTTCATTTTGCTTGCTATATCCATGATTTCTTCAATAGTTTTAGGTGTTTTGGTGGAGTATTCCCCCCAGTTTTCTTGTACCCAAAGCTTGATGGTGCTGTGGTGGCCAAGATGCTGTGGAATGCCAAGAGGCTCATGTATTCTGATCGATGGTTTTAGTTTTAGGCTAAACTCAAGGTGTATAGTTATTTTATTTATAAAGGTTTGATTCATATTGTCCTCGTTATATTGTGTATTTTTATTTCTTTATGGTGCTGCTTAAAAGTGATTCAAACGCGGTGCCATCATGCCTAGTGGCATTGGGTATAAAACGTGAATATGTTTGAAATAACATTTGAGTTGAGCTATGCCCCAATTGGTTAGCAACCCACTCTGGATTTTCACCAGCAGCTAACCATAATGTTGCTGCTGTGTGCCTTGATTGATAAGGTCGCCTAGCTTTTAAACCTAGGCTGTTTAACAGCGGGTACCAAATGCGTTTGGTAAAGTTAGAATTGTCTATAGGTTCACCATTTCGGTTACAGAACACGAACTCTGAGTATGGGCGTGATATAACCTTTTGAGCCTGAATAGCTTGTAAAACCATTGAGTTCATTTGAATATATCTTGATTCGTTCGTTTTAGTAGTGGTCATTTCATTATAGGTAAATGATTCACAGACAAAGATGGCTTGTGTTTCTAAGTGAACATTACGCCAGCGAAGCCCATTAATTTCACCTGACCTCATGCCAGTAAAGAAGCGAACTGTTAAATAGTTTGTATAGGTTGGATTGACAGCGTTTATAATCTGTAAAACCTCGGTTAGTGAAAAAGGTTCAATTTTGGGTTTTACAAGTGGTAGACGCTTGATGTTTTTAAAAGGTGAAATGAAATTAAAGCGTTCTGATGCTTCATCCATAATAGACTGGAGAGGTTGCATAATATTGTTGATTCTTTTATTTGATAACTTCTTTCCCGTTCTTCCTGGCTGTTCAGCTAATTGGGCTCTAAATTTAAGTATGCTTCCTTTATTAATATCTTTAACTGGGATGTCACCAAATATAGGTATCAAATATTTTTCCAAAATACTCTTATTGTTTGCTTGGGTGCTTGGTTTCCAACGAAAAGAATTTTCACTCCACCATTCATCAGCAAAGGAACTAAATTCTGGGTTAGAATCGTCTATGTACAGTTCACGCTCGAATTCCTTAGCCTTTAAGCTATTGGGGAAAATGCTGGCGTAATGAAAGGTGTTTGAGGCAATAGCTGATTCAATTTGATTAAGTAAAGCCTGTAATCTTTTTCGGTTTGCTGGCGTATCATCTAATAAGGTTAGTTCTCTACACCGAACCCCTTTGTATCTAAAATCAAGAAATAGTTTACAAGTATCTTTTCTGGATCGAATGCTACCCATGAACTAGTCCTCCAGATGCCATAGGGATTAAAGCTGGTTCTAACTGAATGCTTTTTACCATTTCAGCTTCAATAGCTTCCCAGATAAAGAGTATCTTTCTTCTACCAAAGGGTCGGATGTAATGGATATTTTCAATGAAAACAGTGTCCATTAGAAACTGGCGAATATATTTTGAATCGTATTTGATTTTAGTGGATAATTCTTCAGTAGTTAAGAAAGTATGCGTCATTATCTTCTCCTTGTGAACAAATGATGAATATACGCATCATACCATGGTTTGCGTGACTGTCAATCACGAAAGATGATTAAATGATTCAATAGGTCGAGTTTGATAAAACATTAAGCTTGTGATACTTTGCGTTTTAGCTTGGAGGGCAGATGATTAGGTTTCGTTTAAAAGAAAGAGTTGCAGACTGGGAATTTAAGCATGGAAAAAAATTGACTCTAGAGACTTTAGCTAAAGAAACGGGGATTCATCGTACTACACTTTCTAAAATTGGTAATATTCGAGGATACAATACTACAACGGATAATATTGATGCAATTTGCCTCTTTTTTCAATGTGAAGTGCAAGATCTTATGGAGTGCGTGCCCAATGATGACGCATCTTCTTCCTAATTTATCATTCTGATTTTAAAGAGAGTTTCGTTGGTTTTAAGTATGGCTGGAGTATTTTCGATACTGAAAAGATATTGTTTAAGTTATTGATCAATTGAATGCGTAATATTGGGAGCTTAAAGAAGCTCCCAATCTATGGATATTATTACTTGGCTGAAACAGTCTTAGTTAAGAAAGTTACTAAATCATCGATGGAATCAACCTTTAGCCCCATATCTGCAATGATTTTAATTTTACCATTTTCTTGTATGAAGGAATAGATTGATTCAAACCCTAAAGCACTTTCAAATATCGTTGTTTTAAGTCCTGTTTCAGCATGGATTGCATTCACTTTGCGAATACCATTTGGTACGAAAACAATATAAGTTCCGGAAGGAACTTTGAACCATTCGATTCGCCAATAGTAATGCAATGCATTTATTGATTTATTACCTTGGTTGATGTATTTATAAGGTTTCTGATCACCACTGTAGTCGATGTTTAGGCTGATTACTTTTTTATTGTTTATATTATATAAGGCATAGTCTTCATTTCCGTCACCTCCGAAAATTCCAGCTATTCCCCGTGTTGTGGACAATAAACCACCAAATGAATTTGTCCTCTCTTGAATTTTTTCAATGAGAATCAGGTTTGTACTATAAATGTCGCCAGTTTGGTATTTGGCAACGGTGTATCCTTTGGGAATAGTGAAGCTTTGTATCTCTTCTCCAGGGATGTATAAAAAGCCTGTTGATTTGCGAATAACAACAAACCCTTTAGAAGTCATAAGTAACCTAGAGCCAGTTAGGTTTTTACCAGTTTTGGTATGTACTTTCCAAGTGTTTCGTTCTTTCTTAGCGGTTGCGATTGTAATAGTTTTGTCAGAGACGGAAGGACGTGCAACTTTGATAGTGTAATCTTTTTCACCTGTTTCGACGACGTATGTCACATTTCCACTTAGCCCATTGAACACAAATGTGTCAATTTCACCCTCATAATCTATGAATCTTTTTCCATTTACAGTAAACCCATCTTCTTGTTTCCTAAATAAAACACCTGTATTAATAGGAATCAATGGTAGTTTATCAATTTCTGCTTTCATATCAGATTCGCTTGAACTTGATGCAATGGCTACTTTTTGTTGAGTTGTTCCTGCTGAGGTCGTATTGACTTTTAGTTGAGCATTTTTTAACAACAAATTCTCTCTCGCTAGTCTCTGACGCTCAAGTATAGATTGCATAATTTTTTGTTGTTGGGCTCTTTCGGCATCCGTCATTCTGGGAGTGCAAGCATTGAATGCGGTGCTAATTATTATTAGTAATAAGGCGTAATTGATTATCTTCATAAAGATCTCCTTTAAAATTTAAATCGAGAAGATTAAGGAATACTTAATCCTTGGCAAGTTAAAAAATTAAGTAATACTTAATAATCAAGTAAGGTTTTATGAGGAAAAAATAAGCGTATTTATTGCTCATAAAAAGTAATTTCAGTACACACTTCTGCACTAAAATTATGGCTTTAAATGTTTTAGTTATAGCGTTAATAAGTCGAAATAATGTATAATATTAATTTGCCCTAGAGTTATAAAAAGCATATAAAACAACATGATGGATGATAAGAAATGTTACAGAAATAGATGATGATGGGCTCATAACCCGAAGGTCGTCGGTTCAAGTCCGGCCCCCGCAACCAAACATTTAAAGGCTCGTGAGAAATCACGAGCCTTTTTTCATGGTTTCAGCGTGCAGACATACTTTTTTTTGCGTAATACAATACCACCAAGAAGCAAAAGCATGATATACAAAGTGAATGGGTTGTTATTATTGGATACTAAACAGCCTGCTGCAGTTTCAGTATTGGTTGTTTGGTTTGTAGCAACAGGGTTAATCACATGGTTTGTTTGTGGTGTGGCGAGTGCGGCTGGGTCAATAATAATTCCATCAGCCATACCATCTTCATCACCTGCACCACCATCGGTGAGTGAAATCATCAAACCTTTGCCAGAAGTATCA